>Ga0194058_10000255_pt1 | contig 24229 bp, 21 predicted proteins | sample SepL4417m_MetaG_FD_155490 | JGI IMG/M metagenome (GOLD analysis project Ga0194058, IMG submission 155490) | Anoxic zone freshwater microbial communities from boreal shield lake in IISD Experimental Lakes Area, Ontario, Canada - Sep2016-L442-17m | ecosystem: Environmental > Aquatic > Freshwater... | reverse complement strand
GCCGGAGATCCCTTCCGGCCAGCAGTCGATTGGCCACCCGCTCGATCCACGGCAGTGTCGGCTGCCATCCCGCCTGCATCGGCCGTTCCGCGTGCGCCCCTTCCGGTCAGCGCTGCCGAAACCGGCCCTGTGCCCGGTCTTCCGGTGCCACCCCAGCCAGTTCAGCGTCCCGCCGTGGCAGCTCCGGTCGAGGCTCAACCGGAACCCTCACGGCCAACCTTCACGTCGCCGTACAGCGCAGGAGCTCCGGATGCACCTCCGCGGCAGGCCGACGATCAGTAGTTTCGCCTAGTCGGTCGTGCGGCGAACGGCGATTCCCACGCCCAGATCGGCATCGCCTGACTCAAACGCTTCGACATCGGGGCGATTTGCCACCACTGTCGTGGCGAGAACTTCACCGGCAATCCACGCACTGTGCTCGGCCATCGCCGCAGTGATCTCGGCATCCTCGCTCCACCACCACAAATCGATGCGGTCGCTGACCTCAAATCCCGCTGATTTGCGGGCCTCCTGCACCATGCGCACGATTTCTCGGGCGGTACCCATGCGACGCAATTCGTCGGTCAGGTGCAGGTCAAGCGCAACTGAGGCGCCGGCATCTGAGGCCACCGACCATCCTTCGCGCGGAGTTTCGGTGATGATCACGTCGTCACTGGTGAGGGCGACGTCGCCGAGTCCGTCGACGGTGACCGAGACCGTGCCGGTCTCGCGTAGTGAGCGAGCCAGTGACAAGGCATCCGCGGCCGCAATCACGGCGGCCACGCGCGGAGTGTCCTTGGCATAGCGCTGGCCCAGTGCCCTGAAGTTGGCTTTGGCGACGACGTCGACCAACTCATCGGCGACCTGTCCAGACAAGGAATCCAGTGCCAGAACATTGAGTTCCTCGGCAACCTGGGCTGCCAGTTCGGGGTCAATGGTGTCCCAGCCGCTGGCCGACACCAAGGCGCGAGAGAGTGGTTGTCGGGTGCGCACTTTACCTTCGGCTCGCGCGCCTCGGCCGAGCTCAACAATGCGTCGAGTGAGTTCGACCTGCGCCACCAAGTCGGGGTCGATCAGGCCGAGGTCGACTGCGGGCCAGCGGGACAGGTGCACTGATTCGGGTTCGTCTGGAGACGTTGAGGCGAACAAATCGCCCCATACACGTTCGGCGATGAATGGTGTGAACGGTGCGATGACGAGGGTGACGATACGCAGGCACTCGTGCAGGGTTCCGAGAGCGGCCGGATCGCCATCCCAGAATCGGCGGCGTGAGCGACGCACGTACCAGTTCGAAAGATCGTCGATGTACGACGAGATAGCCCGACCAGCCCGTTGAGTGTCGAAGGACTCGAGTGCAGCATCGACCTCGGCTGCCACCCGGTGCGCTTCGGACAGTGCCCAGCGGTCGAGTACGGGTCTTTCGGCGGGCGGTGGAACAACGGTGATTGAAGGCTCGAAATTGGCAGCCCGTGCGTACAACGACTGGAACGACACGGTGCTCCAGTAGGTGAGCAACGTCTTGCGTACGACATCGGCGATGGAGTGGTGTCCGACTCGCCGCGCCTGCCAGGGGGAACCCCCGGCGAGCATGAACCACCGAACGGCATCAGCGCCGTGTTCGTCCATCAACGGCACGGGCTCGAGCACATTACCGACGTGCTTGCTCATCTTGCGACCCTGCTCATCAAGGATGTGACCAAGGCACACGACGTTGCGATACGACGAGCGATCGAACACCAGTGTTCCGATTGCCATCAACGTGTAGAACCAGCCGCGGGTTTGGTCGATCGCTTCGCAGATGAAGTCGGCAGGGTACGACTGTTCGAATTCGGCGACGTTGCGATGTGGATACCCCAACTGTGCGAACGGCATGGCACCGGAGTCGTACCAGCAGTCAATAACCTCGGGCACGCGCGTCGCGAGTGCACCACAGGTAGCGCAGTCGAAGGTGATGTCGTCGACGAAGGGGCGGTGCGGATCGAGATTACTGAGTTCAACACCTGCCAACGCACCTAGTTCCGTCAATGATGCGACAGCGACGAGGTGCCCCTCAGTGCACCGCCAGATCGGCAGCGGAGTGCCCCAGTACCGGTTACGGGAGACGGCCCAGTCGACATTGTTGGTGAGCCAGTCGCCGTAGCGTCCCCACTGAATCGTGGGAGGGAACCAGTTGGTGGCACCATTTTCGCGCAGCAGTTGCTCTTTGACCGCGGTGGTGCGGATGTACCACGAAGGCTGCGCGTAGTAGATCAACGCGGTGTGGCAACGCCAACAGTGCGGGTAGGAGTGCTCGTACGGAACATGACGGAACAGCAGCCCGCGTTCGGTGAGGTCAGCGACGAGAGTCTCATCGGCCTTCTTGAAAAACATTCCGCCTACCAGCGGCACTGACTCCTCGAAGTGGCCGTCCGAGCGCACCGGGTTGACGACCGGCAGCCCGTAGGCGCGACACACGGCAAGGTCGTCGGCGCCAAATGCTGGAGCCTGATGCACCAAACCTGATCCGTCGTCAGTGGTGACGTACTCGGCGAGCACCACGTAGTGCGCGTCCGGGATCTCGACGAGGTTGAATGGTGGCTGGTAGGACACACGCTCAAGATCGCGACCAGTGAGTGACTCGAGTACGACTGCATCGTCGCCGAGCAGCGAGGACATGAGATCGCTGGCGACCACCAAGACTTCTCCGTTGGCGGTACGCGCTACGACGTACTCTGCTTCGGGCTTGACCGCGACTGCCGTGTTCGACACCAAGGTCCACGGGGTCGTGGTCCACACGATGAGGGCGACGCCGGGGTGACGCTCAACAAGGTCACCCGAGGTGACGGGGAACCTGACGAACACCGACGGATCGACGACAGTTTCGTACCCCTGTGCAAGTTCATGATCTGAAAGCCCTGTGCCGCAGCGCGGGCAATAGGGGCTGACACGGTGATCTTCAACCAGCAGTCCCGCGTCAAAGATCTGCTTGAGTGACCACCACACACTTTGGATGTAGTCGGTGTTCATGGTCCAGTACGCGTCGTCGAAGTCGACCCAGTAACCCATGCGCTCAGTCATCACGGTGAATTCGTCAACGTGACGCAGCACCGACTCGCGGCAGCGGGCGTTGAATTCAGCAACTCCGTAGGCCTCAATGTCTTGCTTGCCAGCGAAGCCCAATTCCTTCTCGACCGCGATTTCGACAGGAAGTCCGTGACAGTCCCAGCCGGCACGCCGAGGAACGTGGCGACCCTTCATCGTGCGATAGCGGGGAAACACATCCTTGAACACTCGCGCTTCGACGTGATGGGCGCCTGGCGTGCCGTTGGCGGTGGGAGGGCCTTCGTAGAAGATCCACGGCTCGCCGTTGGCCGTGGCCTCAAGTGAACGCTCGAAAACTCGCCGATCTCGCCAAAAATCGAGGATCTCACGCTCCATCACCGGAAGATCGATCCGGCCGGGCACCGAGCGATACGTGCCAAGCTCGCTCATGACAGCACCTTGTCGTCGAGGCCATGTCGGCCGTGGGTGGCGCCTGAGGGTGCCGGGTACATCAGTTCCCCGAGGATATCGTTCGACGTGGGTGAGTCTGTGGACGGAGGTGCTTGCATGGCTCGAATCACGCGGACCGTGCGGGTGCGACCGGGTTCCTCGAAGGTTGCGGCGGGTGGTCATTACGGCGAGGGAGATGCGGCGGTACTTGTGGTTCGGGTCACAGCGCCGGCCGTAGACGGTCGCGCCACCGAGGCCGTATTGAAAGTTGTCGCGACCGCGCTGGGAGTCCCGAAGGCGTCCGTCTCGTTGCTGCACGGTGCCTCAAGCCGCACCAAAGTGCTAGTGATTGACGTACCCGACGCCGAGGCCGAGACCGTGGCACGCTGCTGGGCCGATCTGATGGCAGATTCTGGTCGAGGTCGTTTACGGCGTGGGTGATTGCACCGTCACCTGCTGTGGCCTAGTGTCGGCGCCCAATAGGTGACTCGCCGGGGGTCATCTCGGGGGTTGGATCGGAGCGCGGTATGGCGGTCACAACTGCGGCAAAGAAAGTAGGCGCTGTGAAGGCTTCCACGAAGAAGGCGGCTCCTGTCAAGGCTGCCGCCACGAAGGCGCCAGCGAAGGCGCCAGCGAAGGCGCCAGCGAAGAAGGTTGCGCCGGCCGCGAAGGCGCCAGCGAAGAAGGCTCCCGCGAAGAAGGTAGCGCCGGCCGCGAAGGCTCCGGCGAAGGTCGCTCCCGCGAAGAAGGTAGCGCCGGCCGCGAAGGCGCCAGCGAAGAAGGTAGCGCCGGCCGCGAAGGCTCCGGCGAAGGTCGCTCCCGCGAAGAAGGTAGCGCCGGCCGCGAAGGCGCCAGCGAAGGCTCCGGCGAAGGCTCCGGCGAAGGCCGCTCCTGCCAAGAAGGCCGCATCGGCCAAGAAGGTGGCCGGCGAAAAGAAGGCCGCTGATCGCGCGCCGGCACGATTTCGGGTCAAGGAAGATGAAAGCCCCTGGACCTCCGCTGAACTCAAGGGGGTGCGCATCGCGTTGGGCGTGGAAATCACCCGACTTCAGGAGCAGATCGCCGTTGCTGAGGCCGATATCGCTGACTTGATTCGAGACTCTGGCGACGGCGCAGGCGACGATCAAGCCGACGCCGGTAGCAAGACCTACGAGCGCGAGCAAGAGATGTCGATCGTGGCCAACGATCGTGATCTCCTGCTGCAGTCTGAGCGCGCCCTCGCGCGTATTGGCGACGGTACCTACGGCGTTTGTGAATCATGCGGTAGCGCGATCGGCAAGCTACGCCTTCAGGCCTTCCCGAAGGCCACGATGTGCATTACCTGCAAGGAGCGCGAGGATCGCCGCTGAATCAGGTCCCACGGAATCCCAGTCGGGCGCTGCCCCCGACTCGCAGCCGCAACCGTAGTCTGGTCTCATGACCGAACTCGATGACGCCCCCGTGGCATCACCGCCTCCGGTGCCGAAGGCTCGATCGCACCGGCTTCTGGGTGTCACCTTGGGAGTTGCGGCCTTGGTGATCGTGCTCGATCAGCTGAGCAAGGCATGGGCGATCGCGAACCTTCGCAACCAACCTCCGGTAAAGATTCTGGGCGAGTGGTTACAACTCAACTACACCGAAAACACTGGCGCGGCTTTCAGTTTGGGCGCAGGTTTCACCATCATCTTTAGCCTCTTGGCCGTTGTCGTGGCAGCAGTCATCGTTCGAACTGCCAGCAAGTTGGGCAGTGTCGGGTGGGCGCTCGCTCTAGGTGGCCTGCTCGGTGGAGCGCTCGGCAATCTCATCGATCGCCTCACGCGGCAACCGGGCATTGGTCGTGGCTACGTCGTTGACTTCATCCAACTTCCGCACTGGCCGGTTTTCAATGTGGCCGATATGAGCATTGTGTGTTCGGCAGTACTCATGGTGATCTTGGCCTTCCGTGGCATTGAAGTTGATGGTCGCCGTTCAGGCAGTGATGCGGGTTCCTCACCAGCAAGTGGGGCCTGACCCGTGGGGGAGCAGCGGTCCTTGCCGGTGCCTGATGGGCTCGAAGGTGAGCGCCTTGATGCGGCTGTCGCTCGCCTCACCGGTCTGTCACGAACCGCTGCGGCCGATCTCATCGGCGGGGGTGGAGTGCTCGTCGACGGCAGCACTGCTCTGAAATCACAGCGAGTGCTGGGCGGTCAATGGCTCGACATTGAGATGCCAGGGCCCGCGACGGGGCCGGCCATCGTTCCCGAGCTCATTGAAGGACTCGTCGTCGTCTACGACGACCCCGACATCGTGGTGGTCGATAAGCCGGCGGGTGTAGCGGCGCACCCGAGCCCTGGCTGGACGGGCCCAACCGTCGTCGGGGGTTTGGCAGGCGCTGGGTACACGATTAGCACCTCAGGCGCGGCTGAGCGTCAGGGAGTCGTCCACCGGCTGGATGTCGGAACCAGCGGTTTGATGGTGGTGGCGAAGAGTGAGATTGCCTACAGCGAACTCAAACGTGCTTTCAAGGAACGTCGTGTCGACAAGGAGTACCACACGATCGCGCAGGGTCTGCTCGATCCATTGGCAGGCACGATCGATGCGCCCATTGATCGTCATCCCACGTCTGACCACCGGTTTGCCGTTGTTGCCAATGGGCGGGCAAGTATCACGCACTACGAAACTCTCGAGGCGTTTCCGCACGGAAGTTTGCTGACGATCGGACTCGAAACCGGGCGTACCCATCAGATTCGTGTGCATCTGTCGGCGCTGCGACACCCGTGCGTTGGCGATCTCACCTACGGAGCCGATCCCGTGCTTGCGGGAAAGATTCGGCTCACCCGTCAGTGGCTACACGCCGTGAGGCTTGCCTTCGAGCATCCCGCCACCGGACAGCAGGTGGAGTTTCGAAGCGAGTACCCCGACGATCTGGCACGGTCGTTGGAGCTGCTCGCAGCCGGTATCTGAGGTCGATCGGCCGCCGGAGCGAATCCGCGGGTGAGGGCGTCGGGTTTCAGGCCCCGTCGGCACGTGGTGGGATGGAGGCATGACCCTCCCCGCTGCCGCCGCAGGCTCACTGGTCCTCGCTCCCACCAGCAACGACCCGATGGCGGTGCATCGCATGGGTTATGGCGCGATGCGCATTACCGGACCCGGCATCTGGGGGAATCCGGCTGATCCGGCGGCGGCGGTGGCGTTGCTTCGGCGGGCCGTCGAACTCGGGGTCAACTTCATCGATACAGCCGACTCCTATGGCCCCGGTACGTCCGAGGAACTCATTCGCGAAGCGCTGCATCCCTACGACGGCGTGCTGGTGGCCACTAAGGGTGGGTTAACCCGTCAGGGTCCGCACGAGTGGTTTCCCATTGGCCACCCCAAGTACTTGCAGCACACGCTCGAATTGTCCTTGCGGGCGCTGGGCGTCGAGCGCATAGATCTCTGGCAGCTGCACCGCATTGACCCCACGGTGCCGCTCGAAGACCAGGCCGGATTCGCCGCCGAAATGGTGGCGGCCGGGAAGATTCGGCACGTGGGCCTGTCGGAAGTGGGCGTTGAACAGCTTGAGCAGTTTGCCGCCATCGTGCCGGTGGTCAGCGTGCAGAACCTCTACAACGTGACGAACCGGGCCAGTGAGGCTCTCGTCGACCATTGTGAGGCGACGGGACGGGTATTTATCCCTTGGTTCCCCGTGGGTGCAGGTCCACTCGCAGGTGCGCAGGCGCCGGGCGGGAGCCCGAACGAGATCAATGATGACGTGGCAGCGCGATTCATGGCCATCGTTGCGTCGGTCGAGCTTCCGCCATCGCAGGTGGCCCTCGCCTGGCTACTGGCTCGATCGCCCGCCATCCTGCCGATTCCGGGTACCTCATCGATTACCCACCTCGAGGAAAACGTCGCGGCCGCAGCTGTCTCGCTGCCGGCTCAGGCTCTGGCCGCTCTCGACGCTCTTACCAGCTGAGACCCACCTCGCGGCGGGGTGTCGCAGGAACGAGGTGTCGGCGGTGGCGACTAGTCTGGTAGTCCCGCTGAACGCTCCTTCCCCCGTTTCAGCGGCAGTGAGCAAGCCTGTCGTGGGCTTCAGGCTCAGCGTGAAGAGGTAGGTCCCTTACGGGGCCCGGCAATTGGGGAGGTGCGGTGTCTGACGACGGTTTCGTGCACCTGCACGTCCATTCCGAATACTCGATGCTCGACGGAGCTGCACGCATCGGTGACCTCGTGAAGGAAGCCGGGCGGCAGGGTATGCCGGCGGTGGCCATCACCGATCACGGAAACCTCTACGGCGCTTACGAATTCTGGAAAAAGGCGACGGCCGGCGGAGTCAAGCCGATCATCGGTATGGAGGGGTACTACGCGCCTCAGGGACGCAAGACGCGAGGACCGTTCGACTTCGGTGGGGGAGGAGATAACCGAGCCGGCGATGAGGCGTCGGCGGGTCGCGGTAAGCAGAACTACACCCACATGACCCTGCTGGCCGAAACCACGGCGGGCATGCACAATCTGTTCCGACTTTCGAGTTTGGCTAGCCTCGAGGGCTACTACTACAAGCCTCGATTCGATCGAGAACTGCTTGAGACGTACGGAGCCGGACTCATTGCCACCACCGGTTGTCCGAGCGGCGAAGTCAATCGCTGGCTGCAGGCCGGCAATTACGATCGCGCACTCGAAGCGGCCGCCGATTTCCGCGACATTCTCGGTCCGGGCAATTTTTACTGCGAATTGATGGACCACGGGCTCGATATCGAGCGCCGCCATCGTGAAGACCTGTTGAAGCTCGCCCGCGCTCTTGACCTGCCACTCGTGGCGACCAACGACCTGCACTATGTGTATCCCGGTGAGGCCGAGATGCACGATGTCTTGCTGTGTATCGGTACCCGGACGACCATGGACGACCCGAATCGATTCAGGTTCGACGGGCGCGACTTTTATCTCAAGACAGCCGCCGAGATGCGCGACGTGTGGCGCGAATTGCCGGAGGCATGCGACAACACACTGCTGATCGCAGAGCGATGTGAGGTGTCGTTCACTGAAGACGCCAACCTCATGCCCCAATTCACTGTGCCTGAAGGCCACACCGAACAGTCGTGGCTCATTGAAGAAGTCGAGCGCGGCCTCGCCCGTCGATTTGCACCTGCCGCGGTGCCTGCTTCGCACCGCACTCAGGCCGAGTACGAAGTCGGCGTCATCATTCAGATGGGGTTTCCTGGGTACTTCTTAGTCGTGGCCGACTTAGTGCGCCATGCCAAGGAGAACGGCATTCGCGTCGGCCCTGGTCGAGGTTCCGCGGCGGGCGCGATCATCGCATGGGCGTTGGGAATCACCGAACTCGATCCGATCAAGCATGGGCTGCTCTTTGAGCGCTTCCTCAACCCTGAGCGCATCTCGATGCCCGATATTGATATCGACTTCGACGATCGTCGTCGCGCCGACATGATTCGTTACGCCACCGAGAAGTACGGCGAAACGCACGTCGCTCAGATCGTGACGTATGGCTCCATTAAGGCCAAGGCCGCCATCAAAGACTCCGCACGTGCCCTCGGTCATCCGTATTCACTCGGAGATCGCATCACCAAGGCCATGCCTCCGGCCGTCATGGGCAAAGACATCAGCTTGGCGGGCGTGTTTGATACCAGCGACGCGCGTCACGGCGAGGCCGCCGAGTTTCGTGCGCTGTACGAGGCTGAACCCGACGTGCGCGAGGTGGTCGACACCGCACGCGGACTTGAGGGGCTCAAGCGCCAACCCGGTGTGCATGCGGCGGGTGTCATCCTGTGCCGTGAGCCACTGATCGATGTCGTCCCTCTGTGGCGACGCGATCAAGATGGCGCCGTCATCACTCAGTTCGACATGGGCGCGTGCGAGTCCCTCGGCCTACTCAAGATGGACTTCCTGGGCCTGCGCAACCTTACGGTTCTTGACGACTGCCTTGCCAACATCGCCTCTAACCGTGGCGAAACCATCGTGCTCGAAGTACTCACACTCGACGATGCAATCACCTACGAACTATTGGCCCGTGGCGACACCTTAGGCGTGTTCCAACTCGACGGTGGTCCCATGCGTTCGCTCTTGCGTTCAATGGTGCCCGACAAGTTCGATGACATCTCAGCCGTGCTCGCGCTGTACCGGCCTGGCCCGATGGGCGCCAACGCGCACAACGATTACGCCGATCGCAAGAACGGCCGCAAGCCGATCGTTGCTTTGCATCCTGAACTCGCTGAACCTCTAGAAGAAATCCTGGGTGAGAGTTTCGGGCTCATCGTGTACCAAGAACAGGTCATGGCGATCGCCCAGAAATTAGCGGGTTACACCCTGGGTCAGGCCGATCTCCTTCGGCGTGCGATGGGTAAGAAGAAGAAGGAGATTCTCGACGCCGAATTCGTTCCGTTCAGTGAAGGAATGAAGGCGAACGGTTACTCCGAAGGCGCTGTTCGAACGTTGTGGGAAGTGCTTGTCCCATTCTCCGATTACGCATTCAATAAGGCGCACACCGCGGGGTACGGGCTCGTTTCGTATTGGACGGCATTTCTCAAGGCCAACTACCCCTCGGAATACATGGCGGCGCTGCTCACCAGCGTCAAAGACGACAAAGACAAGTCGGCGGTGTATCTGGCCGAATGTCGGCACATGGGCATCAAGGTGTTGCCGCCCGATGTGAATGAGTCGCAGTCCGATTTCACCCCGGTGGGCACAGACATCCGATTCGGACTCTCCGCCATCCGCAACGTCGGAACAGCCGTTGTTGATTCGCTGATAGTCACACGTACCGCCAAGGGCCGATTCGCCGACTTCCCAGAATTCTTGGCCAAGGTTGATGCCAGCGTGTGCAACAAGCGCGTCATCGAGTCGCTCATCAAGGCCGGCGCGTTCGACTCACTTGGCCATACCCGGCGCGGCTTGTTGTCAGTGCATGCTGAAGCCGTCGATGCGGTCCTCGAGACAAAGCGGGCCGAGGCGGTCGGACAGTTCGACCTGTTCGCCGATGCCGAACCCGACACCGCACCTGGCGTTGGCCTGGCGCTCACCATTCCTGTAGGTGAGTGGGAGAAGTCGATGCTGCTGTCGGCCGAGCGCGAGATGCTCGGTCTCTACGTGAGCGATCACCCCCTGATGGGAGTCGAACATGTGCTGGCTCAGTCCACCGACTGCACTGTCGCAGCGCTGCATTCCGATGATCGTGCTGATGGGCAGGTCGTCAGCGTCGGTGGTTTGGTGACGGCGGTGTCATATAAGACCACCAAATCCAGCGGGGCGCGGTGGGCCATCGTGTCGCTCGAGGACCTCGAAGGTTCGGTTGAGGTCATGGTGTTCCCGCAGACCTTCGCTGCGGTTGGCCCACACCTCACTCCCGACTCGGTCATCGTCGTCAAGGGCCGCCTCGATCGGCGAGAGGAAGAGTCGCCGCGATTGGTGGCGCTTGAAGTCACCGTTCCCGATCTGTCGGAAGGGCCGCGAGGCCCGGTGGTGGTCACGATGGCCACGGCGAGGTGCACCCCGCCCCTCGTTGAACGACTTAAAGAGGTGCTGGCAACGCATCCGGGAACCACCGAGGTGCAGTTACGACTCACCAATGGTCCTCGCACCACCCTGCTTCGGCTTGATGATCGGCTGCGGGTCAACGCTGATTCCTCCCTGTTCGGCGATCTCAAAGCCCTTCTCGGACCGAGCTGCCTCTAGTGCGTGTTACCAACAGTCCGTGGCGTGTTGCCGGAATTGTCATCATCGGCATGATCGTGCTCGGAATCCCGGTGGGCATTCTCTGGTCACTCATCGCACCGTCGGCCGCCGACATTCACGGCGAGCCCCAACTGGCGATTGCCGCTGATGCGATGTTCGGTCTGGTGACGATCTGCACGGGTGTGATTTCGGCGCTGGTCGTCGCGCGAATGCAACGCCGCAATGGCATCGCGCTCATCGTGGGTGTGGTGGTCGGAGGTCTATGCGGGTCCGTGGTGGCGCTGGGCGTGGGGGTGCTGCTCGGCCAAGCAGAAGTACGCGCTCTACCCGTGCTGCTGGCATGGTCGGTAGGTGGGCTGATTTCGCTGGTGGCACTCGGTGTCTCGTACGGACTCGAATCCGAAACAGATCCCGCAGAACACAATTCACCCGAGGCGCCCGAGGCGCCCGAGGAGCCTGAGCTCGGCGTTGACGGTGACGATCAGTCCTGACGACCGATGTCGGCGGTAGTTGCGCCGGTGAGGCGAATCAGGTCATGCGGTGATAGTTCGATTTGAAGTCCTCGCCGTCCGGCCGACACGAACATCGTTGAGTAGGCGAGAGCATGGTTATCGACCACGGTGCGAAGAGTGTGTCGCTGACCGAGGGGTGACATGCCTCCCCGCACGTACCCGGTACTGCGCTCGGCCGCGGCGAGGTCGGCCATGGCGGCCTTCTTGCCTAGGCAAGCCGCTGCCAGCGACTTGAGATCGAGTTGGCAGGCAACCGGTACGACCGCGACCATCAGTACTCCGTCGACGGAGGCGATGAGGGTTTTGAAAATTCGGTGCGAGTCAATACCGAGCGCCGCAGCAGCGTGGTCGCCGTAACCTTCAGATGTCGAAGAGTGGTCGTATTCGTGCAGAGTGAATGTGACCCCTTCGGCCAGCAGTGCACGTGTCGCGGGAGTACCTTTCGCTGCCACGTTAGTTCAGGCTGGCATCCGTGCGCGCGAGATCGCCGGCCGGAATCGATTGCAGGTGTACTGCCAAGGCCGACTCGCGCCGCAATAACGACAACTCAGCACGCAGGCGCGTGGCGGAGTCAGGCTTTTCCAGCAGGGCTTGACGATCTACCCGGTCAAGAACCATGGCGGTCGCTACGAGGTACGAGAGTTCAATGGGATCGGAGGGCAGCGAATCAAAGGGGATTGGGTCGAGCATGCTGCTGAGTCGATTGCGGTAGGCGACAAACTGTTCGGACACGGAGGCGACAAGCGGGTCGGTTGACTCACCTGCATACTCGGTCAGCCACGCCACGTGGGCTTGAAGATAGGGGGCCGAGACATCAAGATCATTGATCTCAAAACGATCGGTTCCAACCGTCACCATGTCGTAACGCCCGTCGTCATACTTCTCGACCACCTGAACCCGTGCGGCCGTTCCGACCATCGCGAGCGACCGCGCTGAGTTGGCGCCGACTTCGTGTCCTTCGCGGATCGAAACCACGCCAAAGGATCGTCCGCGCTGAGGGTGGTCAGGAGCGTCGATGAGGTCGCGGACCAATTGCCGGTAGCGAGGTTCAAAAACATGCAGGGGCAGTACCTGGCCGGGAACAAGCACGGTTCCGAGGGGAAACAGTGCGATTACATCGGTGTCTGCGCTGGCCACGGCCTCACAGTAGAGGGCAACGGCGTGTGAAGGGCGATAACGCGCCGCACCATTAGAATGTTCATCATGTTGAGCGATACGAACCTGCGGCTCTCTCGAGCAGATTCAGCATGTCGGTCGTTTCTTGCTGGTCGTGTGTTCGGTTTGTTCACCCGCGGCGTAGGAACCTTTTCCTCGTGAATCCACGCGTCGTTGTACTCGACTACGGGTCTGGCAATCTCCTGTCAGTTGAGCGAGCCTTGGTGCGTGCCGGAGCCGATGTCATCGTGACCGCTGATCGCAAAGCGGTCGCCGACTGCGACGGTCTGGTCGTTCCCGGCGTGGGGGCTTTTGAAGCGTGCATGCAGGGATTACGCGCAGTCCACGGTGACGAGCTCATCGGACGCCGTCTCGCGGGCAGTCGCCCCGTTCTTGGTATCTGTGTCGGCATGCAGGTGCTCTTTGAGTGGGGTATTGAGCACGGCGTCCGCACCCAGGGCTGTGGCGAGTGGCCGGGCACCGTCGAACCGCTCACGGCACCGGTGCTGCCACACATGGGGTGGAATACCGTGACGCCGCCCGAGGATTCGGTGCTCTTTCGCGGAATTGAGCAAGAGCGCTTCTACTTCGTGCATTCGTGCGCAGTCACGCGATGGGAACTTGAGGTCTCAGCCGACCGCTTGCGGGCACCGAAGGTGACCTGGAGTGAACACGGTCAACCTTTTGTTGCCGCTGTTGAGAATGGGCCGCTGTCGGCCGTTCAGTTTCACCCGGAGAAGTCCGGTGATGCCGGTGCTGCTCTGCTCCGCACCTGGGTCTCGACGCTGACTTCCGCCGACTAAGGTCGGTGCCATGCCTGCTCTGGAGTTGTTGCCCGCGGTTGATGTTGCCGGTGGAACAGCGGTGCGTCTTGTTCAAGGTCAGGCGGGAACCGAAACGGGCTATGGCGATCCGCTGGAGGCTGCTCTCGCTTGGCAAGCCGACGGCGCCCAGTGGATTCACTTGGTCGATCTCGATGCAGCATTTGGTCGGGGGAGTAACCGCGTCTTACTGGCCGACGTTGTGGGCCGACTTGATATTCCCGTTGAGCTGTCGGGTGGTATCCGCGATGACGAGTCGCTTGCCGCTGCACTTGCCACCGGTTGCCGCCGGGTGAACCTCGGAACCGCCGCACTTGAGGATCCTGAGTGGACGCGACGCGCCATCGTCGGACATGGTGATCGCATTGCTGTCGGACTTGATGTGCGAGGAACCACGTTGGCAGCGCGTGGATGGACGAAAGAGGGTGGTGACCTCTGGGAGACTCTCGCCCGTCTTGACGCCGATGGGTGTGCGCGTTACGTGGTCACCGACGTTGCCAAGGACGGCACTCTGACCGGTCCCAACATCGAACTCCTCAGGAAGGTGTGCGCGGCAACAGACCGACCCGTGATCGCCTCAGGTGGGGTGTCCTCCATTGCTGATCTGCTCGCACTTGACGAACTCACGCCTCTCGGCGTCGAAGGCGCCATCGTGGGCAAGGCGTTGTACGCGGGTGCGTTCACCTTGTCCGAGGCGCTCGCCGCAGTCGCAGGGTGAGTCACGCATGACCGTTGCCATCCGAGTAATTCCGTGCCTCGATGTTGATGCGGGGCGAGTGGTGAAGGGTGTCAACTTCACCAACCTGCGTGATGCGGGAGATCCGGTTGAACTGGCCCGCGCCTATGACCTCGCCGGAGCCGACGAACTCATTTTCCTCGACATCACCGCATCCTCCGGCGATCGCGCCACGGTGTTCGACGTGGTCCGCCGCACGGCCGAAGAGGTCTTCATTCCTCTCACTGTCGGTGGCGGAATTCGTGAAGTGGCTGACATCGACCGGTTGCTCCGGGCCGGCGCCGACAAGGTGAGTCTCAACACCGCCGCACTCGCGCGGCCAGAACTTCTCGCGGAGGCAGCTCACCGCTTCGGTTCGCAGTGTGTCGTTCTCTCGGTTGATGCGCGTCGCGTCACCGGTGACACGCGCACTGAGAGCGGATTCGAAGTGACCACGCATGGCGGTCGCCGAGGCACGGGTATCGATGCCATCGAGTGGGCGCGGGAAGCGACTGGCCTGGGTGCCGGTGAGGTGTTACTCAATTCAATGGATGCCGACGGAACGCGCGAGGGTTACGACCTTGAACTCATTGCGTTGGTGCGAGCCGCTGTCAGCGTTCCATTGATTGCAAGTGGTGGCGCCGGAAGGCTGGGCCATTTCGCGCCCGCGGTCGCTGCAGGTGCCGATGCAGTGCTCGCTGCGAGTGTGTTGCATTTCGGTGAAGTGAGCATTGCCGACATCAAGAACGAACTACGTGACGCGGGCGAATTGGTGCGTTAATGCGCGAGTCACTAGTTACCGCGTAGCGCAACGAGCAGTTCGGGCTCAAGGGTGTCGGGCAGATCGATGTGTGTCGTGAGCGAAGCAACGACCCAGCCGCGCGGCGCCGAGGCCCCTTGTTGGAATGCCTCTCGGAATGCCTCGCCGCCTAGGTCTGCCGGAAGTTGCGCGAGCAGGTCGCACACATCCGGATCGGACTCCCAGGCCGTTCCTGACGCGACAGTCGACGAAGCGCCGAGCAGCGTTGCCGCCTCCTTGGAGTCGCCGCTGCGTGCTGCTGCTTGGGCCAGTCGAATCAGGCACCACTTCTGATACCGCTCATCGCCGCGACGCCATACTCGGTCGAGCAGAACCAACGTGATGGCTCGGCACTCACTGATACGTCCCTCCTCGAGGGCAAGATCGGCGAGAGACAACACGTAGACCAAGCTGTGCGGGCTATTCCAGCGCAAGGCAAGTTGCGCGGCCTTGCGAGTGTAAGTCGCACCCAGGTCAAGTTCACCGGCGCTGACGAGCAGACCGCCTGCTTCGCCGAATGCAGAAATGCTTTCAGTTGAGTCGATGCGATCAGCCAGGGCAGCGGCTTGCAGCGCGTGAGCGACGGCGTCCTGTGCCCCCCGATGCAGCCATACGGCATGCATGCGGGCGCGAGCGGCGCGCACGGCGAGTGGATCGCCATCGCTCTTGGCCGAAGTCACGGCATCCCACGCGGCGTCTGCCAATGAGGTGGCTTCGGAGAGGCGTCCATCCTCGAGGGCGAGAAAGACCGAGTCGACTGCCCACGCCGCCTGGCGAGTGACATCGGCGTGAGATGCGAGTTCGGCCAAGTCCGCGATGACCTCAGCAAGGCCTTCCTTATCGGCCCCTGTCAACGCGAAACCGAGCCGGGCGCGCTGGAGGTCGTAGCGAAGATCGGGGGGCAAGGCGTTGCCGGCGGTCTGGGCGAGGGTGGACGCCATGGCTGCCAGAGAGATCTGATCAACGTCGGCATCAATAAGAAGCAGCATCGTCAGGGTCTGTTCCGCTGGCTCGCTCCACGGCTCGGGCCACGCCAGCGCACCGACTGCCGGAGCCGCCAACGCCCTGACCATGTCCGATGCCTCAGCCGAGGCTGGTACCGCGAGTGGGCGATCAAGAAGGTCTGCCGACAGTATGGACAGCCCGGTGCGAATGCGCCGATGCAGTGAATGGACCGCAACATCGTCAAGCTGGGACATCACCAATTCGCGCACGAGCGCCAGTGGCTCGACTTGGGAGACTGGTGCATCGGGCCGGGTGACCAAATTCCAACTCACGAGTTCATGCAGGTGACCCGCCGTGGGTCCACTTCCATTGACTGATTCGAGAAGGAGCTGGTCGGGAGCACGTGAGGGGAGTACCGACAACAGATCGAGCAACTGTCGGGTGGGTTCGGGAAGAAGTTCAAGAGTGCGCCGAATCGAGTCGGTGAGCGAAATGAGTTGCCCACTGTCGTCCCAGCGCTCGAATTGAATCGTTTCAAGCGCGGTGAGTTCGAGCAGCAGGTTCGGGCGGCCACCATCGGGATGTGACGCTGCCATTTCGATGGCAAGCGGAAGTCCACTCAGTCGTCGAACTAGGCGACCGACGTCGGGGATCTGATCGGTGGCTACCGGATGTCCAGACTCGCGGGCACGTTGTAAGTAGAGCTGAACTCCGGAAGTGTGCTCAAGATCAACGGCGACGGTATCGTCGGTACCCGCATCCAGACCCGTGAGGCAGACAACGACTTCACCTGCGGCTCCGAGCGCTCGCTGTGACGTGGCCACGATGCTCAGGCCCGGCAATGCCTGCAGCAAGTCTTGTACGAAAGGTCCCATCCGTAGGTGTTCGCATGATTCCAATACGAGAAGGAATCGACCTTGCAGCAGTTGCTCGGCCAATTCGCCGACTACCGACTCGGGGGGTACTCCCGTTGCGCGCGCCACCGCCTCGAGCGGATTCTCAGCAATCGATTGGTCAGCCAGATTCACGGTTCGCGAGCGTCCGGCGAAATATGGCTGAGTCAGTCGAACGGACTCGGCGGCAAGCCGTGACTTACCAGAGCCGCTCATTCCCGTGATGGTGACCAGTCGGCGGTCGTGGAGCAGCGCCACCACCGAATCGACTTCGCGTTCGCGGCCGACTAGGCGTGAGTGCAGCGAGGGGCCGTCGGGCGAGGAGCCAGGCTCGACGGTGCCGAGAATGCGAGCGCGCGCCGCGCGAAGTTCGTCACCGGGATCGAGTCCGGCTCGCTCGTGCAGCACCGAGCGAGCACCGGTGTACGCATCCAGTGCATCGGCCGTGCGTCCGGCCAATTGCAGCGAATCCATCAGAAGTACGTAGCGTCGCTCGCTGAGCGGTTCCTGCTCGACAAGGGCTCGTGCTTGCCCGATCAAGAGGGCGGCATCAGCCGGTTTCGCAAGCACGATGCGACCGCCGAGCAATTCTTCGCGGGCAATCTCGGACGTCTGTGCGAGGCGTCGGCGCACGGCAGTGAGGGCCTCGCTCAACGTTTGCCCTGCCAGCAGAGCGCCGCGGTAATTCGGTAGAGCGGCAGCAAGTGCTTCAACGCCGATGTGAATGCGCCCCGCGCGAATGTCGGCAATCGCGGTGTGAACCTCTGACTCGAAGCGCAGGACGTCGATGGTGCTGGCCGGCAGGGTCAGGCGGTACCCACTGCCGGAAGTCACAATCGTTCGCGGACCCAATTGTGCTCGCAGGCGCGACACGTAGACGTGCAGGGCGTTGCGCGCGGTAACTGGGGGTGTGCCATCCCAGACCGCGGCAACGATTTCGTCGTGTTCGAGCACTCGACCTGGCTGGAGGGCGAGTGCGGTCAACACGCGCACAGGGCGACCGAGGGGCAAAGGGTCACGCCGACCGTCGGCATAAGCGACCGCCGGTGGGCCTAACAGGTTGAGCTCCACCCAGCACCCCCGTGCCTGTGACGTGCGAGACGGGGTCCTGATTGGACCATGGGTCATCTCCACTGGAAGGGTAACCGGGAGAAGGCCACAGTGCTACAGGCAGGACAGACAGATCTGCCGTAGTTCTTGCCGAACCGGAGGCGACGGCCAGCAGGGACCGTCGGCTCGGGCCTGACCAACTTCCGACACAATGGGCGTGTGACCGAGAGCGAAATTGCACGCGAGCCGGCGCATGGCGCTGGGCGCACGCCAGTGTTCGGAGCCGATGGGCTCATGCCCGCGATTGCCCAAGACGCTCATTCGGGAGCGGTGTTGATGCTGGCCTGGATGGATCGTGAGGCTCTGCGTCGCACTCTCGACACCGGTCGGGCCACGTACTGGAGTCGATCGCGCCGCGAGTACTGGGTCAAGGGTGAATCCAGCGGAAACATCCAGACGGTGGTTGAGGTGCGGCTCGACTGTGATGGCGACGCACTGCTGGTGAGGGTTGAGCAAACAGGTCCGGCATGTCACACCGGCGATTCCACGTGTTTTGACTCGGGCCTATTGTCAGGCGAAATCTCGTGACGCCGACCCACTCGGTCAGCGCCACCCTTGCCGGTGCCGCCACGCCTGACCTTGACAGTTTTCGCGCCCTCGCCCGAGATCGGCGGGTAATCCCGGTTGTTCGGCGACTGCTAGCTGATGGTGAGACGCCCGTTGGGCTGTATCGCAAACTTGCTGGTGAGCGTGCGGGAACGTTCCTGCTGGAATCCGCCGAGCACGGGCGTTCGTGGTCTCGCTACTCCTTTGTGGGTGTCGCATGCTCGGCCATGCTGACCGAAGTCAACGGTGCGGCTCACTGGGTTGGATCGCCGCCCGTCGGTGTTCCACTGACTGGCGATCCTCTCGAAGCGGTGCGCGACACAGTTGCTGCCCTTCATACCCCGCGACTCGCGGGACTCCCACCGCTCACCGGGGGCTTGGTGGGCGCGATCAGTTACGACGCGGTTCGACGATGGGAACGGCTCCCTGACGCCAATCCTGACGAAATCGGAATCCCCGAGGTCTGCTTGCTGCTCGCCACCGATCTCGCGGTACTCGATCATGCCGACGGTTCTGTGCTGTTGATCGCCAACGCAATCAACTACGACGCTACTGATGCGCGTGTGGATGAAGCGTGGGCTGATGCTGTGAAACGACTTGACCAGATGGAGGCCGCTCTGGCCATGCCGGCTGCTCCGTCTGCGGCGCGCTATGACCCGGAGGCCACCGCGGTATTCACTCGGCGCACCGACAGCGCGACCTATCGCGAAGGTGTCGAGCGCTGTCGCGAACACATTCGGGCCGGCGACGCTTTTCAAATCGTGTTGTCGCAGCGCTTCGATCAGCCGACCCAGGCCTCGGCGCTGGATGTGTACCGAGTTCTGCGCGCGAGTAATCCTTCGCCCTATATGTATCTCGTGCGCTTCCCCGTGGCCGACGCCACCGATGATGGCAGTCTTCCCTCTCGCGTGGCTTTTGACGTCGTCGGCTCAAGCCCGGAAGCGCTGGTCACCTTGCACGAGGGTCGAGCGTTGCTGCATCCCATTGCCGGATCGCGGCCACGCGGTGCCACTCCTGAGGACGACACGACGTTGGGGGAGGATCTGTTGGCCGATCCCAAGGAGCGCGCCGAACACCTCATGCTCGTTGACCTCGGTCGCAACGACCTGGGGCGAGTCTGCGAACCGGGAACTGTGGAAGTGGTCGACTTCATGTCGGTCGAGCGGTATTCGCACATCATGCATTTGGTGTCGACCGTGGTTGGAAAGTTGGGGGCGGACCGCACGGCGTACGACTTGCTCGCGGCAACTTTCCCGGCCGGCACGTTGTCAGGAGCCCCCAAGCCACGGGCGATGCAGATCATTGATGACCTTGAACCCGCGCGTCGCGGTATCTACGGCGGATGTATCGGGTACTTCGATTTCGCCGGCGATCTTGACACGGCGATTGCCATTCGTACGGCGGTGCTGCGTGATGGCATTGCCTATGTTCAAGCAGGAGCTGGCATTGTTGCCGATTCGGTAGCGGCTTCAGAAGACGCCGAGTGTGCAGCGAAGGCGGCCGCCGTACTGCGTGCAGTTGCCGTGGCTGCCACCATGACCCCGGTCGGCGATGGCTGAGATACAGCCGGCGCCTCGGCGGTCGGGGCCACAGCGGCGACGCACAGCGTTGATGATGCTCGCGTCTGGTGCGCTACTTCTGATCCTGAGCAGTTCGATGACGTGGGCTGTGGCCACGACAGCCATCGCCGGGGCAAGCGTTCCCCTCGATGGAGCCACCTGCCTTCCTGCGGCGCGGGCGGTGGCGCTGCTCTCGCTGGCCGCGATTGGCGGCTTACTTGCGGCTCGCGGAGCACTGCGACTCCTGATTGGACTGCTTGTCACCGCTGCTGGATTGGCCGTCCTCGTTGTCTGCGTGAGCGCCGTGCGCGATGGATTCGCCGAGGTGGCCGCGGCAGCCCTTCCGGCCTCGGTTGACGGCTCGGCGGCAGTGGTCATCGACCGAAGTGTGAGTGGTCCACTCCTAGCCGTCATCGGACTTCTGGCAGTGGTGGGGGGCGGACTTCTCACCGTGCTCACCTACCGCCAATGGCCAGCTCTAGGAAGCCGCTATGAGCGGCCCGTCGCGGGGGAATCGACCGTGGTCGACAACCCCAGCGAGCTTCGGGGTTCAGCTGACCTCTGGACCGCTCTCGACCGCGGGGAAGACCCGACGACCTGAGGGTCGCCACGGTGGCGCCTGCCTACCACCAGTGGTGGAGGGGCGCTATCCTGTGACTCGCAGCCGACCTAAGAACCGACCTGCCGACCGATGAGGAGTTCACCGATGGCCGAACACGGGCAAACGCCCGCAGCCTGGACCGCCGTCATCATCATGATCTTTGCCTTCCTGGTCGGGGGGCTTGGGTTGATTCTCGGAATCTCTTGGATGTTCTGGTCGTCATTCGCGATCTTCATCATCGGCGTCATCGTCGGCAAGGTCATGCAGATGGCCGGTCTTGGTGCCGTTCCCGCGCGTGGGTCTTCCGCCGCGGCGAAATCCTGACCGAGTCCGAACCCGCAACGAGCCAGTTCGGGGCTCGCGGAGCGGTTCGACATGGAATCCTTGAACTGTGAATTCCCTCGAAGCGTCAAAGGGTTTAGTTCTGGTCGCTGAGGACGAGCGATCAATCTCCGATCTCCTACGCCTGTACTTGTCGCGCGAAGGTTTCGGGGTACATGTCGAGGCCGACGGTCGAGCAGCGCTTGAGGCGGCTCGTTCGCTGCACCCGGTGGCCATCATCCTTGATGTGGGATTGCCGAGCATGGATGGCACGCAGGTCTGTCGCGCACTGCGGGCGGAGGGCAACTGGACTCCGGTCATTTTCTGCACCGCGCGAGATGACGAAATCGACCGTGTCCTGGGCCTTGAAATGGGTGGTGATGACTACGTCACCAAGCCCTTCTCGCCACGTGAACTTGTTGCGCGGGTGAAGTCGGTCGTACGCCGGGCAGCTGCGCCGACGGAAGAGGGGCGTTCCATCACGTTGGGCCGCGTCACCCTCGATCGTGATGCACGACGGGTCACGGTCGACAGTGAGGAAATCATCTTGACGGCCACCGAATTCGATTTGCTCGCCCACTTGATGGCCCGGCCCGGTCGCATCCTCACTCGCGAGCAACTTCTCAGTGAAGTGTGGGGCTACGCGGCCATCGTCGGTACTCGCACCGTCGATGTGCACGTGGCCCAGGTTCGCGCGAAGCTGGGCGACGCCAGTCCTATTCGCACGGTGCGCGGAGTGGGATACGGCGCGGAGGAGCCGGCGGCATCCAGTGAGTGACGGGGCGCCGGTTCTACCGGCACTTCCCGTCGTTGAGGCGCCGACCGCGCACCGCAGCCGGCTCAGCCTTGCGACTCGCACGGGTCTACTCACGGCCGGTGTTGCCGCACTCACCGTCGTCATTTCGGCCCTCGTGGCATATCCGATCGTGCGCCAGGCAGCGGTGACTCAAGCTCAGTCGACACTTGCCCAGCAGGCCGACATCATCGCCGGTCTTTTGGGCGGGCAAGGTGGCGTCGAACCGCATGAGCTGAAGGAGCGAGTACGTTCCCTTCAGGATCAAGGCATCTCCGGCTTTATCGTAAGTCGGGGAGCCGCTGTTGATCCACCTCTCACGGCTGATGAAGTGACCGTCACCACGCAGGGCGGTTCGGTTTCGGTGACGCGCGATATCGGGCAGGGTCTGACCTTCATCGAGGGTCGATCGTTGCCGCGCAATCAGGGAATGTTGCTGGTTCAGCAAGTTCAGGTGGCCACGGCGTCGGTGGGGGTCCTCCTGAAGCGGATGCTCATCGCATTGGCCTTGGGACTCGTGCTATCGGCGTTGGTCGGCTGGCTTGCCTCGCGCCGGGTGACTCGAAGTCTGCGGCAGGCGGCGGTTGCGGCCGAGCGGCTCAGCGCGGGTGAGCGTGACGTGCGATTAGTGCCTCAGGGTCCCGCGGAAATCGCCGACATCGCGAATTCTCTCAATGTGCTGGCGGCGGCGTTGGCGACCAGCGAAAACCGGCAGCGGGCTTTCCTGATGTCGGTGTCGCATGAACTGCGCACGCCATTGACGGCTGTGAAAGGTTACGGCGAGGCGTTGAGGGACGGGGTGGTGTCTCCCGAGGACATGGCCCGCACGGGAGCCATCGTCGTGGGGGAGTCTGACCGGCTCGAGCGGCTCGTCTCTGACCTGCTTGATCTAGGCCGCGTGGGCGCCGTCGATGTGCGACTCGATCGCAGTCCGGTCGACATGCAGCGGTTTGCCTACGATGCCGGACAAGTGTGGGAAGACCGCTGCGTGAGGGATGGCGTGTTGTTCCACCTCGAACCTCCTGGCGAGCCGTTGGAAACCGTGACCGATCCGCTCCGACTGCGTCAGATCGTCGACAATCTGGCCGAGAACGCGTTGCGTGTCACCCCGGCTGGTGCGCCGATTGTGTTGGCGGTGCGCCGTGAGGGTGACCTAGTCGTGGTGGAAGTCAGGGATGGCGGGCCGGGGCTGACTGCCGATGACATGTCGGTTGCATTCGTTCCTGCCGAACTGCATTCGAGGTATCGCGGGGTGCGCAAGGTGGGCACGGGCATCGGATTGGCCCTCGTGGGCAGCCTGGCCACCCGGCTGGGAGGCACTGCTGAGGCAGGGCACGCTGCTGAAGGTGGCGCGCGTTTCACAGTGCGTATTCCGTTCAGCGCGTCGTAGTCTGGTGGGGTGAACGACATCGCGAGCAGGCAGGCGCAGGACGTGACCGCGCCCGAAGCCCCCCTCGAGCGCTCTCGCTGGACGCGGATGCGTGCGCCGTTGCTGACCGCCGGAGTTGTGGCCGCCGGATGTGTCCTGTTGCTTGCCGCCGATCCGAACACCCCCGGGCACTACCCGACGTGCCCCACCAAACTGGTGAGTGGATTGGATTGTCCCTTCTGCGGTGGGCTGCGCTGTACTCGATCGCTTCTGACCGGTGATGTCGGTGGTGCGTTCGACCACAACGCGCTGGTGGTGGTGCTGGCGCCGTTCGCAGTGATCGCATGGCTGGTCTGGGCGTGGAGTCGATGGACTGGCCGACCAATGCCAGGGTCGTCGCCGCGTCCCGAAGTGCAACGGGTGCTGTTCGTTGCGGCCCTCATTGCTCTGCTGGTCTGGACGGTGTACCGCAATATGCCCGCGGGTTCCTACTTCGCATCCGAGCTCTGGGCGGGCTGACCTCGCGCAACTGGACGCTTCTCGTTACCCTCGGTGTGTGACAGTCCTCGACGACATCCTCGTGGGTGTGCGCGCTGATTTGGCCCAGCGTCAAGAGTGCGTGCCTCTCGACGAACTCAAGGAGCGCGCAGCCGCTGCCGCGCCCGTACGTCCTCTCCTGCCCGCACTCTTGGGCAACGATGTCGCTGTCATCGCTGAGGTGAAGAGGCGCAGCCCCAGTAAGGGAGATCTCGCTGAGATCGCTGACCCCGCTGAGCTCGCTCGTGAATACGAGCGGGGCGGTGCGCATTGCATCAGCGTTCTCACCGAGCAGCGACGATTCGGTGGTTCCCTGGCCGACCTCAAGGCAGTGCGGGCGGCCGTCGACATTCCGGTGCTGCGCAAAGACTTCATTGTCAGCAGTTACCAATTGTGGGAAGCACGGGCCTACGGCGCCGACGTGGCACTTCTGATAGTCGCTGCACTTGAGCAGGACGCGCTGGTCTCTCTGATTGA
>Ga0194058_10000254_pt1 | contig 24315 bp, 19 predicted proteins | sample SepL4417m_MetaG_FD_155490 | JGI IMG/M metagenome (GOLD analysis project Ga0194058, IMG submission 155490) | Anoxic zone freshwater microbial communities from boreal shield lake in IISD Experimental Lakes Area, Ontario, Canada - Sep2016-L442-17m | ecosystem: Environmental > Aquatic > Freshwater... | reverse complement strand
ACGCGAGCTAGGAACATTTGATGACCCTGCCTACATCACCCCCGCACGAAAAACAAACGTGTTCGATTTCCGTTTGCCAGACGCCGCAGGAGCTGAAGAGGTTCGAGCGGGTAGCGGAGAGCCTGCACGGAGCTGATCCGGCATTCGTCCCCCCGTTTCCGGGCAGCGTCGCGAAACACCTTGCGCCGGGGTCGGCGTTCCATCTCCGGCACGGCACGATCACGCCGTTCGTGGCGGTGCGCGACGGGCGGTCGGTCGGCCGGATCGCCGCGATCGTCAACCGATCGCACAACAGCCTCTGCGGCGACCGGGCCGGGTTCTTCGGGTTCTTCGAATGCGAGGATGACCCCGGGACTGCGCATGCGCTGATCGAGCGGGCCGCACAATCTCTTCGCGAGGCGGGCAGGGACAGTATCCGCGGCCCCTACAACCCGAGCATCAACGACGAGTGCGGGCTGCTCATGGAGCGCTTTGACCTGCCGCCGTACATCGGACTGACCTGGAACCCCGCCTACTACATCCCCCTTCTCGAAGGGGAAGGCCTCTCCATCGTCCGCACCCTCCACGGACTCAATCTTCCGATGCACCGGCTCGGCAAGCCAGAGCGCCTCGCAAGGATCGTCGAGAGGATCGCTTCCCGCTCGCTCCTGAAAATGCGCACGATGGATATCCGGCGGCTGCCGGAGGAATTGAAGATCGTCCAGAAAGTTTACAATGCGACGCTCGAGCGCAACTGGGGGTTCATTCCGATTTCCATGGAGGATCTTCTGGCGGCGGCCGACGACATCCGGGCGATCGCAGACCCGGTGCTGCTGCTGATTGCCGAGATGGACGGCCGGGATGCGGGGGTCGCCATCACGCTCCCGAATTTTAACGAGATCCTTGCGCGCATCAAAAAAACCCCTCACTGGCTCAGGCTCCCGCACATTTTCTTCCTCATGAAGACCCACAAAATCCGCTCGTGCCGGCAGACGGTTCTCGGGGTCGTTCCCGAGTGCCGGGACCGCGGGCTGCACGCCTGGCTGATCTACGAGCAGTTCGTCCGCGCCCAGGAGCGCTACGATAACGCAGCGCTCGGCTGGATGGAGGACAACAACACCGAGATCCTCAAAAATTGCCGCATCGTCGGCGGCGAGCCCGATCGGACGTGGGCGATTTTCGAGAAGGCGCTTTGACGCTCCCTTGCGCTACCGGATCGTCGGGCGGACGACGGTGATCTCGTGGGTCGAGTAGATGGGGGTGTTGGTGGCGTCGCTTCCGGAATGGAAGACGTTCGTCTGCTGGAGGATTTGCACCGTGCCCGCTCCGGCGTTGGTGGTGGTGGCGGAGCTGAAATCCAAATAGATCGAGCAGGCGCCCGGGTTGGTGGAGTTGGCCGAGCATCTTTCCGGGAGGATGTTTGTGATATCCGTGCTGCTGACCCCGAGCTGCCAGAGGCGGGCGGCCTGCTCCTGCGTGTTGAACGCGCGCAGGGCATACCCGTTCGCCTCCTCCTGCACCAGGATGGCGTTAACCATGAGGGCGGCCGCCGCGATGCCGATGGCCACGATCGCCCCGGCAATCAGGACCTCGATCAGCGAATAGGCGCTCCCTCTTTGGAGGCTCATCGGGTCTCCTCCAGCCACATGATCCGGTCGCCCATGTATTCCATGTTGGTGCCCGGGGTCGGATCGACGGAGTTTGAAAGGATGACGGGAGTTACCAGCGTGCCCGCTGGCGTCACGGTGATATTGCCATCCGTGCGCAGCCCGCCCCGGAGGTTCAGAGTTTTGGGAGCGGTGGTCGGCGGGGCAACGGTCAGATGGTATCCGCTTGCGCCGGCTGAGAACGTGAGGGCAAAATAGTTTGTGTATCCCGAATAGTTCGCCGTGTTCAGGGTGAGGTCCCCCCCGGACTTGTTCATGTAGATTTTCCGGGTGTTGTTTCCCGAGAGCGTCACGGTGGCGAGGCTGGCATTGGTTGAGATGATGTGGAGGGCATTCGTTGCGCTTGTTGTTCCATTAATCGTCAGGGCGGTGACCGTGGCGTTCGTATACCGGCGGTGGGCGGCGGCATCCAGGTAAGGATAATTCGTGACCGTGGCCGGGATGTCATACCGCAGGATCGCGTTCGAGTAGCTCGCATTTGTGTAGTAGCGGGAGGGATCCAGAACGATCGTCGTGTTGCCTCCGGTATAGTTCGTGTAGATGGTGCTGCTGATGTTGGTGGTGTTTGTAGTCGCCGTCCCGCCGGTAGCGTTCGTGGGGTAGATGCCATTCGTCACGGCCGATATGTTCGTGTAATTCAGGGTGGCGACGTTTGTGTAGCTTGTGTTCGGCGGCGCGGAAAATGCTGCCGTCGCGTAGCCGTTGGTATTTGTGGATGCCGTGAACGGGGTGACCGGGAAGGCCGAGTATCCCACGAGGTTGGTCCAAAGCACACATGCGCTCGCCCGATAATCGTTTGCTGTGGCATTGGTATTTGTCGCGCCGGGGCTGTGGATGACAAGCGGGTAGCCGGCCAGGAGCGGGCTGCGGCTTCGGATCCGGAATGTCCAATACTCCCGGTTGTCGGCGGAGTTCGATATCCAGCACGTATTGCTTGCGTCAACAAAGGACTTGCCTCCAAACGTGCTGAACGGGTTCCCCTCCGAGAAATTCGTGTTCGTCCAGATATTGTTGTCCCTGCTCACAAAAAAAAGGTAGAATCCCCCCCAGTTGTTCGCGAGCGAGCAACTGGGGGTGAAGCTGTTCGTGCGGTTGGTGCTACCGGGATCCAGGGCCATCTGCTCGAGAAGAAACTGCCGGGCGAGCGCGCGGCCGTTGGCGATGGCGATCCGGTTCTTGACCCCTTCGGCCGTGGTGTCCGGATAGGCGGCGCGCGTGGACAGCATCTGCGCCCATGCGGCCAGAACCAGCGCCCCGCCCAAAATGACGAGGAGGGCGAAGATCATGATGGTCCCCCGGATGCCAAAACCGCTTTTTGACGTGGGCTTCATAGCGAGGGGAAGGCAGGGAGCACAAAGAAGAAGCTGGTCGTCCCCGCCTGCTTCCAGTAGTTCGACCTCGCCCCGGAGACGTTTGTTTCATCCGGGTATTTTGAAGCGAGTTCGCTGGTTGCTGAATACGGCACCCACGAGGGGTCCGGCCACCAGACAAAATAAAACGGTCGGTTCTCGGCCTTGCAATAGTTAGTGTTCCCATTTGTCATGCTGCTCTTCGTGAAGAAGGCGGCGGCCGGGCGGTTGGTGGCATTGTTCGTCTTGCCAGGATAAAAGACGTGGTAGTAATCCGTCAGGCTCTCTCCGTAATACCGCCTGACGGTGGCATAGGTAGAGTTCGTCCCTGCGGGAAAATTTGTGATCGTCACCCAGTCGCTCTCATAGATGGCAAGGACCTCAATGTTTGTGGCGCTGTTTGTGGAGGACAGGATGTAGATCGTGAGGTTGGTTGCCGCAGTCGCCCCGTTGAACAGGTTTGTCGTGCTGCAGAAATTCGTGTAGACCGCCGTGGCCCCGGTATCGATGAGGTTGGTGCGGAACTGGTCCGGGGAAACGAGGGATCTGGCGTCCAGGTTGCTCAGGACGAAGTTGGTCGGCCGGATGGTGTTCGCCTTGTTGCGCGCGAGGCAGGTCACGGCGGTGGCGTAGGAAATATCGGCGTAGAGCCGGTCCCTCATGCTGTTCGCCATCGCGGTCGCGGCCATGCTGGGAGCCTCGCTGACCGACACGGTTGTCCCGGAGGATCCCGGGTAGAAGTTGACCATGTTTGACAGGCTAAGCTGGACGTTGGCTGACCGGCGGGACGGGCTGGAATTTCCGATCGCCGAGTAGGCCATGACCGCGACCACGAGAACCGTGGCCGCGATGCTGAGCGCAACCAGAAGCTCGACAAACGTAAAGGCGGAATGGCTGGCAGCCGGCAGGCAAACCCGGATGCTATTGTTCGGGTTCTTTGGCATCTTGCCCTCCCCCCATCACTGCTTTTTCATCGATCTTTTTGACTTCGAGAGCCTGGCGGCTTTGGAGAAGCAGATCAACCGGCTGCGTAAAGCTGACGTCGGGCGATTTCAGCTCAAGCGGAATTTTTGGGAGTGACTTCGTCACCTTCTCGACCGCCTCGCCATACAGGAACTGGGATACCTCGGGCTTGAGGCTGCTTGAGATCCTGATGCGCCGGGCACCGGCGGAGCCATCTTTCTCAACAAATACCAGCGTGATCGCGGCCTTGTCCACAGACTCCACCTTGAGCTTCTCGGACTGATTGCTGATCAGCGCGGGCAAGGTGTCGCCCGGCTTGATGATCAGCGAGCCCAAGAGGGCCTGAAATTTTCCGCCGCTGCCCGAGACTCCGCTGATTTTGACGGACCGGAGGATCCGTCCCAGGCGCGACTCTTCGCTCGCCGTCTCCACGCGCGGCAGGCCGATTTTCGGCTCTTGGATAACCAGCTGGGCAAACGGGTTTCTCTCGCCCGTCGGCAGATCAACGGTCTGGCGCCCGTCAGGAAGAAGCCCGGGCTCCACTGCCGCCCGGCAAGGGAAAGGCGCGGCCAAAAGGAAGAGGGGGAGGAAAGGGAAAGCCAGGACCCGGAAAGCGGAAACCGGAAAGCCCAGGCCGGAAGGCAGACGTCTGGGTGCCAGCTCACCGGGGGAACGAGCTGGCCGCCCCAACCGCCTGCCGGGAGCGGCTTCCATGGAAAAGCGTTTGGCCTTCATTTTTTCAAAGCGGGTTGATCCTTCAACATCGGCTGGTCCAGCACGACCTCCATTCGGAGGTCATTTGCGCGAGTCCCCTTCGAGAGGCGGACGCTGGTGGTACGGATCGTTGGCATGGAGGTCTCCAGCTTTCCCAGCCAGTTGAGCAGCTTCGAATAATCGTCTTCGAACGTGAGCAGCGCTCTGAGGGTGGAGGGGATCGAGGCGCTGTTTTTGATCGGGATCGATTCGTACCTCTGTTTGAGGTTCAAAAGATCGGCATCCTTCACCCGCATCTGCATGGCGATTTCCGCGCTCTGAGGGCTGTCGATCGTCGTGAAATACGGCTGCCAGATCTGGAGAAATTCGATGAGGTCGGTGGACTGCCGGCGAAGATTGGCGAGCTGGTTGCGCTCGCGGGCGAGCTGTGCGCCCGCAGCATCCTCCTCCGCCTGCGCCGCCCCCGCCTCATTTTGAACCTTCGTCCGGTGGTTCTGCACCCAGAGGGTTGTCTGAACGAGAGCAAGGATCAGGAGGGCGATCACCCCGCAGGCGATATGCTTGTGGTTCATGGTGCGGTCGGGGGTTGTTCCTCGGCGGCCTGCTTCGAACTTCTGCGGACAAGGATCGCCTTGTAGTCGAGCTCCCCGCGCCCGAACTCCCGGGTCGGGGAGAACGCCCGGTAGTCGAGCAATGCAATTTTTTCCATCGTCAGATCGAGCTGCTTGGTGGAATCGGTTCCGATTTTTATGCCCAGCCGGATCTGGGACGGGTCGTCCGGCATGCGCTCGAGCTGGAGGTCCGCAATGGAGGATTTTTGCGCCATGCTGCGGGCGATCTCGACCACCAGCGGCTGGAGGGGGCGGGAGGACTCCACCCAGTTCTGAATGTCCGTCGCCCTTTTAATCTGGGCCTCGAGCGCGGTTCGCTGGGTTTTGGACTCGTCCCTCTCGGCGTTGAGGGCGCTGGCTTGCGCCTTGTGGCCATCCCTCTTTTGAATGGCCAGACGAAACTGAAGAAAAAAAAGCGAGCTCAGGATGACGGCGATGGCGATCGAGCCATAGAAGAGGATCGGAACGAGCCTCAGAACCATAGGCAGCGGCGGGGTAATCCCCTTCCGGTCGCTCTTAAAATCGTCAATATGTCGGTCCGTGATTTGCATGGGCTAATTTTTCACCATGAGCGACGCCAGCAGCCCTGGCACCGTGAGGTCAGAGATCTCTCGCCCGGGAAAAACTTCCGCAAGCCTCTCGCTGAGCCCGGGAAGAGGCTCATCGCAGGCCAGCGTGATCTGGATCGCCGGGGAGAGGCGGGATTGGAATGGCGCGAGCAGGTCGCTGATCGGCCCCACATCGTCCTCGTAGACGTCCGTCCGCGAGCGGAGCTCCAGCCAGCGGTCCTGATCCTGCACCAGCGCGCAGACCGCCCCCTCGCAGCAAATGATGTAGAACGAGCTGACCGGCTGCTCGGACCCCTTCGTTTTGTTCGTTTCCGCAAGCGCGTGACGGAGGAGGACATAGGCGCCGCAGCAAAGCCGCCCAACCCGGAAGCCCGCCTCGCTGAAAATCGCTTCCGTCTTCCGGGTTTGATCCTCGTCAAACGTCAGGAGGATGCTCGAGTTGGTCTCGGGATTGTGCGTCACCGCATACCGCTTGCCACGCTCAAATTTTCCGCCGAGGACCGCGCGCGGGTTGGACTTGAGCATCTCCTCGCTCCCCGGGCGGCGGGAGAGATTGGTTTCGAGGCTGATGACGTATCGCGTATTCAGCGAGACCGCGCACCAGCCCTGCTCGGTCAATGTCTTGATGTGGTCGGAGGCCTGGGCAAGCCCCTCCTTGGGATCCACGCGCACGGATTCCTGCTCGGAAGGATTGCCCGAACGCGAGATCTCCCGCCAGGTGAGCTTCGCCCTCCCGATCCCGAAAAAGACGGTTTTCTCCGAGGGGAAGCGCTTTTTCCAAGCGGCCGAGGGATCGTCCGGCTCCGACCGGAAAGCGGAAAAATCGAGGATCGACTTGAGGTCGGCGGACTTCATCGCGAGATCTCCGGCTGGCGCTCGAGGTAGTCGGCGACTTCGTCCCAGGAAAATGTCGCTCCGGTCGGGGCGGCGGCGCTCGAGAACCCCTCCTCCATCCTCAGCGCAATGCACTTCTCAAAATTATACATGCCCTTCTTCCACCCGGTCTCAAGCTCTTGGTCGAGCTTTTTGAAATCGCCCCGGCGGATGATGTTCACCACGCCGTCATATTGCAGCAGAACCTCGTGGATCGGAAAGCGCTTGGATTTCCTCTCATCCAGCAGCAGCCGCTGGCACATGATGAGGCGCAGGCAATCGGCGAGGGTTTCCTGCGAGCTGTCCAGGCGCTCCGACGGGATGAGCTTGAGGAAGCGCTGGACGGTCTGGGAGGCCGTGGACGTGTGGAGGGTGGCGACCACGACATGCCCTGTCTCAGCCGCCTGCAGGGCGATCTCGGCGGTCTCGCCATCGCGGATCTCCCCGATGATAATCACATCCGGCGCCTGCCGGAGCGCCGCGCGCAGGGCCTTCGAAAAATCCATCTCGTCGCTGCCCATCTCGCGCTGCGAGACCAGCGAGGGCAGCCCGTCCGGATAGATAAACTCGATCGGGTCCTCGAACGAGATCACATGCTCGCGGCGGCGGAGCGCGCGGTGCAGGACCATCGAGGCAATCGTCGTGGACTTCCCGCTTCCCGTCGCCCCGCAAATGAGAAAGAGGCCGTTTTTTGCCTCCAGGAAGGCCTTGACTGCGGGCGTGGGAACCTTGATGGCCGAGGGGACGGGAATCTCGCTGGGAAGCAGGCGCAGCACCCAGCGCAGGCGGCCCTGCGTGACCATCTGGCTCACGCGGAACCTCCGCCCGTGCAGGTCCATCGCGCTGTCGTCGCAGCCGGGCTCGAGATGCTCGGGCACCGCCATCTCAAAAACCGCCTCGTCAAAAATCAGCTGCCCGTTGAACTTATACGACAGGGGATCCCCAGGGGTGAGGTAGAAATCGCTGACCCCATCAGCGAGCGAAAGGTCCCGGATCCTCTCCCCGACGGGGGAATCCTCTGGCAGGTCAAGAAGTCGCATCGGATGAGTGGATAGTCCAATTGTTGCGGCGGCTCAAGAACTACTGCATGATGCCGGCTGCCGTCAGCGCCTGGCGCAAAGTCATGCCGCCGCCGGTTCCGACAGTATCCAGCTTGTTGATGTTTTCCACAGCAACCGTGGTCGGGTTATCCCAGTGCGCATAGTAGGTTGCGGGATCGATGGTCCGCGTAAACGATCCGTCGGGGGCGATCATGTTCGAGGCTTTGAAAATCAGATCCTGGTAGTCCCCATCTCCGGCCACCCTGGTATCTTCGATCGAATAGGCCGTTGTTCCCACTCCCAGAGAAGCATACTGGTCGGCGTAAAACGGAAAGGTCGTGCTCCCGCCGGCCGCATTCGTCCGGCTCAGCGAGGTCAGAGGAAATTTTGTGCCGGAGTTCTGCGCCAGCGTCTGCAAGGCGGTGGAGCTGCTGGAGAGCGTGCCCAGCCCGTTCAGGGCATTCCATGCGTTTTGCATCGTGTCATTCGGAATCATGATCGCGGCAACCGTGTCGCCGGGACGAAACGTGAACTGCTTGTTGTCCACCACCCTCAGCTGGTTGACCGGGTTGGCAATCGGCTGATCCTGGCTGACGTCGATGATCGTCTGCGCGCGGTCTCCAGCCATGATCCTCCGGAGCGCTTCCATCAAAAAGTCTCTCTGTCCCTCTGGAGTATCCAGATTATAGACATCCGGCCCCATGCCCTCGAGGGAGAAAAGGGCCAGACGGGAGCTATACCCCGCCTCGCGATACACGTAGCTGACCGGCACGATCCCGCTCGCTCCAACCGTCCAATACCCCCCCGGAAACCCTTGGTTCACGGCGTCCGAAAGACCGGTGGGAGGGATCCCTCCGGTCTGCGGCGTGTAGGTCGTGGCGTTCGGCACCTCAACCGGCGGGGCGTTGTCCCACACCCAGCCAGGGTTGTTTGTGCTTGTATTCAGATACTTCGACGCCGTGCGGCTGTTGGTAGCCGAGGCATCTGCCGCCAGATCCTCGTTCATCCGGAACCCCAAGATCAAATTGTTCCCATTGGTCGAATTCGTGACAACGAACCGCGGAGGAACTCCGGAGTTGGTCGATGCGACGAATGTCGCGCGCCGGCTGCTGCTGCTGCTCCCCGTCGTGACCGCAAAGATCCGGGAGTCCAGCGTGCTGCCTCTGACGCCGATCGTGTTTGTTGAGCCCGAGGATTTCAAACGGGTCAGCACATCACAGCTGCTCGAGGTTCCATCATTCGCGCCGGTGATCCCATCCATATTTCCGCCACTGCTCATATAGACCTGGATGGATCGGTTGATGGACTCCACGTCCTGCTCAAGCTTGGATTCATCTGCCGCCTGCTTGACATTCGACACGGCCACGAACCCCACCGAGCTGATCACCGCCATCGCCGCAATCACCGCCAAAACCTCAATCATTGTGAAGCCAACCGTCCTTTCAGAAAAACGTATCGCTTTCATAAAGCTTCCGTAACATGAATCCCAGCCCAAGTCAAGAATCTTGTTGCATTGTTGCATAGATTTATCTAGCAACCACGTATCGGAATCTGGTAAAGTCTCCCTGCAAGCCGACTCATCCCTTGGATTTTACACACAAGTTATTCACATTCGTCCGCCATTTTTCGTGCAACCGGTGGCGGAAAAATTTTCCCCGTTCCGAAGCTTTTTAGTGAAACCATCTCACACAAGATTTTTGCGCATGTTGGGCGTGCTGTCCGTCCTGCTCAGCGGGGTTGGGGCGAGCGCCCAGCCGCCGGAGCCGTATGTTGTCGAGCCCCCGCCGAATGCCACCTACCCATTTCTGTATGGCCAGGGGGAGGCGTCGGCCAAGCGGCTCCGAAGCGCGCCGCCTCAGACGTTCGAGTTTGACCGTGCGGTGCTGCGCGACGTGCTGCGGTTTCTTGCCGATGCCGCCGAGATTCCGTTTGTTGGCATCCCGGAGAGCGATGCGGCCAACCGCCGGCTGGTCACATTAACCATGCGCGCCAGCCCGTTCGTGGCGCTTGAGAGCGTCTGCCGCGACAACGGCATCCGCCTGACCTTCGAAAACGGGGTCTGGTATATGAGCACGGTGGACGAGGACCGGGAGAGCAGGCTCAAAGAAGAAAAGGAAAACAAGCTGGAAGGGAAAATCTACCACCTGCACAACGATCCGGTCGACCGTGTGGACTTTAAGGATGCAGGTGCTGCCACGGCCCAAGCAACAACAACCTCCGCGACAACGATCCCCCTGCAAAATTCCCAGCGGGTTTTTCACTCGAAAGAGCCGCGGATCGTCAACGAAATCCGGATTATGCTCGGGCTGCCGCCCATCAAATACAATCCCGATGGCACCGTGCAGGGGGAAGCCGTGACAGCAGGAACCAACGTGGCCTCGACGGACCAGACAGCCAATCTGCAGACGGGAACATCGGCGGCGGCTCCTGGATCGGCCGACGCCGCCGCCGCCCCGCCCCAACGGCTCAACCCGACATACGTTCCCCCGCAGACCCCGCAGGTGATCTACAACTCGGACAACAACACGCTCTGGGTGGTCGCCACCAGCGCGCAGCACAAATGGGTGGTCGATTACCTGCTGGCCGTCGATCTGCCCCAGGATCTCATCGCCATCGAAGTCAAGTTTTTTGAGACATCGAAGGATCCGTCCAAGGCATACGGAATCAACTGGGCGGGGACATTCGGCGGAAAAGGTTTAACCTTCAATGGGCAGGCCCAGGCGAGCGGAAGCGGAGGGGTGACGGTCACGACGAGCAACGGCAACAACGCCAACACATCAAACAACCTGACGGCCTCCAACCAAATCGGCACCGGGCCGCAGACCGTGGGGAACGATCCGATCACTGGAGCGCTGACCTTGATTCCCGGCGTGCCGCCGTATAGCTATTCGCAGGGCACAGGAATCAACGCGCGGGAGAAATTCTCCGGGCAGTCCTACAACGCCACCTTCAACGCGCCCTACTCGGCCGTGCTGAGCATGGACCAGGCGTCGCTCTCGATCAAAGCCTTCATGCAGGACACCGACACGACGGTCGTGCAATACCCGCGTGTGCTGACGGTGAACAACCGGGAGGTGGCGATCAGCAGCGCCGTCAACACGCCGATTTTATCCTCCTCCCAAACGACCGGAAGCGGTGGAACTTCCACCTCCACCCAGCAGGTCAACTATTTCCCGATCGGCACGCAGATCAACATCCTGCCGAAGACCGTAGGGAAGGAGGAGATCGCCATGAGCGTGGCGATCACGATTTCCTCCTATGTGTCGGACAAGTCGATTGGCGGGAACCTGTATCCGGTCACCGCCTCGAGGATTTACAATGCGGCCCTGCAGGTCTCGCAAGGATACACCCTGGCCGTTGGCGGGCTGGAGACGACGGACGACCGGGCTTCAAACGACGGGGTGCCCGTGATGCGCGATATCCCGCTTGTCGGGCAGCTTTTCAAGAGCAAAGGGCGCGCGCGCAACAAGAAGAACCTGATCATCTTCATCACGCCGACAATCATCGCCAACACGAAGGCGACCCGTGGGATCAGCGAATCCCCGCAGACGACCATCCCGATCCGCCCGAACGACCCGATGCCGCCCGCGTTCACTCCCGACGGGCAGCTCGTCGGCGGGACCGCCGCGATCAACCCGGCGTTCGCGTGGTTTGATTTCCAGATCAAGTGGTTCAAGCAGATCAATAAGGAGAACCGCACGGACCGCGAGACGATCAAGCAGCTTCGCGCGGTGATCTCGTCGGTCCGGATGCTCGCAAAAAACATCGCGGACATGCAGGAGAACGCCGACCCCGTCCGCGCGCAGGCGCTCGCCCGCCACGAGGAGCGCGCGATGGCCACGCTCACCGAGCTCAACAAGATCCTCTCCTACGCGCAGAACAACATCATGTAGGCTGCCGGGCGTCTATTTCATGCCCTCCGCTGTAAAGCGGATTGTCATGGCCCGGAATCCGCGTAAGCTCCGGCCATGTTGCGCCGATGGATTTTGCCCGGTTCGGCCGACCCGCTGGCGGCGGGACGGCTTTTGCGGGAGCTGAGCATCCCTTCCTTTCTCGCCTCGCTGCTGGTTCGGCGCGGGTTCAGCGACGTCTCGGCGGCAGGCGAGTATCTGAGCCCGAAAATGCGTTCCTTGGCGGCGCCGGAGCTGCTGCCCGAGATGCCGCGCGCCGTTGCCCGCGTGCTCGCGGCGGTGAAGGCCCGCGAGCGGATCGTCCTTTATGGGGATTACGATGTGGATGGGATTACGTCCCTGACGATCCTTGCGCGGGTGTTGAAGGCGTTTGGCGCGCAGGCGGAGTGCTTCCTTCCCCTGCGTTTCGAGGAGGGCTACGGACTGAGCGCGGCGGGGGTCGAGAGGTGCTGCGAGATGCACCGCCCGCAGCTCCTGCTGGCGGTGGATTGCGGGACGACCTCGGCCAAGGAAATTGCGGCGCTCCGGGCGCGCGGGGCGGACGTCGTTGTCCTCGACCACCATGAGCCAGGGGAGGAGCGCCCGGATTGCACCGCGCTGGTGAACCCCAAATGCGGGCCGTCCTTCCACTCGCTCTGCAGCGCAGGGATCGCCTTCAAGCTCGCCCATGCGATGGTCAAGCAATCTCCCGTCGCAGGGCTCGACCTCCGGGAGTATTTCGACCTGGTTGCGCTGGCGACCGTTGCCGACATCGTTCCGCTCACCGGCGAGAACCGGATTTTTGTGCGCCACGGGCTCCGCCAGATGGCCTCGACCCGCTGGCCAGGGCTTGCGGCGCTGATGGAGGTTTCGGGGATATCTCCTCCCGTGCGGGGCGGGGATGTCGGGTTCCGGCTCGGCCCGAGGATTAACGCGGCCGGGCGGCTTGGCCCCGCGCAGGAAGCGCTGCGGCTGCTGCTCACCGACGACCGCATCGAAGCCGGGCGCCTCGCGGCGGGCCTCGATGCCCACAACCGCGAGCGGCAGGGAGTCGAACGCTCGGTCTCGAACGAGGCGGAGAAATGGGTGGAAAACCATTTTGATGCCGCACGGGACACGACGATCGTGGCCGGCCAGCGGGACTGGCATGTCGGCGTCCTTGGAGTCGTCGCCTCGCGGGTGATGCGCCGCCACCACCGCCCGACGTTCATCGTCGGGTTCGATGAGTCCGGCTCAGGAAAAGGAAGCGGGCGGAGCATCGAGGGGCTCCCGCTGGTGGACCTCCTGAGCCAGTGCTCGCAGCACCTCGAAAAATTTGGCGGTCACGACATGGCAGCTGGGGTGAGCTTGCAAGAGGGCGAGTTTCCGGCATTCCGCGAGGCGTTCGAGCGGGCCGCGCAGGCGATCTCGAACGAAGACCTCCTGACCCCCCGGCTGCATATCGACGCGGAGATCGAGCTCCACGACCTCGATTTCTCCCTGCTCGAAGCGCAGGATCTCATCGAGCCGTTCGGCGCGGCCAACCCGCAGCCGATCCTCTACACGCGGGCGATCGCTCCAGCCGGAGCCCCTCGAACGATGAAGGAAAAGCACCTGAAAATCGAATTTGCCGTCGGCCGGCGCAGGTTCCCCGCCGTATTTTTTAACGCGCGCACGGAGGATCTGCCTCGCCCGCCCTGGGATGTGGCCTACACGCTCGATTGGAATACCTGGCAGGGACGCACCGAGGCGCAGATGCGGATCGTCGAGATCCGAGCTGCCGCATGAGCCAGCTGGCTTCGACATGAGCCAGATGGCTCCAGATGCCCCCCTCGGCACCCTGGACTGGATCTCCCGTCCGCAGCTCGCCGCGCTCAAACGCCTCGGGATCACGACGACTGGCGACCTGATCCGACATTTCCCTCGCCGGTACGAAAACCGGATCCAATTCGATTATTTTCCCGACCAGGCATCCGACCGCGCGATCTGCCTCTTCGGAATCGTCCGGAAGACCTCCTACAAGCGCTTCGGGCCACGCCGGATTTTTGAGGCCCGCGTGGAGGATGAGCAAGCGGGAGTGCTTGGGTCCCCTCTCCTCTGCCGGTGGTTCAACATGCCGTGGGTGCAAAAAATGATCTTGGGCGACGAGCGGATCGTCCTCTTCGGGAAGCCGCGGGTGCGGAGCGGGCAGGTCGTCATGGAGCATCCAGAATTCGAAATCATCGATGACGATTCCGGCCCCTCCCTCCATTTTGACAGGATCACGCCTGTCCACCCGGCCGGGGATGGGATCACCTCCCGGGCATTGCGGGAGATCATCCATCGATCCCTGGCCGAAACCGATCTCGCCGCGATGCCTCTCCTCTGGCCGGGCGATCGCGCCGGGACGGAGATCTGGCGCACCATCCATTTTCCCGAGTCCGCCGAGACGCTCGAATCCGCAAGGCTGCGGCTTGTCCGCGAGGAGTTCTTTGGCCTCCAGCTCATCGTCTGCGCGAAGCGCGCCGCGATCCGGGACGCTGGAGGGATCGCTCGCGCCGGGACCGGCGAGCTCTGGCGGAAAGTTGAAAATTCCCTGCCCTTCCAATTGACGGCATCGCAGCGGGAAGCGATGGAGGAGATCTCCGGGGATCTCGCCGCGCCGCGCCGCATGAACCGACTACTCCAAGGCGATGTCGGCTCGGGGAAAACCCTCGTCGCGCTCCGCGCGATGCTCCAGGCGGCGGAGGCTGGGTGGCAGGCCGCCCTCATGGCCCCGACCCAGATCCTCGCCGAACAGCACTACCTGAACTTCCGCAGAATCCTCGACCCTCTCGGCATCCCGGTCGCGCTCCGCACATCCGCACGGAAAGAGGAATCAACCGGGGGGGCTCCTCCCCTGCCGGACGGCGGCGAAGAATTCCAGACGGTGCCGGCGGCCCGCCCCGCCCCGCTGGTCATCGGCACGCACGCACTGCTCTTCGATGGCGCCGCATTTGAAAACCTCGGGCTGGTTGTGATTGACGAGCAGCACAAATTCGGCGTCCTCCAGCGATCGCGCCTGATCGCCCGCGCCGACGCGCCGGATGTGCTCGTCATGACCGCCACCCCGATCCCCCGCACGATCACGCAAACGCTCTATGGAGATTTGGATGTCTCCGTCATCCGCCATAAGCCGCCCGGTCGCGGCAGGGTGGTCACCGCCGCGCGCGCGCCTTCGAAGCTCCCCGACATCATCCGGTTTCTTAGGCAAAAACTCTCCGAGGGCCGCCAGGCGTATGTCGTTTACCCGCTGGTGGACGAGTCGGAAAAGCTCGAGGCCAAGGCCGCGCGGGCGGAGTTCGAGAAATGGCGGGAGATCCTCGCTCCGGCAACGGTCGGGCTGGTGCACGGCCGCCTGCCTGCCGAGGAGAAGGCCTCCGTGATGCAGCAGTTCCGAGAGGGGAAGATCTCCCTGCTCGTCGCCACCACGGTCATCGAGGTCGGCGTGGACGTGCCGAACGCATGCATCATGCTCATCGAGGAGGCCGGAAGGTTCGGGCTCTCTCAGCTTCACCAGCTCCGCGGGAGGATCGGCCGTGGGCCGGAACAATCCTACTGCATCCTCCTCCATGCCGACCCGGCCTCCCGCGAGAAGCTCGCCGCCATGGAGGCCACCTCCGACGGCTTCGAAATTGCCGAGGCGGACCTGCGGCTGCGCGGGCCAGGGGACATCCTCGGCACGGCGCAATCCGGGCTTCCGCCGCTGCGGCTCGGCGATCTCCTCCGCGACGGAGAGATCATGTCGGAAGTCAGGCGGGCCGCCTGCGAGCTGCTCGCATCCGATCCCGACCTCTCGCTGCCCGCACACGAACTTCTCCGATCATTCCTGGAGCGGGCGCGCCTCCCCGCCGAAAGCCCGGCTTTGCAACAAGCTTGAAACTCAATCCGGCAGAAGGTTTAAGCCCAGAAAAATCGCTATGGTTCTGAGATTGACCTTCCCGCGCGCCGCGCTCATATTCAGAATTTATTGAAATGAACTTGAACAATCTGACCACATCTGCCGGTGAGCCCCCCGCATCAAAAAACGTCCTCGCGAACGACGTCGAGGTTCAGGGAACGCTGAAGTTTGAAAGCGAGCTGATCTTTGACGGGAAGCTTGATGGGGAGATCATCTCCGAGGGCATCCTGACTCTGGGGAAGAATGCCCAGGTGAAAGGCGAAATCAAAACCAAAGCGGTGACGGTGCACGGGACGGTCAACGGGAACATTACGGTGACCGAGCGCTGCGAGCTGAAAGCCAGCTCCCAGCTGAACGGGGATTTGAAGGCGATGCGAATCATCATTGAAGAAGGCGCCACGTTTATCGGGAAATCCGAAGTGACGCCGACGAAGCCCGCTGCGACAGCCGCGCGTGCTGCAGCCCCCACAGCTGCTGCGGAAGCTCCGCGATCCAAGTCTGCTGCATCTGCAAGCTGATCACTGCTCATGGCCCGTGGCCTGCTGAAGACGCCCTTCTGTTGTCCTGCCTGCGGATTCTCTCAGCTCGAGCCGGCAGGCTTGATCTCAACGTATTGCCGGTCGTGCGGAGACCATTATCAGGTCAGGGGCAATTCCGGGCCACCGGCTTTGCCCCCGATTCCTCCCGCATCTGAGGCTCCCAAACGCACCGTCTTCTGCCACAAATGCCAGGCCAAGCATTGGGTTTCCCTCAGCGCCCGGACGACGATCTGCCCGGGATGCGGAGCGGCCATCGGGATGGAGGATGTTTCGTTTTGCTCCCCGGCATCGCGCCCGGTTGACACCCGAGGAAATCTGATCGTCAGCCCCGGAGGGTGCTTGAGCAGCTCGTGGATCGTCTGCGGATCCGCGCAGATCCATGGGCGGATCATCGGGCGCCTGCTCGCCGAAGGCGAGGTGCGCATCGGAACAAGCCAAACCTGCGCCTGCCATATCACGGCGCCGGTCATCGTCATAGAAAAGCATGCCAGCCCGGTTTTCCTCTATGCTCTCGAAACCGAACACCTGGTCGTCTTCGGTCGCCTCACTGGCATCGTTCACTGCTGCGGAGTCGTCCATGTGCAGCGCGGCGGGCGGCTTGAAGCTGCGGTGCATGCGCGTGCAGTGACCGTGGACAAAGGCGGGGTCCTTGTCGGTGACTGTCGGGTCGCCAAAGGGCATTCAGAAAAATCAGGATCCCTCAGCTTTCCGTGGGCAGGAACCCTGTGCTCCGCCCAGTGAGGGCTGGTCACCAGAAGCTCTGCGGGACGTAAACCTTGTCTCCTGGCTTCACCTTGATGTCCTTGGCCGGGTTTTTGCGAACATCCTTGACGTTGACAAGGAAAACTTTGCCCTCGCTCGTGAGGGAGACTTTGGATTGGTCGGCATACTCGGTGAACCCCCCTGCCCCGGTGATCGCCCCCAGGACCGTGAGGTCTGCCGTAAAGGGAACCCGCTGCGGAGCCCTCACATCCCCGCTCACCTCCACGAAGCGGGCAGCATTCGGAACGGCCAGCGTGATCGACGGATTCGTGTAGATCTGCTGGGACTTGTAGGCGGACTCGATAGACCCTTGCAGCTGGGATTGCGTGGCCCCCGCCGCATGGACCTTTCCGATGTGCGGCATATTGATGTAGCCGTCGCCGTCCACCGTGTAAATCCCTGTGATTTGGCTGATGTCCTCGCTCGGCACCCCGCCGATCCGAATTTCGATCTGGTCGCCAGCTCGAAGCGCTGCATCCTGCGCGCCGAGCGTCCCGGCAGCGCCTAAAATCAGGGCCAGGAGAACCCTGGCGATCATCTTAATAGTCATCATCGTTGGCCCCCTGGGACTTTCCCGCCGCCGCTGCGATCTCCTTCTTCTTCCGGCTGGCCTTCCGCTTGTTGTCCTTGTCGGATTTGTGGTAGTAGTTGTAGTAGCTGGTATAATATTCGTAGTGCTGGTCGTGGCGGACATCCACGTTGTTGAGCACCACTCCGATGATCGTTCCCCCGACGTTGACGACAGACTGTTTGACCCGGTGGAGCATCGCGCGCGGGAACCGTCGGTGCTGGACAACCACGACCGTGAGGTCCATCGCGCTGCAAAGAACCGACGCGTCGCTGACCCCCAGGATCGGCGGCGAGTCGAAAAAAACCATATCGAACCGGCCCTTGACCTCCTCGATCAGCTCGACCATGCGCTGCGAGTTCAGGACGCCCACCGCATCGCTGGGAATCTGGCCGCTGGTCATCAGGTAGAGGTTGTCAATCTTCGTGAGGTGGACGACTTCCTCGAGGGCGATCTCGGTCGTCAGATAATCGCTGAGCCCGGACTCGTTCTCGATGCCGAAAATCCTGTGCTGAGACGGGCGTCGAAGGTCGGTGTCCACGATCAGCGTCGTGTAGCCGCCTTTAGCAAACGTGTAGGCCAGGTTGACGAGGGTCGTGGATTTCCCCTCGCCAGCCCCGCCGCTGATGACGGTGATCGTGTTCGCGTCCGGGGATTTCCGGTTGAACTCGATATTTGTGCGCATGATCCGGTAGGCTTCCGCGTCCGGGTTGTCATCGGTATCGTTGATGAGAAGGGAGATGTTTTTCGGGATCACCGCCAGCACCGGTACCTGGAGGAACGATTCGACGTCCTCCATCGTTTTGACGCTGGTGTCGAGATACTCGATAAAGAACGCAAGGCCGACGCCAAAGACAAGCCCGACGACCACGCCGAGAAGGAGGTTCAGCATGACGCGCGGCCGTGCGGGCATGTTCATGGGAGACGCTTCGGCGCGCTCCCAGATCGTGGCGGGATTCTGCGGCATCGTGCGATCCATGGTCTCAGTCGTGAGCCGCATCTCGGCGGCCTCCAGAACGTTCTTGGCCTGGATGTAAGCATTCTTAGCCTGGAAGTATCCGGCGGACCGGCTCTTCGATGTTTGCTGGCTCGCCTGAGCTTCCGTGAGGCGGGTCTCGAGCTGGCGCAGGGAATCTTCCGCAATGCGGATGTTGGCTCCGAGGCTTGTGCGAAGCGATTTGATCTGGTCCTCAAGCTGCTTGGCCATCACCGTCTTTTTCGCCCGGAGCGATTTGACGTTCGGGTGGTTGGCTCCAAGGCCGCTCTGGAGCATGCGGGCCTCCTCCGAGTTGGCCTCCTGGTAGAGAGGGAGCACCTGCGAGATCGTCGGGTCCGGGATCTCAAGCGTCGTGATGCTCCGCATGACCTGGTCGTCGGTCAACTTGGTGATCTGGTCGTATTTCGCGCGGAGGCTGGAAACCCTGAGCCTCTCGGTGCTCACCTGCTGCTCGACGGAGAGCAGCACGTCGTTCGCGGCATCACGAGGATCCTGGACGCTGTCGGGATTCAGATCCTGAATTTTATCCTCCACCCGGATCCTTGCCGCCTCATTTCTGAGGTCTTCGACTTTCTTCCGCTGCTTCGCGACCTCGTCTTGGAGCTGAGTCAGCGAGCGGGAAACCATCTGCTGCTGGTCCTCGATGCGCTTCCTCTGGTATTCTTCTGCGATCCGGTTGGCGATTTCGGAGGCCTCCTTCGGATCGGTGCTCATGACGCTGATCTGGATCAGCTCGGTATTCCGAATTTCCCGGACGTCCACCATCCGCCGGAGCTTAAAGAACGCCTGCTCTTTGCTCGTGATCTCGTATTCGCCCCTCCATCGCTGCTCCAGGCCGAGCGAGTCAATGACCGGGTAGAGCATCTCCTTGCGCTGGATGATTTCGAATTGGGTCGTGAGGAACCGCGGGTCAAATCCCATGCCGCCCTGACGGTCGAACACCTTCATCAGCGTGTCGTTCTGCTTCACCTGCATGGTGACGGCAGACATGTATTGCTTCGGCATGAAGTGGGTGACGACAGCGGCGGTGATCACCACGAGCAGAAAGACGAGAACGATCAGGGGGAGCCGCACACGAATCACCCGCCAATAATCCAAAAAGTGGAGCTTCAGCTCGCCGCTATCGTTATTATTCATGGATTCAGAAGAAGGGTTGAAGCCGGGCCTCTCACCCCTGAGTTCAAGATTTTTGAGGCTAGCACAGTCCGAGGCGACATGCAACCGGGATCATTCGTTGTTTCCGCGAGGGAGCGCCCTGGCTGCTTGGCTGCCGGCGGGGCCGTTTTTCTCCGGATCTCAGCCGATCCGGTCCGCAAGCGCCAGAGGCGTCAGAGCTCCATTGTGTCAAAGTCGGACTTCGACCTGGTACTCTCCGGATGTCGCAAGCGGCAGGGTCTGGCCGGAAACGGGGCGGCCATCGAGGGTGATCGCAGCGGGGGACTTGCCGCCGCCCGGCCGGTTTGTCAGACGGATATGGTAGGTGGCACCGCGGAAGCGGCGCGTCACCTTTGCTTCGGGGAGGGAGGCAGGGAGGCATGGGTCGATGAGCAGCCCGTCGTAGCTGCGGCGCGCGCCGAGGACGAACTCGATGAGGAGCTGGGCCATCCACCCGGCCGTTCCGGTGCGCCAGGCATACCCGCTCTTTCCATAGATGTAAGGCACAGAGGAGTAGCTGTTGACGTAGCTGAACGGCTCCGCGCCCGAGTTGCTGATCGGATTTTCCGGGCTGCCCGGGGTGATTTTTGTGAACGTCCGCCAGGCCTGTTCGCTGCGCCCGAGAAGGCAGTCGGCGACCCCCTTGAACCCACCCGCATGGTTGTAGCAGCCACCGTTTTCGTTGGCCCCCGGCATGGATTTCGACATCGAGCCGACGCGCGGGTCGTACTCGGCATACGGAGGAAAGCAGATCCGGTAGCCGATGTCGGTCTCGAGGAGCTCGTCCACCTTCCGCATCACCGCCTGCGCGCGCTCGCCCTCGGCCACGCCAGAGAGCACCGCCCAGCTCTGGGTGTTGATAAAGATTTTCCCGTACCGACAATTTTTTGATCCGATGATGTATCCGTCCCCGCAGTGCGTGCGCGTGAACCACTCGCCGTCCCAGCAGACGTCGTTGATCCGGCTTTTGAATGTCTCGTATAGCCCGGCTGCCTCCTTTTCGACCGCGATGTCTCCGGTGCGCCGGGCGACTTCAGCCATCTCGCGCAGCCCGTAGGCAAGCTGCATGGTCACGAAGACGCTCTCGCGGGCCCCTGCCGCCTGGGTGGCTTCGAGCCCGTCGTTCCAGTCCGCATGGTGCTGGTCGCAGAGCCCGTTTTTCCCGAGGTCATTTGCGAGGAAGCGCATCGCGCGGAGCGCGTGGTCCCAAACCGTTCCGGATTCCGATGACTCGAAATACGGGATCTCGACGCCGAGCAAATCAAAGTTTCCAGATTCCTGGAGTAGCGCCGGGAGCACCTGGAGGATCCATGCGGGCTTGTCGGAGTATTGGAGCCGGTTGAGCGGCCGGAACCCGTGCGGGACCGAGCCGCTCGGGAATTGGCTGGACAGGGCGCGCACGAAGTTCGCCTCAGCCGCCGGAAAATCAGCCATCGCCAGGGCGATATCCGTCTGCAGGTTGTCGCGAAATCCGCTTTTGTTGATGAGGTAGTTGGTGAGCTGCTTTTTGATAAAGACGTTAAAAATCCCGTTGTAGAGCTCGTTTCCGACATCGATCCGGAACGAGTCCGCGCGGAGCGCCTCGACGGCCGCCGCCTCATCGCACCAGCGGTCGAGGGCCTCGGGCGAGAGGGATTTCCTGAGCTCCGCCACCCCGCCGACATCCGGGGCCTGGCCGAGGACAAAGTCGGCGCGGGCGGTGCCGTGCGGCGGGATCGCGAGCTTGACCTGAACGATGCCCGCGCAGTCGGGACCGTATCCGGGGCGTCCGTCGCAGTTCCACCCATCGAGGATCTTCGGCGTGCCGACAGAGTATTCCGCACGGGTGAAGTGGTCGCGGTAGCCGTTCGCGTTGAAGAAGTCCGCCAGGGTGATGAGGTAGCCGTTGAAGAGGCCGCCGGGAGCCTCGGGGCAGCGGTTCGTGCAGAAGACGCCTTGGATCTCACGATGCACCTCGCAGAAGTTCTCCTTCCAGACTCCACGGCCTTCCTGATCTTTGCCAGTGAGCTGGAACATCGCGTAGGAAAACACCGAGATGTGGCGCGTCTCGGCGGTGAGGTTTTTCACCGTGATCGTCGTGCATTCGATCGGATGGTGCTGCGGCACGAAGACCCGCTGGGTTGCGAGCAGGCCATTGCAGGAGGATTGCATGACCGTCTTTTCCCGGTGGAAACGGATCGTGCGATCCTGCACGCGGGTTGGAGCGGGGTTTCCTGCCGGGCAAAAGACCGTGCCGCTCACGTCATCGCGCAGGTAGTGGTATTTCTGGTCGTAGCCGACCAGCATCACGGTTGCTCCGCCAGCGTCCCGGATCCATGTCGGGCCATCGTTGATATGGGAGACCTCGGCATACATCTCCTGACCATCGTAATTGATCGCCGTGCAGTGCAGGTTCCACCACTTCCTCGGAGGCTCGGAGGTGACGGTGAAGGAGGATTCGTCAAAGCGGCCGTACAGAGGAGAAGGGGTCGGCATACGGCCAATTTTTCTAACAGATCCCGCCGGAATGCAAATCCCGAATCCGAAATGCCCTGATCCAGAAAATTTCCGCGCAGCATCCCCCCGGATGAAGAGGTCTCACCCTTGGGCTGGCCGGCAAGGCAGCCGGTGGCGCGGCCTCACTCCTTTTCATTGCGCTTACGCGCGGATCAGGCCCTCAGCAACAGCCTTGCTATTTTCCTGCACGGGCTGGAAAGTCAGCCTTCCAAATGAATTTCCCCTCCCCTGCGGATACGATCATGCTGGCTCAGCCAGCCGACCCATTGGGCACCGCCCTGAATGTCCTGGTTGTTGAGGACGACCGGACGACCCGGCTCCTTCTCGAAAGGATGATCCGCGCGCGCGGGCATGCGGTCACGGGGTGCGATTCCGCAGAGGTCGCGCGGGACCAGCTCGCAAAATCGTTCTTTCCGCTCATCGTGCTGGACATCCAGCTTCCCGGGATGAGCGGCCTCGACTTCAGCAGGCTCCTGCGGAAGCAGACCATCGGAAGGCACTACTACGTTCTGGCCGGCACCGGGAACAACCGCACCGAAGACCTCAAGGAGATCCTGGAAGCGGGGGCGGATGATTACATCGCAAAGCCCTACGTCCCTGGCCTTCTGGACATCCGGCTTGCGGTTGCCGAGGCTGCGGTGAAAGACATCGCCGAGCGGCGGAGGCTCGAAAACGACCTGGAGTTCCTCGCCGACCACGACCCCCTCACCAGGCTCTACAACCGCCGGCGGCTCCAGATCGCGGTGGGCCAGACGGTTGAAGCGGCGCGCGGAGGGAGGCCCGGGGCGATGCTCTACATCGACCTCGACAACTTCAAGGTCATCAACGACACGCTCGGTCACGATGCGGGCGACCGCCTGCTGCTCACGGTGGCTGACATCCTCCGGCATGCGGTGCGCAAGGACGACGTGCTCGTGCGCTTCGGGGGCGACGAGTTTGTCATCATCCTCCCCGATTGCTCCGTCGCAAACGCGCTCCAGATCGGGGAGAAGCTTCGCAAAAATATTGACCACCTCGTGTATTCCGAGGGGGGGAGATCCTTCCGGATCGGCGCCTCGATCGGGGTGGCGCCGATCGACGGAAAGAAGGAGCCTCAGGATGTGATCGGGGTTGCTGACGCCGCCTGCTACGCGGCAAAATCCGGCGGGCGGAACCGCGTGGAGCTCCACCGCGAAGGCGGCGGCGCATTGGAAACCCTTGTGGCCGACAGCAACTGGTCGGCGCGCATCAAGGATGCCATGGATGCCGGAACCCTCGGGATCTACTTCCAGCCGATCGTCTCGCTCCACGCCCGCTCGATCTTTTTTCACGAGGTCCTCCTCAGGCTTGCCGACCGCCAGGAAAGCGAGCCCGTCCACCCGGCCGCGTTCATGAGTGCGGTCAGGAGATCCGGGCTGGCTGCGCGGCTCGACCGGTTTGTCATCAACCGCGCGGTCGAGTCGCTAGCGTTGACAACCGGCACCTGCCTTTCGATCAACATCTCCGGAAGCTCGTTCGCCAATAAGGATTTTGCCGATTTTGTGGAGGGCACGCTCGCGCGCTGCGCGGTCGGCTCGGAGAGGATCATTTTTGAACTCACCGAGGAGGAGGTGATCACGGATGTCCGGGAGGCGCAGGAGATCATGTCCTCGCTCCGCAAGCGCGGGTTCCGGTTTGCGCTCGATGATTTCGGGGCGGGCACATCGTCGCTCAACTACTTGAAGACCCTTCCGATCGACATCATCAAGGTGGAAGGGTCCTTTGTGCGGCATCTGGACAAGGATCCCTTCAGCCAGGCTGTGGTGAGGGCGGTGCAGACGCTCGCCACCGCGCTGCGGATCCCCGTGGTCGCCGAGCATGTCGAGACCCGCGCCACCTACAACCTCCTTGAAGAGATGGGGGTGGAGTATATGCAAGGCTACCTGGCGGGAGCTCCCCGGGCGACCCAGTATGCAAATAGCGAGCTCTTTTACGGCCACCCGGCCTGACCCCTACTCGCCGGATTGGACCGTGCGCAGATGGACATCGCCGATCTCGATGCCCAGGGCTTTTTGCGCGACCCGCAGGAAGCCTTCTGCGGAATCTGTCAATGCCACATCCACGCGCCCGAGCCGCTCTGGCGGCGCGGCGATCCCCTCCCCCTCGAGAAGATTTTTCACGGCCAGGGCGCAGTTGTTTGCGGAGTCCACCAGCGCGACATCCGGCCCCGCTGCCCGGCCGATCGCCGCGCGCAGGAGCGGGTAATGGGTGCAGCCCAGGACCATCG
>Ga0194058_10000248_pt1 | contig 24541 bp, 20 predicted proteins | sample SepL4417m_MetaG_FD_155490 | JGI IMG/M metagenome (GOLD analysis project Ga0194058, IMG submission 155490) | Anoxic zone freshwater microbial communities from boreal shield lake in IISD Experimental Lakes Area, Ontario, Canada - Sep2016-L442-17m | ecosystem: Environmental > Aquatic > Freshwater... | reverse complement strand
CGCCAAAACCCAGTTTTTTCAAAATACTACTCTCTTAGGTACTGGTTTAGTATAGCCAGGACTGGTCACACCATGCAAACCCAGCTAACCTCCCTTGACCTCAAAACCGACACCAATCTCACCACCCTTGCAGGATTGCAAACTTCCATCGATGCGCAACTGCTCTTGGCAGGAAGCTCTTTGCAAACCCTCACCACCGACCAAAATGCAATCAAAACCCAGCTAGACAGCATCCAAACTCAAGCCAATCAAAACACCACCGCCACCACCCAACTGCAAACTCAAATGGATTTGCTCAAAATTCAAAACCAAGCGCTGACTGACTTGGCAATTGCCATAGAACCAAAGAATCTGATTTACAAAGACAGTCTCGGCAACCTTGATTTGCTCGGAGGAAAATTGGAAGCCAGTGAAATCACCGCAGGAATTTTGAGCATCAAAGTGGTTGATCAAACCAAGCCAACCATTGGTCAAGCTGTCATCATCAAAGTCAGCAAAGATGAGAACAATGACGGCATTGATGACATCACTGGCAGTGATGGCAAAAGTGTGCAAGTGCAGACCAGGGCAGTGGAAGCAGGTTCCAAGGTGTTTACTAGTTTCGTGAAAAATCCTGGGTCTTCCAGTTGGGTGGAAAAAACCAAAGACTCTCAAGAAGATTACAATGGCTTTGAAATCAAACTTCAAGAACCAGTCAAGGAAAATGTGAGTGTCGATTGGTGGATCGTGCAGGTGAAATAGGGTACACTGAGCCCCTTAAAGGTAGCGGGAGTAGAAAATGCCATACTTTACAATGTTCGTTACGAAACAACGGACGAGCAGATGAAAATGATTTCCGTAGTAGGGGTGGCCTTGATAGACACTGGAGACAGTGGTGATTTGAAAGTTAATGAAGAATTAGCTAGCAAGCTATCACTTAAGCACCTAACTACGGAGGTTTTGATAGGTGGGTATTTTACCAATCAAAAAAAGGTTAAATACCGAGAAATTATTTACAATAGTGGTGGTGTAGTTTTCACTGGGCATGTGATAATAGGAGATGCCTCATCCAAGTTTGCAATTATTGGGTTGCATTATCTCCGAAATGCTGGAGTAGAGAGCATCAATTGCTTAGCAGGGGAAGTAACCTTTGAAAAGCCAGCAACAGCAAAATCCACTTGCACTATTGCCACGAACTAAAAAAGACCTCTTGCTTGCATCAGTTTGCAAGAGGTCTTTTAATAATTTGTCCAAAACTAATTCATAAACGGTAGCGACTCAGCTCAAGGCGCCAATTTCCACGCCAAATTTTTCTTTGAAAATTCTTTTCATCTGACGCATTTCCTCTTTCATAATCACAAATTCCTCCTGGAAATTTTCTTGCGCAGTCACATAACTCTCAATCAAATTCTGCGCCTTGTTGATTTCTGCTTTCAATTCAGTGCGCACTTCTTCCAGCCGATTTTCAAGCGTTCCAACTCGATAGTTGAGCACTTTAAGCTGATCTTCAGCTGACTCAAGTCGGTTATCAATTCCATCAAGCCTGGTTTCAACTTTATTAAAGCGACCATCAATAGCTTGCAAAATTATTTGAGTTTGCTTTTCAAGATCTTTGAGGGTAGCATATTCATTTTTATTTTTTTCATTCTTTTTATTCATATAGCAATTTTATGTCAAAGTAATTTCGATGTCAAATTCGCGGGAGAATTCTTTTCCCTTTTTCTTTTTTTGTGCTATAATCTAATTGTGCTTAGTCAGATTTTTCAGCAAAAAAATTAGTCAGAAAAACAAAAAAATTTCAAAATGATTTTTCGAAAAGAAAAACTAAGATCGATGTCAAAACCAAAATCTTCAAGGAGGATAGATGGGGTTTTTTCGGTTGCTACAATCAAGCAAAATCAGCCTGCGCGCACAGCGTTGGGCAAGCAAGCAACAACTTTCAAGACGCAATTTTGGGTTGACAAGCGAGAACAAATTTTTTGCAGGGCAAAACTGTTGGCGGGTTTTTCGCGACAAGTGGTTTGCAAAAAAACATGGATATCAGTTGGCAAAAAATTGAGCGTGAGAAAAGCAACTTTTTCAACTGGCAGTTTTCAATTCAATTTGCGTCAAAAGGAAAGTTTGCAACGAATTGCAGCGCCGTCTTTTTCCAGCGCAAAAAGTCAAAATTTTCCAACAGCGAAAAAACAAAGAAGTTTTTTTTCGCAACTCAAAAGAGAGTTCACTTTCAATTCCATTTTCACCAAGCGCGCCTTTTCTTCGATTTTGATTTTGGTGATTGTGGCGACCAGTTTTTTTCAAAATTCCAACAAAGCAGTGGGCGCAACTTACACTTGGAATCAAACCAGTTGGGCAGGTGGGCAAACTGGCAACAGTGATGTGCATCCAGGAAAAGTTGGGGGCTGGGATGAATATGCCAGCAAAGATGCTTTTGTCAAAACCGTCAATGGTGGCAATGATTTGCAACTCAATTGGACAACAGGATCTTCAATGCAAACTTCCGATGCGGGCACGGGAGACTTGCCAAATGTAGGCGGTTTCAATGCTGGCACGCATAGTCAAACCAAGACCAGATCTTCTGGTGCCAATGGGCGGGTGGATTTGGGTTATGGTGGGATTGCAGCGGTTGCTTCTGGCTTGGGTCATAGTTTGTTGCTCAATTCTGACAACACCGTTTGGGCTTGGGGGGAAAATGGCAGCGGGCAATTGGGTGACAACACTCAGACTGCTCGTTTGACTCCCGTGCAAGTTCGCGATTCTGCTGGTAGCAGTTATCTGGTTGGGGTGGAAGCTTTGGCAGTTGGCAACAATCATTCGTTGGCACTAGCTAGTGATGGCACTGTTTGGGCTTGGGGAGATGGTGCCAGTGGACAACTTGGAGGCGGAAACAACAGTGCTAGTTTGTTGCCAAGCAAAGTCAAAAATGTTGATGGAACAAGTCAATTGACTGAAGTGCTTGCCATTGCAACTGGCAATGGTTTTTCGATGGCACTGAAAAAAGACGGCACCGTTTGGACTTGGGGACTCAACGACAAAGGTCAATTGGGGGTTGGAACCAACACCAACACCAATTTGCCAGTGCAAGTTACCAGCCTTGCTCAAGTTTCAACAATTTCCGCTGGAGTCGACAGTAAAACAGCCCTAGTGGTGACCGCCGACGGCACCGTTTGGACTTGGGGAGATGGCAGTTTAGGACAACTTGGCAATGGAAGTTCGCTCGACAGCAAGGTGCCTGTGCAGGTGACAGGACTTACGGGAGTCAGCAATGTGAGCGGCGGGAAAAATATGTCCTTGGCGCTGAAGAACGACAAAACTGTTTGGAGTTGGGGAACCAATGTTGATGGTGAGCTTGGAGATGGCACCAACAATTCTTCAAATACGCCAGTTGCAGTTTTGAATTTGACCAATGTCAATTCCATCAGTGCTGCCAGCACTCATAGCTTAGCAATCAAAACCGACAACACAGTTTGGAGTTGGGGAAACAACAACAAAGGTCAATTGGGCGATGGCACTGTCAGCAGGAAAAATGCACCTGTGCAGGTGGTTGGCTTGGGGGCCGGCACCTTGGTTTCGGTTGCGGGCGGGCAAAGTTTTTCTTTGGCTTTGAAATATGATGGGAGCGTGATGGCTTGGGGTTGGAATGCTAGTGGACAACTGGGGGACAATACCACCACTGATCGAAATGCTCCATTGGCAATCTGGGGTCCAGCCACTTCGACGCCTGCCTCAAATTTTACCAGCATCTCCTCAGGCTATGCTCACAATTTGGCGCTCAAAAGTGATGGCACGGTTTGGGCTTGGGGCAATAATGGCTTTGGTCAACTTGGCGATGGGACTAGCATCAGTCGCTTCACACCTGTGCAAGTATTGGGGCTGACCAATGTGTTGGCAGTTGCAGCGGGATACAATCATTCTTTGGCGCTCAAAAATGATGGCACAGTTTGGGCTTGGGGTTGGAACGCATACAGTCAGCTTGGCGATGGCACTCAATCTATTCGCAATTTGCCCGTGCAAGTCAAAGCTTCCGCCACTCCGGGGGACTATTTGCAAAATGTTTCAGCAATTTCTTTGGGCGATACACATTCCTTGGCACTGAAAAATGATGGCACTGTGTTTGCCTGGGGAGGAAACGGGCGTGGACAAATTGGAATTGGCTATGTTAATTCGATGCAAGTCTATCCACAACAAATTAAAGATGCTATTGGTAGTGGTTTTTTGACTGGGGTTTCAGCCATTTCTGCTGGGGGGTACTATTCCTTGGCTTTACTCACAGGGGGCACTGTTTGGAGTTGGGGAGCCAATGACCAAGGGCAGTTGGGAGATTATTCTTCAGTTGATAGAATTTTGCCAGTGCAAGTTGTGGATCAAACTTTATTCGGAATTACGAATATTTCAAAAATCAGTGCGGGTTATCAGCATTCAATGGCATTGAAAAATGATGGCTCCTTGTTGGCTTGGGGTTGGAATGCCTATGGACAACTTGGCACGAATAACCGCAATTCAGCTACAATTGCTTTGCCCGTCACCGGAGCAGGAACTTCTAATGTAAAAATGGTGGAAGCTGGCAACAATCACACTGTGATGCTCAAAAACGATGGTACAACTTGGGCATGGGGCTGGAATGCGTATGGGCAGCTCGGTAATGGTGATACTAATGATAATATAACACCAGTGCAAGTAGTAGGGGGAGTTGGAAGCGCAAATATGAATATGATTTCTTGTGGATACACCTATTCTTCGGCGCTTACCTCGGGAGATGGCAGTGTTTGGACTTGGGGTAGCAATGGAAATGGTCAACTGGGTCAAAATAGTATTCAAGCCATCAATCTGCCAGTGCAGGTTTGGAGTCCAGCTTCGGGCACGATGAATGTGGGTCACACCTTTTATTTTTCCAATGGTATTTTTGATTCGGCTATTATTGATTCTGGCAGTTTCAAAACATTTACAACTTTAAACTACAATCTTACAACGCCCACGGGAAGCAATGTTTCTATTGATGTGCGTGCAGGCAACAACCCGACAGTTGATGGTAGTTGGTCAACTTTGATTGGGGTTGCCAATGGTGGAGATATTTCCTCCTTGGGGCAAAAACGCTATTATCAATATTCTGTCAATCTAACAACCACGGATTTGAATGTGTCGCCTTCTTTCAATGATTTGACTTTGAATTATGCTTATTTCCCATCCCCAGGGCGTTTGATTTCTTCACCTTATGATGCTTCAGACGCGGCCAATATTTTGTCCAAAATCAGTTGGTCGCGTTCACTTTCCAGTGGCACGGAGGTGCAATTTCAAGTGCGAACAGCCCCAAATCAGGCGGGCGTGCCAGGCACTTGGTCTGCATGGGTCGGTCCAGATGGCACTTCCAGCACCTATTTTTCGGACAACATTGGTGGTCAGGCAATGCCAAGTTTGGTGCGGGATTCTGCCAATGATCAATGGCTTCAATATCAAGCCTTTTTGCTTTCAGACGGCTTGAGCTCGCCAACTTTGTCAGATGTGACGATGCAATATGTGGTCAATGCGCCGCCAGAAGTCCGAAATGTGAGCGCCTCGCAAGATAGCGCTGGTTTGGTTACGGTCAGTTATGAAGTACGCGATCCAGACACCAGTTTTGCGCAAAATGTGACTCCGGGCAAAGTTGCAATTGGACTGCAATATTGCACCGCCAATTGCGCAAATGTTGGCAGTGAAGTTTGGGCCAATGCCTCCACAGTCGGCGGCAATGTGGGCGCTAATTTGACAGTGGAAGAAGTCAATTGGCGAGTTTATCAACTCACTTGGAATGCCAAAAGTGACTTTGCGGGCAATTTTAATGGCGCCAATTTCAAAGTGCGGGTCAAGGCCAATGATTCAGAGGGCGCCAATAATTTGGGCTATGGCAATTCTGGCAATTTTATGCTGGACACTAAAAACCCTGTCAATGTGAATTTTTCCATTGATCATCCTGCCAACAAATTGCAACTGACCACGCCAAATGATGATTCAAGTTTTCAAATGCTGGTTTCCAATTTTGCAGATTTTCACGGCGCAACTTATCAAGCTTTTCAAGCAGAATATGCTTATGCCAATCTGCCCGACGATCCAGCCACAGTTTTTGTGAGGATTAAAGATGCTTATGGCAACTACACCACCGTCAGCAAACAAACTCCCAATAAGCTTAGTGACATTGTTTTTTATGATATCTCCAATGTGTCCACCGCTGAATATCGCGAGTTGATTTCCTGGAAATTGCCGACTTTGGGAGAGCTGGGCAGTGGTGGTTTTGCCAGTTACAACATTTGGCGTTCAGTTGATGGCGGTAGCTACACCTTGCTCAACACGATTTCTGATAAGAATGTAAACTATTATTTGGATTCTAGCTTAAGCACCACTTCCAATTATGCCTACAAAGTTGTGCTTCAAGATGGTGATGGAAATCTCTCCGCCTTTTCCGATATTATTAGTGATGCGCCAGACGCAGAGGGAGGGGCTAGCGCCACCGCACCAGTGCTTTCCAATGTGCAAATTTCTTCCTTAAGTTCCAGCAGTGCCATGGTGACTTGGGAGAGCGATGTCTTGGCTGATTCAGTGGTTGGCTTTTCACAAACTGCTGGTCACTTTACCAGTGAAATTGGCACAGGAACTTTGACAACCAGTCATAGCGTTACCTTGACAGGACTTGCGCAAAATACCAAATATTATTTTCAAGTCAAATCAATTAGTGTCGGCAATGGTGTCACTTCGGATGACAATTTTGCAACTGCAGGCAATCATAATGGTTATGATTTCACAACTTTGTCGGCAGATGTGACGGCGCCAATAATCTCAACTATTTCTTCAACCCCAGCTACAACTACGGCTTCAATTGCTTGGACAACCGATGAAAATGCCACTTCCTTTGTGGAATATTCCACCAATAATGGTTTTGGCACAGGTAGCTCCTATGGTAGCTATGATTTGAGCTTGACGCATTCAATTACCTTGCCCAACTTGTTGACTCCAAATACAACTTATTATTTCAAAATTCACTCTCGTGATGGTTTTGGCAATGAAGCAATTTCGGCTCAGTATAGCGTTCGAACCAATCCTCTGGGAGACTTGACAGCGCCAACAATTAGCAATTTAATTGTGGTTAGCAAAACGCACAACACCGCCACCATCACTTGGGAAACCAATGAAACAGCCACTTCCTTTGTGGAATATGGCACCACGCCTGCCTATGGAAACACCTTCGGTGATGCCTTTCTGGTTGCGGGTCCGCCGTTTGCCCACAGTGTTGCTTTGCCTCAAACTTTGACGCCAGAAACAACTTATCATTATCGGGTGCATTCCACCGATGCTTCAAATAATGAAGTTGTTTCCATCGATGCAACATTCACAACTGAAATTGATCCTCAAGACATCGTTGCGCCAACCTTGACAGCTGGGCCAACTTTGCTAGCGGTTTCTTCGACTTCCGCCACCATCACTTGGTCAACCAATGAAAATGCCACTTCCTTTGTGGAATATTCTCCCACACTTGGCAATTTTCAATCCCAACAAGGCAGTTCCACGCTGACTCAAAATCACAGTGTGACCTTGCTTAATCTTAATCCAAATACGGCTTACTATTACCGCCTAAAATCAGCAGATGCATCGAGCAACACCTTGACTGTTGATAATGGTGGAATTGGTTTTTCTTTCACAACCAACGCTGGTCAGCCACCTGTTTTGGACGGCGCACCTGTGGTGAGCAAAAGTTTCGACAATGCTTCAATCAGTTGGAGCACAGATCTTAATGCTGACTCTTTTGTGGAATATGGAACTTTGGCAAATTTTTCCAATGCCAAAGTGCTTGGAAAATTTGACAGCGTCAAAAATCATACTGTGGCTTTGGCAAATTTAACTGCCAGCACTACTTATTTTTTCCGCGTCCGTAGCACGGCAGAATTTGAAATGGTTTCAGGCAGTTATTCGCTTACAACTGATGCGTTGCCCGCCGGTCCGCTGATTTCCGCGGTTGCTTCCACGGCAGTTACGCATCAAAAAGCTGTCATCACTTGGAACACCAATTTGCCAGCCAATTCTTTTGTGGAATATGGCACGACTTTGGCTTATGGCAAACTTTTCGGCAGTGAAAATCTCAACACCACGCATAGCGTAACTTTGCCTGCTGACTTGGACGCTTCCACGACTTATCACTACCGAGTGCATTCCAAAGATGAGGCAGGAGTTTCGAATTTTTCTGGCGATTATGCTTTCAACACCTTGGTCACTCCGATTCCGGATGCGCCTCAGATTGTGGTCTCGGCACCGACTTCTATCACGGAAAAAAGCGCTGTGCTCAACTGGACCACTGATTTAAATTCAGATTCTTTTGCGGAATATGGCACGGATACTGCTTATGGCAAAATTTTTGGGCAAAGCGCACTGCTGACAACCCACAGCGTTTTGCTTCCGCAAGATTTGTCAGCCAGCACTACTTATCATTATCGCCTCCACTCCACGGATAGCGCAGGAAACAAGGGAGTTTCAGGGGATTACACTTTCCAAACCCTAACTGCTCCAATTCCAGCCGTGCCACAAATTACAGCAATTTCTTCCAACCCAACTTACAACAGCTCCACCATCACTTGGGCAACTGATTTAAGCGCTGATTCTTATGTGGAATATGGATTGAATGCAACTTATGGCAGTAATTTTGGAAATTCCACCCAAGCCACTGCACATACCGTAGTCTTGCCAACAGCTCTAAGCGCCGCAACAACTTATCATTTTCGCGTGCATTCTACTGATGCTTTGGGCAGTGAAGGTGTTTCTGGCGATCAAACTTTTTTGACTTCGCCAACGCCAATTCCAGGGGTGCCTCAAATCACCAATGTTGCCAGCTTCGCAATCACGCACAGCAGTGCTAGCATAAGCTGGAACACGGATATTTCCTCAAATTCTTTCATTGAATATGGTGAGAGTATCGCCTATGGAAAAATTTTTGGCAGTGATAGTTTGACCACTACCCACAGTTTGATTTTGCCAAGTGACCTAAGTCCTGCCACTACTTATCATTTCCGCGTCCGCTCAACTGATGTAGCTGACAATCAGGGAACTTCTAGCGATTATTCATTTACGACTTCGCCTGCCCCAGTGCCTGCAATTCCACAAATCACTGGCGTCCTTTCTGCATCCGTTGTTCACAATACAGCAATCATCATTTGGAGCACGGATGTGACTGCCAACTCTTATGTGGAATATGGCACGACTTTGGCTTATGGCAAAAGTTTTAGCAGTGGAGTTTCGACCACCTCGCATAGTGTCAATTTGCCAGCCGACCTGAATCCTGCGACAGCTTATCATTATCGCGTGCATTCGACAAATGCGCTTGGCACTGAGGGAATTTCTGGTGATTACACTTTCACTACCCAATCTACCCCTGTGCCACCAGCGCCCCAATTTAGCAGTATTTCCGTAGTTGGTCTTTCGCACAGCACTGCCACTGTCAATTGGCTGACTGATTTGAGCGCGGATTCTTTTGTGGAATATGGACCGACAGTTGCTTATGGCAAAACTTTTGGTGATGGAATGCTCACGATTTCACATAGCGTTTCCTTGCCAACAGATTTGATTCCAGCTACTACTTATCATTTCCGCCTGCACTCAACCGATGCCATTGGAAGCAAGGGCGTTTCTAGTGATCGAACCTTTGCCACTTTGCCAGCCCCAATTCCGGGTATGCCTCAAATCACTGCCGTGGCAACTTCAGGCATAACTTACAATAGTGCCACTATCAGTTGGAACACAGATTTAGCTTCAGATTCTTTTGTGGAATATGGCAACTCCTTGGCTTATGGCAAAGTTTTTGGCAATGGCAATTTGACTACTTCGCACACGGTTGCCTTGCCGCAAGATTTGTCGCCAACTTCTACCGTTTATTATCGCGTGGTCTCGACTGATGGCGCTGGAAACAAAGGAGCTTCTGGCAACAGTACTTTCACAACTTTGGTAGGTCCAGATTTTGTAGCGCCACTCATCAACAATGTTTCACTCTCCAATTTGACTGACAATGGTGCTACTTTGAATTGGCAAACTAGCGAGAACACAGATTCAATTTTATATGTGGGCGCAAGCACGAATTTTGACAAAATTTTCCGCACTAGCGGACAGGCAAGCACAACCCACACAGTTGCCAGCAACGGCTTGCAATCCAATCTGACTTACTTTTATCAAATAGTTTCCAAGGACAGTGCTGGCAATGTAACTTATGGAACTTTGGGTAGTTTCACAACTCTATCTTTGGCAGGCGCACCAGTGCTGAGTAATTTAAAGATTGTCATTGCCAGCGATGTTAGTTTGCCTGCAACTTACAATCAAGCCACCATTTCTTGGGATTCTGATGTGGCAGGTGACAGCAAGGTGCTTTTTAGTCAAGATAATTCATTTGATGCCAGTGTTTATCATCCAGCGGATTTGGTCGCATCAGGACACAGCATTGTCCTGAAAGATTTGGAATTGGACAAAACTTACAAATACAAAGTTTCCACCAAGGCTGCCAATGGAATTGAAACGGTTAGTGGCGAGCAATCGCTTACCACCGTCAAAGATCCAAAATATCTGCACAGTCCACTATCAAAAATTGAAAAAGTGGTTGCCACCCCAGCTTCCAACAGTGCTAGTATCACATTTAGCACGGATCAACTGGCAAAATGTGTCATTGAATATCGCATCGATGGAGCTTCTTATCCAGGGGGACTTTCTGGCGAAAGTGATTTTAGTTTCAATCATCGCATTCAAATTTTATCCTTGAAAGACACGACTAAATATTTTTTCCGGATCAATTGTCAAGATAACATTGACAGCACTCCGATTACTTCGCAGGAATATGATTTCACCACCAATCAATCAAACGGGGCAGGCTCTGACAAAGTTTTGCCAGTCATCAGCAGTGTCAGCGCTGGCAAAGCCACAGGCGAAAGTGTGGTTATCACTTGGAATACTGACAAAAAAACCAGTAGTTTTGTGCGCTATGGCATCAAGTCAACTTTTGGTTTGATGATGGGTAATGACCTAGTTAATACCGATCAAGCCAACTATGTGACGGAGCACAGCGTGACGCTCACTTCTTTGGTACCAGCGACCAAATATTATTACAGCGTGCTTTCAATGGACGCTTCTGGCAATATTGCAGAAAGTTCCGCTGGCACTTTTTCAACTTCCACTCAGTCAACTCTCAATTCAATCAGTCTCATTTCCAAAACCCTGGGAGAAGCTTCAACCACTTGGACAACCGAGCAAAATATGACTTCCAGTGTGGAATATGGATTGACAAATGCTTATGGCAGCAAAAGTGAAAGCAGTTCTCAAACCAAAAATCATCAAGTGGATTTGAAAAATTTAAAGCTAGGCGAAGTTTATCATTTCCGAGTTAGGAGCGCGGATTCTGCAGGCAACATTTTTGTTTCTGGCGATTATGCTTTTCAACCAAAATCACCGCCGATTATTAGTGGCATTTCTGTCAAAGATGTGACTGAAAGTGGGGCGACAGTTTCTTTCAACACCAATGTGCTTGCCGATGCAGTGGTAGCCTATGCTTCGGTGGATGACCCCAAAAATTCTGGTTCGCAAGGCGTGACTGCTTTGTCGTTGGCGCACACGGTCGTGCTGAAAGATTTGAGTTCTGGCACCACCTTCGCCTTGAAAGTTCAAGCCAAAGATGAAAGTGGCAATGCGGCAGAACTAGCTGGTCAAAACTTTACCGTAGGCAAAGATACTGCATCCCCAGTGATTGATCAAATTCGCACCGACAGCGCGCTGGCACAAAATGACAAAGTGCAGTCCATCATCTCCTGGACAACCAATGAAAATGCCACCACCACCATTATTTTCAAGGAAGGAAAAAATGGAGATGAAAAAGAACTTGTGCTCAATGAAAATCACAGCAAGAATCACTTGGCTGTGATGACGGTTTTCAAGCCAGGGGTAGTTTATTTCTTCCGCGCCAAATCTGTCGATGCTACTGGCAACGAAGGTTATTCCAGTGACTTTGCCCTGCTTACTCCAAAAAAGAAAGAAAACATCATTCAGGTCATCGTGAACAATTTCCAAGATATTTTCCATTGGGCAAATATGTAGAAGGTGTGGTATAGTAACTTATGTTATGTTTTATAGGATGAAAAAATGAAAAAGCAAAAAACAATCAAAAAAACCAAACAAAAACCAAAACAACTAAAGATGCGATCTTGGCTCAAAATCCACAGCGTCTTTACTTTGACCTTACTGCTTTTTTATGTAGCTTGCGGTGTTTTTGGCGGTTTTGATGTGCTTGGCAACGACTTGAAAGCCAAAGTTGCTTGGGCGGCAGGGTCAACAATCAGTGTGACTGTGAATGCCTTGCCAGGTCAGCCAATGGTAAGCTCCAATGAAACTTGCGTGGCAGATGTCTCCACGATCGATTTGAATTGGATTGGCTCAGAGGGGGCGACTTCATTTGCGGTTGTTCGGGATGGCTTGACTTTGGCTAGTGGTTTTGTCAGTCCGGCTTTCACCGACAGCAATGTGATTGCGGGCGTGGACTACTCCTATGTCATCAAAGCTTCGGGAGCAGGAGGCGATTCCTTTTCTGACCCCTTGCTTGCAACTGCCAAAGATTGCACCTTTTTGCTCTCAGATCTGCCAATTCTCAGCTTTGGTGGAGGCGTAACTGCTTCTTATTCTCAAATTGCCAATCAAATCGGCTGGGTGTTGGCAAGCTCCGCAATCGCGCTGATCTTCTTTGGCTCAATGTTTATGATTGAATATTATTTTATGAAAGAAGCGATTTTCACAGTGGGCGAATTGGATTTGTCCAAACGCGGGATGGTTCCGCGCAAAAGAAAGGAGGTGTGGCAATGAGTGAAGCAATGATTATTTCAAGTTTGAATATTATCGGGATTGTGCTGACTTTTTTCTCCATCATTTATGTTGCTGGCGTGGTTTGGCGAGTGGAAAAAAAATTGGATATCTCCTACAAGCTTTTCTTGGCTTCAATTTTGGTTTATGCTGTGAGTTTGTTTTTGGAGATGTTTAATGTTTTGAGCGCTCCCACGATGGAGTTGTACATCAGCATTACCAAAGTTTTGTTTATCGCCCTGTTTTTGGGTGGGGTTCTGATGATGCGAGATTTGGTCAGGGATTTGGACGGCGAAAAGAAATAGCAATAGGCAACTTTGACCTGTGGATAACTTTACTGTGTGATGATTGTTGACGAATCTAGAATGTGTTACAATAAAATTAAGGTGAATTTTGTTTTTTCTTTGAAATCTAAAACTTACTAATTATTTTTTTAAAATAATTCTTGTCGTTTGGCAGGAATAAAAACAAAAACAAAAATATGCAAAAAACAAGCAAAAAAGTTTCTCTGCTCGTTGTCTTGTTGGCAATGGCAGGATTGATTGGAGCGGTTGGCGCAAACGCTGCCACTCAAACACAATCTCCAAATTTAAGTGCAACCGTGACTGAAACAATGGTTCTTGCCTGTGGAGATGTGACTATCGCGCCAGTAACCGCAGGACTTTCACAGAACGCATCAGCCAACTGCACTGCCACCACCAATGGCGCTGCTGGTTTCAATTTGAAAGTTGCCAAAAGCACAGTGGGCTCCTCCGCTTCCACTACCTTGAAGCACACTGACACCACAACTTGGATCACGGATACAGGTGTGGGTGTAGCGGATTTGAAAGCTTTTGATGGTACAGCCGCTACTTCGATTGTTTGGTCAGCTGGTTCAACCAAGGGGCTTGGTATCCATGTGAATGTGTCAGGTACTACGCTAGTGTCTAGCCTTGCAAGTACTATCTGGGGAGCAGATGACCTCCCTGCGAACGCTAAATATGCTGCACTGCCAGCTATTGGCAATAATGTGACCATTTATAAATATGATTCCTATACTGGATCTCCTGCAACCGTGGGCGTTAATTATAAACTAGATATCCCAAGCACCCAGAAAGCCGGAAGCTATGCTGGATCTGTTTTGTACACTGCAACCACCAACTAACTAGTTTATTCTCAAATATTCTGGTATAATAAATTCGGACACTTGTTGCCCGAATTTATTTTTTCGTAAACGCTCAGGCTATAAATAATTAAAATCTTAAACCAAAATAACTTAATTAATGGTAGCTAGGCGTTGGAGGTTGAGCCCCCATTAGGGAGGCTCAACCTCCTTGTAACCACCAGTGATTTATTTGATTTTGTTTTTAAAATCTTAAACCAAAAAAAATATGCAAAAAATGTTTTCCAAGTCAAAAAGCTTCGCAGTAGTTTTTTTGTTGACCCTTGTTTTTGCTGGCGCCAGCAAAGCGCAAGCGCAAGAAAACCACCCAGTAGTCCCAGCGGCAGATGGCAATTTCCAACTCTCACCTTTGCGTTATGACTGGCGAATGGAGCTTGGCGAAGAAAAGAAAGCAATAGTGACGGTGAAAAATAGCAGTTCCAAACCAGTTGAGATTGAAGTGGATGTGCAAGATTTTTCAGTTGATGAAAGCTTGGAAAGCAACAGCAATTTTTTCGTGCCCAATGAAAATCATCCGCTCAAAGCTTATGATGTGATCAATTGGATTGCAATTGACAAAGCGCCTTTCCGTTTGGAGGCAGGCGAAAGCAGGCAACTTGAATTTTCTGCCAAAATTCCTGCCAAAACTCCAACGGGTGGATATTATGGCGTGATTTTTTTTACCAAAAAACCCATGGAGGACAACACTAACCTCAAGGATGGAGCAGTGACAGTCAATGTTTTGACGCGGATGGGATTGCTTTTGACTTTTGGAGTTCAGGGCGATGGTCCAATTGTCGAGCAAGGCTCACTCAAGCTCTTCAAACCGACCAAGAAAGTTTTCATTAACAACCCAATTTCTTTTGACACCCAAGTTTCCAACACGGGAAATTTTCCTTTCAAAGTTTCCGGCACAGTCGAGATTTTCAAAGGAGACAAGAAAGTTGAAACCCTGGAAGTGGCTCCCCGCGTGCTTTATCCTGATCGAACTCGTAGCGTGGTAACTCCAAGTTGGACAGCTTCCTTTGCTGAAATGGGAAAATATCAAGCCAAATTGCACTTGGTTTCTGAAGATGGAAAAATTGCAATTGATGGGCAGACCTCTTTTCTGCTTTTGCCTTGGAAAGTGATGGCAATTGTCTTCGTGATTCTGGTTGCCGTTTGGGTCATCTTCAGTGTTGGGGTGGTGAGTGCTAATCAAGAAAACAAAAAAAAATAATGCGCAAATTTTCTTTTCTCATTTTTATCTTCAGCTTTCTGGTCGCAAGTGCATTTTTGCTGGCCTCCAACGCTCAAGCTGAAACTGCTGGACTCTCAGTCAACACCTCTTTGGTGATGCTTCGTTTTGAAGCTGGCAAAGAATTGGAATTTTCTTTCAGCTTGAAAAATCAAACCAAACTGGCGCAAAAAGTGCATTTGACTGAAAAAGATATCGCTCTTGGCGATGAAAATTCACTTTCGTTTTTGGACGCAGTTGGCGGGCCAAGCAGTTGGGTGACTTTCCAGGAGAATGATTTTGTTTTGCCTGCTGGTGCCAGCAAGGCAGTCAATGGCAGGGTGAAAATTCCAGCGCTCCAGCGCGCTGGCAATTTGCAAATGCTTACTTTGGTTTCCTTTGCCAGTGCGAATGAGGAAGTGCAAACAGGCTCCAAAGTGGAAGGCTCTTTGGGTGTCTATACGCTTTTGACTGCTAGCGATGCTCAAAATGCCACGGGAAAATTGGAAAGATTGCAATATCCTTTTTTCAGCTCCGAGCAAGCTCAGATAATTGCTTCTTATCTCAACACCGGCGATGTGCAATTTGTGCCTCAGGGAAAAATGGTAGTCACCAACTTGCTGACCAAGCAAAGCGACCAAATTGCTTTTGAAAATCATTTTGTTTTTCCTGGCAAAAAGTTTTCTTTTTCCCAAACCCTGACCAAACTTTCACCTTTTGGTTTTTACAAAATCCAAGCAACTTTTCAAGACGGCAACAAGCAACTTTCTGAAAAGACTGGGCTGCTAATTGGTCAATTTTTCTTGCCCGCAGTGGCTCTCGGACTTTTGCTCTTAGCATTTCTTTTCACTCGCCTCTGGCATTGGCGCAAGCAAAATAGCACGGCAGTTCATGGCTCTGATTAAAGTTTTGGCTCAAACAAAAAACCCCGCGTTGCGGGGTTTTTGCTGTTTGAAATAGTTTTTTCAGAAAAAGAACGGGTTATTTTTTTGTATTTGTATTTGTATTTGTATTTGTTTTTTGTTTTTATATCTGTACACTTTTTACACTTTTAGTTTCAAACTCTTCCTTGTCACAAGGAAGAAACGCGAGCAGAATATTTCTGAAGATTTTTGAGTTGTTTTTCATTGAGATTCTTGGATGCGGCAATAGCTTTTTGCACCAAATCTTTGGAAAATTCAACACTAGTGCCAATTCCGACGCCACCTTTGTGGGCAACATTCTTGCGAAGGTAATCTTCAATATAAATCTTGTGTTCTTTGGTCAGCGCTGAATCAGGATTTTTTTCCAGATAGTTTGCTGTTGCTTGGCGGGCAAGGGTAGTCAGGCCATCTCCCCGGCCAGCGGTTTGCACGAAAGCATCAGCTGTTTCTTGACTTGCCTGGGTTGTCACAGCGACAGGCGGTTTGGCTGGGGCTTCCTCTTTGGGTTTTTCAGCTGGTTTGACAGTGGCAGCTTTGTCCGTGCTTGGATTCTTCTTTTCTTCAACTTTCTTGTCTGCTGTGGCGTCTGGCTTGTTTTGAGTTTCTTCAGTGAGTGCTTCTTCCTGGGAAGTGCTTGAGTTAGACGAGGTAGTTGTGTTGGAAACTTCTCTGTTTGAATATGAATAAATTCCACCTGCAATTGCCACGACAATCACAGCGCTGATGATGATGCGGAGATTGTCTTGGAGCCATCTTTTGATTTGAGGTGTTTGCTTGCTTGAGGATTCATTTTTTGAATCAGGAGTGTATTCTTCCATTTTATTTTACTTTCCTTTCTAGTTTGCCTTGCGATATGATGCTTTTGAAATAAGCAAAAAGCAAAGGCGATTAAATAATTTTGAAACTTCTTAAGATATTGAAAACTGTTTGTCAAGGGGCGCGTTGTCTTCTTTTTCTCTCGTCTTTCTATTGTAGCCCAGTGAATTTCGAGCGTCAACTAGACAAAGAGCACTTTTTTAGGCGTAATAAGGGGGCGAGAGGGGAAATTTCCAAATCCTAATTTCGGGTCATACGCAAATTAGGGTTCTAGGAAACTAAGTCAGCAATTTTTACTTCCCTTGCTTGCTTCTTGGGGCACGCTTCTTGGTTAGGAGTTATAACCAATCGCTCGGTACTCGCTCTCGCTCATAAGTCCCCAAAGCAAACAAGCTCGTAAAAATTCAGAGATAGTTTTTGGCTGGAACCATAAATTGCGCATGACCCCTAATTTCCCTGCCTGCCAGACAGGCAGGCAATTTCCAATGACAAGGTAGTCGTTTTGTGCTTGATGAGTTGTTAATTTTTTGAAAAATAGTAAAAATGAAAAAGATATAAAGTTTATATTTTTTTATATAGAAAAATTTTAAATATTTTTCAAAAAAGTAAAAATAAAATTTCAAAAAATATTTTTTCAAAAAAAATTGAAAATAAAAAAATAAGTTGCTTTCTTTTTTTTGATTTTGAAAAACAAAAAAGAAAAGCATATTTTTCTTATTGTGATATTCATCAACAAAAATGGGGATGAAAATGATTTTTCAAATTTCAAATTTCAAATTTCAAATTTCAAAGGTTGTGGATAACTTTCTTGCATTGCTTTTTTAAAAACATTGCATTATAATTTAGTGGTAGGGGAAAAGTTTTAGTATTATTTTGCAAAATAAAAAATACTAAAATAAAAAGGGAAAATAAAAATTAAAAAATATTTGTTTAAATAAGAAAGGTTTGTGGTTTTGAGATTTTGTTTCGCTTCTTTTCTTGGGATCGCTCGGGGTGACGAGCGCAAAAAGGAAAGTGGTGCGAGAAGAAAAAACTCATCATGAACTTTGAAGAAAAAACAAATTATTGAAAAGGAGGTGACTTAACATGGCAGTAAAAAAAGTAGCAAAAAAAGCAGTTAAGAAAGCAGCACCTAAAAAGGTTGCAAAGAAAGCTGTTGCAAAAAAAGCTGTAAAAAAAGCAACCAAAACCGTAAAGAAGGTTGTTAAAAAAGCAGTTGCAAAAAAAGTTGTAAAGAAAGCAGTTAAAAAAGTTTCAAAGAAAAAATAAATAAGTTTTTTTGATGCTTTCGTTGTTTTTTCTGAGACTTCATCGTAAGTTTGGAATTTATCAACAAACTAAAACCCGCCAAATTGGCGGGTTTTAGTTTGGGGAGAAGAAATACAGTTTTTTTATTTAATTTTAATCTTGCACAACCTCCATTTCCCAGCTAAATCTTTTTTGAATTCGATTTTTGCGGTGGGGAAAATGGTTTTGACAATTTTGGTCAAGGGCAATTTTTGCTCAGGACTTATTTCCAGAAAACACGAAACATGGAGCATGGAACATGGCGCAAAATTTTGGTTGATTTGCTTTAGAAGTTCGTGATAGTGGGCGAGGCCATTTTCACTGCTGAAAAGGGCGGTTTTGGGTTCGTATTTTTTCACATCCCTTGGCGCACTTTGGTAAATTTCTTTCGAGAGATAAGGAAGATTGGCGATGATGATCATGGAGTATGGAACATGAAACATGGAACATGAATCATGGAAAAGTGGTTCAAGTAAATTGCCATTCAGGAATTTTATTTTTTTTTCAATGCTATGAAGCTTAGCATTTTTCTTGGCAACTTTTAGCGCTTCTTTGCTAATGTCAGTTGCATAGTATCGCAAGCATTTTTTTTGCTCCATGCTCCATGTTCCATGCTCCATTGTGCTTGCAATAGCCGTGATGATGCAACCTGAGCCTGTGCCAACATCAACAATATAAGTGTCTCTTGCTTCATGTTCCATGCTATATGTTTCATGGAGAGCTTGCTCGACGAGCATTTCCGTTTCTGGCCTTGGTACAAGAGTGTGGGAGTTGACGAGAAAATCCAAGCCGAAAAATTCTTTGTGGCCGACGAGGTAAGCAATTGGTTCGCCTTTCATTCTTCTTTTGGCTAACTCGCTGATTGCTAGCGCTTGACTGTCAGTCACTGGATATTCTGGATAAGTTAGGATGAATTCCTTGGATTTTTTTAGGGCATAGCAAATAAGAAGCTCGAGATCAAGAAGTGCTATTTTTTGGTAATATCTTTTCTGTATTTCTATGATAGTTTGCATAAATTTTGGTGAGCTTTCAGTGTTTTAAAATAAAAAACGCCGGAAAGGGATCTCCCGGCGTTTTTGTGAGATGAGATCGAATGTCTCTTCTAGGTTGTTTCACTCAACCTACTGCCTACCTTTAGCTAAAGCCACCCATTTACCTCTAGCTAAGGGTTTTGGATTTGTAAGCTTGAGAGGAAGGCAGTCTCCTCATTAGAAGGTAAGTAGGATGCGTATTTGAACCTACTTTTTTTTACATTCAATCAAGCCCCACTATGCGCCGATTTTTTTAGGTGGAATATTGTGAGACATTTTTCACTTTTATCACCTCCTTTGTTTTTTTAATTCATCAAAAAAAGAACATCAGCTTTGTCGTATTTCTTTTATTATTCTTTGTTTATTGGAAATTATTCACTAGCCATCTTCAGCTTCATATCTTCTTCTCGCAAGGCCGAAATAATCGGGTCAAGGTCGCCACCAAGGATGCCTTCGATGTTGCTCCAAGATTGTTTGATGCGGTGGTCGGTGATGCGGTCTTGCGGATAGTTGTAGGTGCGGATTTTTTCACTGCGATCTCCCGTGCCAATTTGACTTTTGCGAGCGTCGCCCAATTCCTTGGCAAGTTTTTCTTCTTGCGCTTGCAAAAGGCGCGAGCGCAAAACTTTCATCGCTTTGTCCTTGTTTTTGAGCTGCGATTTTTCATCTTGGCAAGAAACCACCACGCCAGTTGGAATATGTGTGATGCGCACGGCGCTTTTGGTGGTGTTGACAGATTGTCCGCCAGGACCAGAAGAGCAGAAAGTGTCAATGCGCAAATCATTTTCACCAATGACCAAATCAACTTCTTCAGCTTCAGCCAGCACGGCAACAGTGGCAGTGGAAGTGTGAATGCGTCCTTGTTTTTCAGTCTCGGGAATGCGCTGCACGCGGTGGACGCCTGATTCAAATTTCATTTTGGCAAAAACTGGGTTGCTATTATCCCTGCCATTAATTTCAAAGACGACTTCTTTGAAACCGCCAACTTCTGTTTGGTTGGAATTAAGCAATGCAATTGACCAACGATTTTTTTCCGCAAATTTGCTGTACATCCGAAAAAGACTGGCTGCGAAAAGACTGGATTCATCCCCACCGGCGCCACCACGAATTTCCACGATGACATTTTTGGTGTCATTGGGGTCCTTGGGAATGAGCATCATTTCAACTTCTTTTTCGATTTCCGCTTTGCGCCCAGCTAGCTCGATGTTTTCTTCCATCGCCATTTGTTTCATTTCAGGGTCTTCTTCGCTGGCATTGATCATTTCAGCATTTTCTTGCATAGTGCGCGCAATTTTTTCCAATTCATTGATTTTTCCAACCATTTCCGAGAGTTCCGATTGTCTTTTGCCAAGAGTGGCCATTTTTTTGGGATCGTTCAAAATCTCCGGAGCGCTCAACTCGGCCGTGATGTCATCATATTCTTTTTTGATAGCGTCTAATTTGATATTCATAGTTTTTTAATAATAGCCCATTAAAAGGCAGATGTAAAGTGAAAAGTATAAAATTTTTTTCAAAGCTGTGTGAAAAATTTTCACCATCCTCGCTGCCGCTCTCATTGCCTTTGCACTCTTTGCTGGTGGGACGAGGGTTTTTAAAAAATGTTTTTGAATAGGATTTTGAAAAAAAGCAAATAAAAAAGTCACACCCTGATGTTGCATGGGTATGACTTTTTTTGATTGCTTTGTTTTGGTTATAACAAATTAGACAGCTCAATCTTTGCCAGTACTCTCCTTGGAAGTTTTTGGAGAGCTTCCCGTGCTTCTGTTAAATGGGATTGTAAGGATTGCTTTTTTTCATTTATAAGAAGCTCTGTTGTCCATTTTTGCTGTGAATGTGAATAGTATACTTGAATCTTTATATCATTCGGTAATCGTTTGATATAGTAGGTGCCTTCGAGATTGTGACTCCATCCGCTATGATATAGTGGATAAATATTATTCAACCAAGAACCCTTAATTTTCCACCACAGATTCCTTTTCCAGTATTGAGAAAGCATGTCTATCTCCACTATTTAGTTGTTGTTCAAGAGCTGCGTAATTGCCAAAACTTTTAAAATTATGCCTTATTTTAAGGACTAAATAGTCTAGTACGCTTTTGGCAAAAAGTCAAGTGATTTCATATCATCAAAAAAAGAAGCCCTTTCGAGGCTTCTTTTAAGAAATGTCATTCTGAACTTGTTTCAGAATCTACTTACTTTGTCTAGTGTGATTTTCTATAATAGAGTTCCTGAAATAAATTCAGGATGACATGCAGTTATTATTTCTTGATCACATTTTTCTTCTCAGTCTTTTCCTTTGGAGCTTTGGCTGGTTTGGCTTTGACAGCTTCCTTTTTAATAGCGGATTTTTCAGAAAGTTTCTTGAAGCGGTCAACGCGTCCGGTGGTGTCAATCATTTTTTTCTTGCCAGTGTAAAAAGGATGGCAAGCGCTGCAGATTTCAATATTCATCGCTTCTTGGGTAGCGCCAGTTTCCAAGGTCGCCCCGCAAGAGCAGGTGATCACAGCTTTGGGGAAATAAGTCGGGTGAATGGTTTTTTTCATAAAGTAAAGATAAATTAAGCCAAATTGCTAGTCATTTGTCATTCCAAGTGAATCCGCCAGCAGGCGGAGGAATCGAGAAATCTGAGCTCAGATCTTTCGACTTCGTTTTTTGTCTTGGGACAAAAAACTACGCTCAAGATGACATTAATCAAGTCAACTTAGAATTAACTTTTAAAATAGTATTCGAGTACTCAATTACCGTAGCACAGCTATTCGGAATTGACAAGGGCCAAGGTTCTGTTATACTTGACCTTGTACTCACTATTTGAAAAAACATACTTTCCTGGGCTCTTTCCTGTCCCGATTGATTTTCGGGATTAGAGCCACACAAAAGGCAAAGTAGGTGATTGCACCGCCCTAAAAAGGCGGAAAGTAATAATTAAGGAAAAAGCCCGGCTTGATTTGCTGTTGGAAAACAGCATTTTGGCAGGGCAAAAAACAATGACTGAAGAAAAAACGCAAGCAACATCTGCTCAGGAAGTTGTGACAAAAAAACCAGTAGAGCGAGAAAATTATTTCGCTTCTTTGGATGTTTCCAAAATCGAGTTTACGCTCGAAGAAATGATGAAAAATGGGGTGCATTTTGGCCATCAGAAAGCTCGTCGCAATCCAAAAATGGACGAATATATTTACACCACTCGCAAAGGGGTCAACATCATTGACCTGCAAAAGACTCAAGAAAAAATGCAAGAAGCCATTGATTTCATCAAGACCATCAAGAAAAGTGGCAAAAATATTCTTTTTGTGGGAACCAAGATTCAAGCCAAAGATTTGGTGCAAGATTTGGCGCAGGCAACAGGGATGCCTTTTGTGACTGAGCGCTGGTTGGGTGGAACTTTCACCAATTTCAAAATTATTCGTGGGCGCACGCGCTATTTGGTTGAATCTCAAGACAAGCTTGCCAAGGATGAATACAAGAAATATACCAAGTTTGAACAAATGAAAAAAATTGAGGAACTGGAAAAAATGGAAAAACGCATGGGCGGAATCAAATTTATGACTGAACTTCCCGGCGCAATTTTTGCCACCAGTATCAAAGAAGACAATTTGGCAATTATGGAAGCCCGAAAAATGGGCGTGCCAGTAATTGCAATTGCCGACACCAACACCAATCCTTCTCAAATTGACTATCCAATTCCAGCCAATGATGATGCAATTTCTTCCATTCGCATCATTCTTGCCTACGCTTTCAAAGCAATCAAAGAAGCCTAATAATACAAATAAACAAATTTATGCATATAACGCGAATATGCAAATAATAACCAAAAATATAAATAATGCAAATTGATGCATATAATTGGAATCTGCGAATATTCGCGAATGTTCGCATGTTTGTAGATTTGCATTAGATTCGCATCATTCGTATTAAAAAAGACTATGTTGGAACTGATCAAAAAAATTCGAGAGCGCACTGGCGCTGGGATGGTAGCAGTCAAAAAAGCTATTGATGAGGCTGGTGGCAATGAGGAAAAGGCCATTGAAATTTTGCGCAAACAAGGCGCAGGTAAAGCGCTCAAGCGCGCTGACAAAGAAGCCAAAGAGGGCGTGATTGTTTCTTATATCCATTCCAACAATCGGATGGGAACTTTGCTGAAATTGCTTTGTGAAACTGATTTTGTGGCTCGCAACGAAGATTTCCAACAATTGGCCAAGGATATTGCAATGCATGCGACAGCATTGGCTCCAAAATTCATCAAGCCAGAAGAGGTTTCGGCTGAGTTGGTGGAGAAGGAAAAAGAAATTTGGGCAGCGCAACTTGCCAATGAAGGCAAGCCAGCCGAAATGTTGGAAAAGATTATGGCTGGCAAAGAAAAGAAATTCCGTGAAGAGTCAGCACTGCTAACCCAAGCTTTTGTGAAGGATCCTTCAAAAACGGTTGGCGATTTGATTGTGGAAAATGTGGGAAAAATGGGAGAAAATATCCAAATTGGAGAAATAGTGCGCTTTGAATTGTAAAAGAAAGAACGGTATGTATACATATTCAGTCAGGGTTTATAGCTGGGAACCTTCGCGCAAATGCTTGAGCGAACTTGAACTTGCTGACGGAGACTTGGTAGTAGTCAAGGATGAAGCTGGCAATGAAATTGGCGTGATTGAAAAGAACGACAAATTTGTCAAAGATGAACGCAAAACTGTCATTGTGAGGCGAGCTTCGGTGCGGGATATTGAAGCTTTTGAAAAGAACAAAGAAAAGAAAGCCGAAATTTTGAAATTGAGCAAAATTGAAATCAAACGCTTGGTTTTGAACATGAAATTAGTTGATGCACATATCAGTTTGGATGGCAACAGTGCGATTGTGCTTTTCACTTCTGATGAGCGAGTGGACTTTCGAGATTTGGTGAAAAATCTTTCGCGAATTTTCCATCGCAGTGTGCGGATGCATCAAGTGGGTTCGCGCGATGAAGCTCGCAAGTTGGGTGGCTGCGGAGTGTGTGGACGAGACCTTTGTTGCTTGCGTTTTCCAGGGAGTTTGCCGAGTATTTCGATTGATATGGCCAGGGTGCAACAAGTGGCACATCGTGGAAGTGAGCGAATTTCAGGAGTTTGTGGGCGCTTGATGTGTTGTCTTTCCTATGAAGCCGCACAATATCAACAAATGTTGGCAGGAATGCCAGAATTACATAGCAGTGTGAAACTAAAAGAAGGCAAAGGCGAAGTGATTGAGCTTAACGCGCTGACTTGCGACATCAAAGTGCGGATGATTGACGGCACCATTGTGGTGGTTAAAAAAGAAAATTTACTTTAAATTAAAATGTTGTATTATATC
>Ga0194058_10000245_pt1 | contig 24610 bp, 18 predicted proteins | sample SepL4417m_MetaG_FD_155490 | JGI IMG/M metagenome (GOLD analysis project Ga0194058, IMG submission 155490) | Anoxic zone freshwater microbial communities from boreal shield lake in IISD Experimental Lakes Area, Ontario, Canada - Sep2016-L442-17m | ecosystem: Environmental > Aquatic > Freshwater... | reverse complement strand
GCTAGTTATAACAAGGTCTGGCCGAAAGCGAACTTGTACGTGGCCGAGTTTGCGCCGTAGAGGATGATGGCGCGCCACACACTTTCAGGAGTGACGATTCCCCGAGTAAAGTCCACGATCACAGTCTTAACGATCGGAGCGCACATGAGTGGCCTGAACGAAGACCCCCGAGGACGTGTCGCCGGCAAACTCGTGAGAGATCGAATTCCCGAGATCGTCTCAGCCCAAGGTGCGACCTACACCGTGCGAGTACTGGACGACGCTGAATTTCGTAGTGCGCTGCTGGCGAAGATCCAGGAGGAGGCCGCTGAAGCCGCCGAGGCGACAGACAACCAACACCTTGTTGAGGAACTCGCGGATGTCCTTGAAGTTGTGCACGCACTTGCCGCGGAACTGGTCGGAGGGCTCGACAATGTTGAGGCCGCGCGAGTGCGCAAACGTGCTGAACGGGGTGGATTCGACGGTCGAGTGTTGATGAGTGATTACCGACCGGGCTGAACACCAGTGTCAGACCCTCTCGGCACACTGAAAGCTGAGATGGGGGATGACGATGAATGAATGGCTTGAAGGCGAAGGGATCTCTGGCTCGTGGGTGCCGGGTGATGTGACCTCGCGGTTGGAAGAGTGTCTGCGCGAACTGTGGTCGGTGGAGAACCTGACACAAGAGTTCAACGGTGACTATCAGTTCGCGTGGGGTGCCGAGTCGTGTTGGGTCCGAGTCTTGGGCGATGACAGTCACAACGTTGCTGTGTTCGGCAATGTGTTGCTGGGTGTTGAACAGACGTACGAATTGCTGTTCGAACTCAATGAGATGAATTCGCGCACTCGCATGGCCCACGTCTATTGGCTCGAAGGGGCTGTCGTGGCGTGTGTGCAGTTCGACTGGAACGACATCGAGGTTGAACATCTGCGATCTGCGGTCAACAGTGTCGCCTACACCTGCGCAGAGCTAGGCCCGGCGATGGCGATCATGCATGGTGGGGTCTCGATGTCGGCCGGCACGCCGTATCGCCCGGCTATCGCACCTGGTGATGCCGATGACTGAACCTGATTTCGGTGTACGCATTCACCGAGGGGCCAATGAGATCGGCGGAAGTTGTGTCGAGTTGCGTTACGGCGATGCCACGGTGCTGCTGGATTTGGGGCGACCGTTGTGGGCTGGACGCAACGAAGTCATCCCGCTACCTCCGGCCATTGGTTTAGGTGAATCCGGACTGTTGCCGTTGGCGTTGGTCCTCTCGCATGGACATCAGGACCATTGGGGATTGGTCCCAGACTTGCCGCCGGGCATTCCCTTGTACGTCGGCAAGAGTGCGGCCGATGTGCTGCGCGCCGCAGAGTTCTGGGGTGCCGGCATCGACCTGCACGAGTCCGGACATCTCACTCATCGTCAGCCTTTGCAGATTGGGCCGTTCACGATCACTCCGTACCTGGCGGATCATTCCGCGTTCGACGCGTACTCGCTTCTGATTGAGGCCGGTGGACGACGGTTGTTGTATTCCGGAGACTTCCGGGGCCACGGTCGTAAGGCGCGTGCATTCGAAGAGTTCCTCGTTGATGCGCCTTCCGACGTCGACGTGTTGTTAATGGAGGGCACCAATCTGCGTGCCGACGATGGGGGCGCTGAATCGCAAGTCACTGAGAGCGTCGTTGAGACCGAACTCGCACAAACGCTGACCGACACTGACGGCCTGGTGGTGGTGCTGTGTTCCGCGCAGAACATCGATCGACTCGTCACCGTCTATAGGGCTGCGTTGCGTGCTGAACGCAATCTTGCTGTCGATCTGTATACGGCCGAGGTGGCTGCGGCAACGGGTCGCGACACCATTCCACAAGTGAATCCGCAGTGGCCACGCGTCTCGGCGTACCTGCCGCTGACGCAGCGGGTACGAGTGAAGCAATCCGAGGAGTTCACTCGCACCGAAGCGGTGAAGGGTCGGCGCATCTTCGACGAGCAGTTGGTTGACGAACCTGGTCAGTGGGTGTTGTTCGGAGCATTCCAGGCGCAGGTGGCTCGGATGCTGAGCTCGGGGCAGCTTGCTGGCGGTGCGGTCGTGTGGTCAATGTGGGACGGGTATCTCAAAGATGCGCGAGGACAACGATTTGTCGCCTCGCTTGAAGCGGCGGGAGTTCCGTTGATTCATCACCACACATCCGGGCACGCATCAGTTGATGACCTCAAACGTTTCGTTGAGGCTGTCGATCCGGCGGTGGTGGTTCCGATTCACACCGAAGCGCCGCAGCAGTTTGAGTCAGCGTTTGGTTCTCGCGTTGTGCAGCGTGACGATGGGGAGTGGTGGTGCGTGTGAACACATTTCCTTTCGAGACGGGCACTTTTGGGTCACACTGCTAGACGGAATGCTTTCGCGCCCTCGGAGTGGTGCGGGAACCAACATGTGAGACAGGGGAACTGACGTGGCCGTTGATGCAGTCGAGCGTGCGCGCTTCAACAGGGAAGACGCGCCGAAACTGGCCGACCAGGTTGGAGTGCCGGCACCTTTCAAGGGGGAGTCTAAGCAGTTTGCGTACTTCGCTGACGATCATCGATTGGTGCTCGTCGTCAGCGAGCATGTGGGCGACGTAGGTGAGGCACTTGTCTTTGGGCTCGCCGAAAAGAATCGAAATGGCCGCAAAGTGGTTCTGCTGCTTCCAAAGGGGCGCGAGTTTGCTACGCGTCAGCGTGCGCCTTGGCTGGTCGACGAGGTGCGACCGGAGATCTGGACGTATTCAAAGGGACGGGTCACCGAGTGTAAGCAGCTAAGCCCCGAAGAGACGATTGACGCGGTGCTGCAGTGGGCTAACGGTGGCAAGAGGGGCGGGCCGGAAGCCGAGTTGAGAGCTGCCTCAATCACCGTGGATGCCACAGGATTTGAGTCTGCAACTGACCCACTTGTGGAGTGGGCAACGAGCCATACCCGACTGGACCCGGGACACCGACAGGGAGAACGGGCTTGGCACTGCGCTGGGCAGAAGGTGTTGTCATTCATCGTGACCAAGAAGGAACTGCGAGTCTTTGCTGGGATTCACGATGATCAGAAGAACAAGAAGCCCACCCTCGTGCTTCTCAAGGACAGTGTCATCAGCGCGTCTGAGTTGCAGGTAGTGCGGAACAAAGTTGATGAGGGTATACGCCTCAGGCTTGAGGGAAAGTACCTCAAACCGGACGAGCACTGGATGCAGTCAGTGCTTCGCCGGTATCCGATTTTGGTGGGGGTTGAGGACTCTGCGCTGCGAGAAGTTCCGGCTTGGAGGCCAGGCGACAAGGACAAGACCTTCAGGCGAGGATATCTCGACATTGTTGGGCTTGATGGTCACGGAAACATCAGGCTTGTTGAGGCGAAGTTGGCTAAGAGCACCGATCAGATGACTCTCCTTCAAGGCATCGACTATTGCGTTTGGGCGAGCGCATACATTGACGCACTCAGGTCGAAACTGTCGGCGCCGGCCGCCTCGCAATTGCGGCTGCATTATGCGGTCGGCAAGGTTGGAGATAGTCAGCGACTGCTCCCACCTCGTATCTACAATTACCGGTACGCCATTGATACCGACAAGATTCCATTCGTGTTTCACGAAATCGAGGCATGGGATAACGAGGCCCCGGACCCACGGGCGCTCATTAGTTCGAAGGCATTAGCTAAGAATGAGTTACCGAAGGGGATTCAGTCGCCTTCGTAGCAAGAGCCGTTGCGGTGTGTAGCGTCGAGGCGTCACGAGAGAATCGAGCACCAATCCCATTCCGACCACGAATCGAACGTGACGCGAACGTCTGACGGTGATCCTGCGCCGCCGGAACGTCCTTTGCTAATCCCGCAATTCGAGCCCCAATAATGCTGCCGATGCCTTCACCTCAGCCGTGGCACGCGCGTGATCATGAGCGGCTCGACGAACTTCGACGTCAGGATCAAGCGCGAAGCGTGCAAGTTCGTCAACCGTGCAGTTCTCCCGACCTGCGCAGGCAGCGCGCACGATCGGTTGTTTGTCCTTCGCCAACTTCGCTCGGAGTACGTCGGGTAGATCATCGCGGGATACCACCGCTGCTCTCACATACTTGCTTCGCGCACGCGCGAGTTCTTCGATGACATCGGGAGGGGTGTCTGGATGGAGTGCGACGATTACCTGAGGGATTCGTCGAACGTAGTCGCCCGCCCAAATCACCCCGGGGCTGACGCTGCTCGAGTAGTTCTCGCCGTCAGTGCGAAAGGAGCTCGCTGGGGCGTCGGCGAGCGCACGCAGAAGGGGCTCGGTCAGAGGCTCGGAATTGGCAATTGCCCAGCAGACCAGTGGTAAGCGCAACTCGGCCAAGACGAGAAGCTTGGATTCTTCCGTGCAACGACCTGCGCTTACGGCGGATGCGAAGTTCTGGTCAGCTTGTAATGCCGGCAACAGTTTCAAGAGTTCGGGGCTCTGGCTGCGGGTCCACGAGTCGACGACATCATCCATCAGCGGCGAGGTAACCGAGCGGGAGTAGCTGTTCACGAGGTTGAGTGCCGCTTGGTAGGAGAAGAACCCGAGTTCATATCCCCGAATGATTGCGGCCACCTGAACGGCGTGGTACTTGTCCTCGCGCAACACTTCAATATCGTGAGGCGTCAGGTCTTGTGCGAGTACGACCGCCGCCCGCTCGCGTGCTGTGAGTGGCTTGTTCGACTTGGCCTCGGAGGGGGCGTTGGGGTTGCGTGCCACCGCATCGCGTACCGACTTGAGTTTGTCGTTGGCGAGTACCTGAAGCACCGACTCGGGAACACTGCTGTTCTTCGCGAGTGCGACCCTCACTTTCGACTTAGCAACGTGAGCGAGCCGGTCCATTGCTTCGGGGCATTCAGCGACTCTCGAAGATTCAGCCACTGAAATTCGAACCTCGTCGTTTCCCGCCGCCACAATTTCGTCGAGCAATAGTGCAGGGAAACCCGGGTTTTCCAATGCACGCGTCCTAGTGAACTCCGAATTGTTCGTCGCGAGTTGAACCAGATGGGCCACTGATGCGTTGGGATTGCTAGCGACGCTTGCCTTCAAAGTGTCGTCTGCGACAAATGCGGAGAGAACCTCAATTGGGGTACTGGGATTTTCGCCTACTGATTCGCGGACATATAACTTTTTGTCCCTGGCCAGCGCGATTAACGTTGCCGGCGGCGTGTTTGGGTTGCCGGCAACTGTCCACCGAACGTCCGAATCCTTGTCGGTGGACAGTGTGCTGAGGACTTCAGCCGGAGAGTTTGGATTTCGTGCGACACTCATGCGCACCCAGCTGTCGCTATCACGTGCAAGGGCAGCGAGGGCCATCGCAGGTGAGTTGGCATGCCTCGCCACTGCCCTGCGGACATCAATTCCTTCGTCGTCGGCAAGTGCCGTCAGCGCATCGGCCGGTGCATTGGGGTTCTCTGCCACGGCTCGGCGAATGTATAGGGCATCTTCTCTCGCCAGTTGGGCCAGAACCGCAGGTGACGTTTTCGGACTACGAGCCGCGCTCAGCGGGTTCATGATTTCCCCTGTTCTCGTCGTAATTCACTTTATGCCGAGGATCGCGGCCTGGGCGCGAATCTCGTCTGTTGCCTGCGGATGTACTGACGCCGCTGATCGAACTGCGATATCGGGATCGAGTGAAAGTACGGCGAGCAATTCCACGGGACATGCCTCCTGCTCCGCGACGGCTCTTCGCACCAGGGGATCCTTGTCCCGGACAAGAATCGGTAGGGCGTGGAGGTCAGGACGCTGAGCAAGTGCCGCGCGTACATGCTTGCTTCGCGCCTTCCTCAGCAGGATGAGGGTGTCGGCGGAGGTGTTGGGGTGTAATGCCACAAGGATCTGCGGGAAGCGAGTCACTGAGTCGCCGCCCACCTCCCAAGTGACTCCAGAGGCGCGAATCTGGCCCGGAACATCGGGAGCCTGCTCATCCCACACGTACTCCACGTGACTGTGGCTAGGAGCCGTGGCTGCGAGCGCTAACTCTTCAGCGGTGGCGCTGGGGTTGCTCGCCAAATCCCATGCCTTGTGCGTGTCCATCCCCTTGGACCCACGCTTAATGGGCACCTTGCCGGGAGTCTCAGGAATGACGATGCGATACCCAGGCTGGAGTTCGAGAGTTCCAAGCACTGCGCGCAAGGGCTCGCTCAGCGTGGAGTACGCGCGCTCTTGAACCCACGAGATCGTTCGGCCGGATACTGGCAGTCTATTGCGCAAAGAAGCCTCTTCCGATATTTCGGACGCCTTCTTCGTCGCCATTTCGGTGTTCCCCCTCGCTTGTCGTTCCCTCTGCGGATCTTGGCACAGCGTTTCACTCGGAAAGGCACTGTAGACGCGCAGGGCACGCCTACAGTTGGAGTTGTTGGGCGTCAGCGACGGGGACGCGCAGCCGTCGATGGCGAAGCATTCCGGGGGATTCAATGCTCAAAGTGGTACTCATCGTTGTCGCGGTTGTCGTGCTCCTACTGCTGATCGTGGTCATAGCGGTGATGCTGAGCCCCAGCCCGCGGCCACCGGCCGAACGTCCGCCGGACGAGTTCGACAACCCATTTGGTGGGGGGTCTAGTGGCGGGTCTGCTGCGGCTCCATTCATGTGGGATGAGCCGCGGCCGTCATCCGCGCCCGCGAAGGAGGAGCCCGCGCCGACCCGTTCTACGCCTCCACCCGAGCGACGAGACACGGTGCACCTCACGCCCGACGGTGACTTCGAGGAATCACCCGAACTTGAGCGCACTCCCGTTGCTTGCTCGGCCTTCGCTCCTGCGACATCGGAAGCAGGGAAACCGTTCCTTCTCCAACTTCTGGTGCATGAGCCCGAACTGAAAACTGAGGCCGCGGCAATCGCTAATGAGAGTGATGCGACTGCTACGCGGCGCGGCTACACGTCGCTGGCGACGCAACTGACTCTCGGCTCGACGTTGGAGTTCGAGGTGACCTGCCCAATGGGCAACGTCGACGAACCCCGGCAATCCGTGGTGTGGGCGGGATCAACGGAGAGCGTGAGTTTCTTCATCACTGCGCCGAACACCGGCGAGACAACTCTCCCTGTCAAGGTTCAGGTCTTCCAGACCAACGTGCCGATTGGGACGATCCGCTTCATGATGCCGCTGAGTGGAACAACGAACGTTCCAGTCGAGGAGGTACCGGTAGGTGAGGCCGTGCGCTTCGGTACCGCATTCGCCTCATACGCATCCGAAGATCGCGCTGAAGTGCTTAAGCGCGTTCAGATGCTGCGCGCAGTCGGCGTGAAGTGTTTCCAAGATGTGCTCGATCTTGAGCCAGGAACCCGCTGGGAGAAAGAGTTGTGGAGACATATCGATGAAGCTGATGTGCTGCTTCTGTTTTGGTCAGAGAACGCGAAGTCTTCGCCTTGGGTGGCCCGTGAATGGCAGTACGGGCTAGAGCACCACGGGCTCGACTTCATCCTGCCTGTGATCTTGCAGCGGAACCCCTTCGTTCCTCCACCGCAGGAGTTGAGCGAGTTGCACTTCAATGACTCGGTTCTCAACACAATGTGAGGTTAGACCCCTGTCCAAGCTTTGAAATATCGGAGGATCGTCCTCTGGCGTAGTCGGGCCTCCTGAGGCGACGATCGGTTGCTTCCCTCTTTTCGCGGGTGAGGGGGACGACTGCCCCATTAGTAGTCGGTTTCCCGATTGATGTCGTATTGAGTCGTGTAGACCCCTATCCTGCGAATGGGTATCAACGGGGTGCCCCATGCAGTGTGTTCGGGGGTTCGGAGTGGCTGATCCGTTTACTTCATCGACTCCTAACGGTGCATCCGGCGGCGATTCGCTTTTCGAACCCTCTACGCCGACGGGTCCACGAATTGCAAGTAAACCGTCACCGCTCCCGTTGATTGTCGCGATCGTGGCGCTCGTTGCGTCAGTTGCCCTCGCCGTACTTTTCCGTGACTCCTTGCCGGCTGCGATTGTCGGTTATCTACTCACGCCATTCGCCGTCGTCGGTTGCCTGGGCTGGGCTCGAGGCCAACACCTCAACCGACTTCCCGACCTCTGGTACGACTCAACCCAGGGTGCCAAGCAACTCATGATGCTTCAGATCTTGTCTGCGGTGGCATTCCTAGTTGGGTTCGTTCACATGTGGCGGATTGCAACGGAAGTGGCGTCATCGTGGTTCGTCTAACTCGGTGGGTGTCCCTCGCGAGTGCGGTCGCACTAGCGAGCGGGGTTTTGATGGCACCGGCGATGGCCGCGCCTCGTACTGAGATTGGCCCGGTGGGTCAAGAAGGACTCAAGGAAGTCGCACAGTGCTTGGCATCGAACCCGAACCTGCTGGCGATGATGGTGGTTGACGAAAGTGGATCGTTGCAATCAACGGATCCCGAGAACAAGCGGGCGGCGATTCTCGCCAGCGTCGTGACGTCACTGGGTAATCTCGCGCAGCAGTCGTTGCTCGGCCAGCCGCGTCGCGTCGACGTAGCAGTTGGCACCTTCTCCGCCGACTACACCCCGTGGATTCCATGGACAACGCTCACACCCCAAACCGCGCCTGAATTGGCGGCCAAGATCGAGGCGGAAGTTCCAGCCCGTAATCAAGGAGGCGGGACCGACCACCCGTCGGCCATGGCGGGGGGACGTTCAGAGATCGCGCGCGGCACCGCGCGATTCGGAACAGGCGCCCCGCCCTGCAAGCTCATGTTGATGTTTACCGACGGCGTCATCGTTGTTTCCGACGATCCTGTAAAGAATCAACAAGCGGCCGATGACATGTGCGCACGCAAGGGTGTTATCGATGGCATTCGCAGCGACAACATTTCGCTGGTCAACGTCATGCTCTTCGATCGTTCGACTCTCAAGCAGTATGACGCTGCTAGCCAGAAGGATCTGGTGAAAGGCACCCAACTACTTCAGGCGATGGCCGAAGGGACGGGAGGCGGCATTGAATGTGGAACGGTGCCGATCCCTGCGAACTATCGGAGCGGCCTCTACCTCGAAGGCAGTGCCGATGCGCTTGCCTCGCTTTTCGCCGCGGCCATTGCTATCGGCAGTGGTGGTACTCCGGTGCCTGACATCACCGGTACACCTGCGACTCTCGTGATCGATCCAGGAATCGCATCCTTCCGCGTCGTTGCCATTGCGCCCAAGGGGTTCTCGCTCAAGGCACCTGACGGAAGCACACTCGCGGGCAAGGTGGGGTCGGGTAACGGCGCGGCGGGTGGAAGCACTGCCATCGTCAACTGGACCGGATCAACCGTCACCATCAACATTCCCGTCAGCGCCTCGGGAGTTGGAAACTGGACGTTTGCTCGCCCTGGACAAGACGGCGCAGTCGGGCTGTACCTTTTCAGCGATTTGCAGCTGCAACTCAAAGATGCGCAACTAGTTGCGGGGCAAGAGTCGACGCTCTCTGGGCAAGTTGTCACAACTGAGGCCAAGCCGGCGAGTGTGTCGCCGTACAAAGACAAGAAGCTCGTCATCAAGGCTCTCAATGCGAAGGGTGAGGGCACCGAGGTTCCTTTGGCCTTGAAGGATGACGGATCGTTCAGTGGCACATTCACCCCGACAGGCGGATCAACTTCGACGATCTTCGACGTGACGCTCGACCTCACCACCAAGAGTGGCCAGAAGTTGGCTCAGGTGAGCCGTCGATTCGTTCAACCAGTTCGACTGGCTGGTGCCTTCCCCACGGTCGCACCCGGGGCACTGGTGCTCTCTCCGCTTGAGGGACGCGATGGTGAGGCGAAGGGCACAATCACCTTTGTGGGTTCGAAGGAAGGACCCACTAAAGCGTGCGCCGCTGCCCCGCAGTTAACCGAAGTTGATGATCCCAACCGATTCAAAACCAGTGTGACTACCGACTGCGTGACTCTGGCAGCCGGTGAGACGAAGACGATCGAGGTGTCGATACGTAATCAACTGGAGCCGTCCGATGGTCAGGTGACCGGACAGATTCCGTTGACCCTCTCGAGTGCTGCCGTGAGTGGCCGCCCGTCAGCTGACGCACCGATCTCGCTACCACTCACGTTTGTGACGACGCGTCCGGTTAACCAGGCAGCGCGCATCGGCATCGTGTTGGTGTTGTTCATCCTCGGAATTCTGTTGCCGCTGCTCTTGCTGTGGCTGTTAAACCGCAGTGCGGCGCGCCTTTCACTCAAGGGTCTGCAGATGGCCAGAGTTCCGGTGACCGTCAATGGGGAGGGCGCAAATGCCACCCTCACTCGTTCTGACGGTCAGTCGCTCCTGCTTTCTCCCGATGACTTCCGTTGGGTGCCTGTCGATCCGCCGAGGCCGCGCCAGTGGTCTGGTGGCCCAGAGATGCTTCGAAGCGTCACGCCGATCAATCCGTTCGGGTCTGTTCGTGCCGTTGTTCAGGCGCCGACTGGTCAGGTGGTGGTGGGCAGCGATTTGCCGACTACGTCGGATGCGGGTTCGAGTGCCGGGCTACCTCTCGACCCGACGGGGCAGTACTACCTCTTGGTGCCCTCGAGTGCGCTTGGTGCTCGTGAGCCGGTGACCGTTGGGCCCGTGGCCACGGGTGGCGATTCGATCTTCGGTGGTGGGGGTACATCAGGCCAGACGCCTCCGTTGTCGGGCGGTGGTGCGAGCGCCGGCGGTACGAACCCCTTCGATCCAGATAACCCCTTCGGCTCAGTTCGAATGTCGATTGGTGAGGCGCCGCCTCCTAGCTCAGTTTCGGGCGTACTCGTGGCATACATCAAGCCGGAGTACGGCGGTAGCGGCCCAGTTGTTGAGCGACTGGTCGCCACCATCGGTGCGAGCACCTGCCTCGGTCGAGGGTTGATGGAGGCGAGGCAGGCGATTGGCGAACTCGCGCAGAAGCAGGCGAGTAAGGCCAAGCCGCCCAAGCCGCCGAAGGAGCCGAAGCAGCCCAAGGCCGGAACAACGACGGCACCTCCGCCGCCACCGTCGGCTGGTGGAAGCGGACCATTCGGTCAGTCCACTGGAAGTGCGAGTCCAGATGACAACCCGTTCAAGTAATCGAAAAGTAGTCATTCACCAGCGAGGAGCGCGCACATGCTGAGCCAGGTTCTATTGGTCGGCGTCGGAGGATCCGGCGGCAAGACTCTGCGGGTCCTACGCCAGACGCTGCTGCGCCGGTTACGCACGGCTGGGTGGACAAGCGACGAATTGCCCGATGCGTGGCAGATGCTGTGGATCGACACGGTGAGCGGGATGTCGGCTGATGGGTTCCCCGAGAAGTTGCTGCCGCAGTCTGACTACCTAGGCCTTGTCTCGCACGGAATGAATTGGAGTGGCACGCTCTCAGCTCTGACGAACTCACTGTCTATCGAGGATCGACAGCGAGCACTTGCGTCGTGGGTGCCGACCTCCGTCCCAATCGATATCACTAATGGCGCTGGTCAGTTCCGTGCCATCGGTCGGGGGGTTGCACTCAATCGGCTCGATGCGATTACCGGCAAGCTCAAAGAGAAGTACCAGATCATGTCGGCGCCGAAAGCAATGTCCGAATTGGCGGAGGTCGCTCGCCTTTTGGGTAGTGAAACAGAGGCTGCCGCTCGGCCCCCATTCGCGATGGTGATTTCGTCGATGGCCGGTGGTTCTGGTGCCGGCATGTTCATTGATGTGGCTGAGGCTCTTAAGACGGTGGGACCTTCATTCGCCGCGAAGACTCATACGATCATGTACGGACCCGATGTCTTTGGAAGTTTGCCACCGGGCATGAGCAACGGTGTTGCGCCGAATGTGCTTGCGGCGCTTAATGAAATCACGTCATGTGTCCGCAAGGAATCGATGGACGTAGGGAGTAAGGCACTCTTCGCGAGTCATGGATCAGATGTAAAGACGGGTGAGTACGGCATCGGGGGGCGTTATTTGTACCTCATCGGCGCGCGCAATGGAAAGATCGCCTTCGGTAATCAAGAAGATGTGTACCGAGCCGTCGGGGAAGCTCTCGCTCCTATGGTCATCGACGACGTCGTGCAGGAGTGGCTGAATGCATTTATCCTAACGAATGTATTTGATGCGTCAGGTGCCAGCCTCACAGTCGAAGATGCGACGCTTTTAAAGGATAGTTCGAACGTGCAGCATCGGCAGCCGCTGGCGTCGATCGGTTTCGGTCGAGTGGGCCTTGGTATGGATCGCTTTGGCGAGTACGCGGCGGAGGTTCTCGCGAAGGAGTCAATTGATCGCATGTTGTGGCCGCGCGGTGAACCGATCGATCCGCGTGAACCGAAGACTGAGGCGGAACATATCGCTGAGAGACTCGATCAGGCGTGGCCTGAGTTTTTGAGTAGGTCTGGACTTAATGAGCGTGACCCTGCGAACGACGTTGTGGATGCTTTGGCTCCGGTCGATTCGTCACAGCGGTTCCAGTCGGCCGCGGCAGAGATTGTGCAGCGTGCGGGGGGTAACGCGGGGCAGGCGGGCCTTGACCCGCAGACGTGGTTCCACCAGTTAACGGTGGAGTACACCAATGCGTTGCCGACGGTGTTGTCTCGTGAGACTGATGCTCGGTACGAGCGTGCTCGGGAATGGGCCTCGGGTACGCAGGATCGCTTGGTGTGGCACATCACCCAAGCGGTATCGAATCACGGGCTCAAGGTCGCGGCGAAACTTGTTGAGAAATTGCGAGCGGAGATTCGCGAGGTGGCCAATGGCGAGCTTGCTATGCAAGCAAGTCGTGAACTCAGTTTCCTTGACGCGATGCCGGGTGGAATTCAGTCGCGGCTCAATACGGGTCAGACTGCATTGCCCATCAACCATCCAATGATTGATGAGGTGCGAGGACTACTCATCAAGGGCATGGAACTCAACGCCAATGCCGCCCGCTATGAGCTTGCATCGAAATTGCTGCTTGATATTGATGACAACTTGTTGCAGGTTCTGCAGCGCGCAGTGGGCGAATCGGCGAGTGCCCTCGAGTCCGACGTTTCCTCCACGGGAGCGGACGGGGCACCGAGCCCCTACGTGACGTGGCCGGATATGGACGACACAGTAATCCCGAACCGATTGATTCCAGGGGTGACTGAACGCGTATTGGTCGAGGCCTCGGAGTATCAGGAACTGCTCGCGACTCTAGCTCAACAGAGTGTGGGCCGAGCTCACTCGGGAGCCTGGGAACAGCGCCTCGTGAGTCGTACTGTGTCAGGCTTGCCGCTCGATGAACGTGGCGACACGGCGCTGCCGAATCTCATCACCATGCGTCCGTCTTGGAACCCCCTTGATGATCGCGTTCGATGGGAGGCGAATACTTCGGCTCAACGCGCAGGTGCCAAGATCCCCACAGATGCGTCGCTTTATGTCGATCGGGCGCGCGAAACAATCGTTGACGACGATGTCACGATCCTCGGCAAGTTCATCAGACAGGACCTCGAGAGTTATTTGAAGACTCCGGATGTTTCGGAGGCGGCGAACCGCGAAGCGAAGTTTGCTGCAGCGCTCGGGGCGGCACTTCAGGCCAGTGGGCCGATGGCTGACATTCGCCCTGACCTGCTGGGTCTAGTTCACCCCAAGCAGACGGTTAGCTCTTACATGTCCGCCAGTACTTTGCCGCGTTCGCTGAAGTCGTTGATCGATCCGGTTCTCGACAAGGCACAAACAGATCGAAGCGGAATCAAGTATGGCGACGTCAAGCCGCAGCAGCTCGATTTCTTCCAAGTGACCTGCAAGGCTTATCACCCCGTCGTGTTTCGAACCCTGATGGATCCCATTGCCTCGAGTTGGGGCGAGGCTCGTATGAATGCGGCGTTGCGGGAGAGTTGGTGGCAGATGCGTCGCGGTCGTCCACTGACAGAGGCGATTCCCGCGACCGACGATGTGATTCTGCAGATGATCACGGGATGGTTTGTCGCGGGAATCATGGGAATTCGACGTACAACGACGCCGAATTCCTCTGGCGGGCCGATGGTCGAGGTCGCCGATGAGCGAGGGCAGTGGCTTGCATTCCCGCACCCGTTGCTCGGCTTCCGTAAGGGTGACAGCGATCACGAAATGCTTCCATCAGTTCTCAAGTCACTCGGAATCGCAATCGCTCAGGTTGGCGTAAGTTCACCGGCAAGCCTTGATGCACTTAAACCGTATTGGCGCCTGAGGGCTATAGGCGAAGATGCTGCTGCGGTCATTTCGCAGTGGGTGCGAACGGGCGCTACTCCGTCACAGGGAATACTGCCTAACCCATCCACCGCCGCGTCTCCGACTGAACCTGCAGAAGTTCGGAGAGAAGCGCTACTCAAATCTGTGGCACTGGCGCGGGCGACCGTAGAGAAGATCTTCGCGGGCGTGGAATCGAATCCCAATGAACTCAACACGCAGCGGATTTGGGAATTACGCGTACAGATACTCGCCGCGCTTCAAGTAATTCATGATTCGGTTAGCCGTGCCGAGGTCACTGAGGACACCACGGGGATCCTGTGACCGACGAAATATGGTCCGAAGGCATTGTCCCCATCATTCTCTTGCCAGGGGAGCCGCGGGGTGGGCGACTGCTCGATCTCATCGAGCAGTGGACACGTTCGTGGTTGCTGGCCCCCGCGATGTGGATTCGGGTCGAGGACGTTCTCGACGAGAACGGCGACTTCGCTGGTGCGACCACGGGGCGTCCACCTCGTGTCACCGGGCATGTCATCGGGCACAACGGGCGTCGTCGAGTCGACATATTCCGTGAGTTGGGGCGCGGAGAAGTGTCGATTCTGCGGATGCTCGTGGTGCGCTGGGTGGAGGATTCGGTTGATGCGGCGCAGCCGACGCATGATGAGCGCCAAGACCAAACCTTGGAAGTGCTGTCAGAATTCGTCAAGTTATCGCAGCCTCCCGAGCGTCATACGGCATTGGGTGAACCTGTGGGAACCCGCGTGGTTAAAGCGAACCTCGTGTTCGCCCCCACAAACCGATTGGGGGGGTCCCGACTGCACCTCCTTGAACGCAAATGGGACATCAACATCGTCGTCGCTCCAGAGGATCGACCGACGCCGTCATCGTTCGATGCATTCACGCGCGACACTGACGAAGCACGAATGGATGCGTTCATTCTCGCAAATGTTGCGACGGCCGCCGGGCTGTGGCCGGGGCTCAACAAGTCGGTGTATGAACTCGATACCGCTGACCTCAACGCGCGAGGTCGCGAAGTGTGTGTGGCTCAGCGAGTCAACGTACGCGCCGTTTTGAGCGACGCGCTCGCATTCCGTACTGCACAGAGGGCGCTTATCGACTCGGTGCGGGCCGAGTCGCCGCTGCTCGATCCACTCATTGCCAGCAACGTGTCGACTCTCGAAGTACTCGATCCACTTGATAACGAAGAGGCTGTCAAACGCATGGTGGGTCTCACCATGAACATCGACAATGGTCGCCTAGGGTATCGTCGACGCGATCTGATTTCGTATCGCAAGACGTCGCGGGGAATGTGGGCTTCTTTCAAGGCATTCTTTGGATTCTTCTTCGACAAACTACTTGCCGTGCCCGGATGGATCTTTGACATGATCACAACGTCGGCGAGTAAGAAGGCGACGGCCGCCCTGCATGGCGAGGAGGGGGCAGAGGAAGTCGATGCGTCGATTGATTTCGGTCGCTCACGATCGAGGCTCGACCGGCAGATTGGTCAGCAGGCTGAGCAACTGGAACTACGAAAAGAGCAGTTGCGTCGGCGGTTTGCGGAGCCGCTTCCTTTGAGTAAGCGCGATCTGGCACCCAAGATGTGGAGCGAGATTCGCACCCTCATTTTTTCGGTTCTCGATGGTTCGACCACTCCGGACCTGTTAAAGCCGGCACCACAGGTGACTGGTGGAAGCGACGAACTTGCAATCCTTGGATCGCAGGGGCTCGCGACGCGCGCCACCGCTCCGGTTCGGAAAGGGAAGCGGAAGCAGCGCAACGAGAACCCAACGCAGGCCGCTTCCTTCATGCCGGAGGCCACGCAAGCGGCACAGGCACGTGAAATCACGATGGTGTCTGAGCAGGGACATCCGAAGGTGATCGGCGACGTTGGTTTCGTTTGCCCCGACCCGAATGATCGGTGGGTAGCACCTGCGGGGGTTCTAATGACCTTTCGATCAACATCGACTCCTGACGATGGTGCGCAGTGGCTGAGCACGTCCGAGGCGGAGCGTTGGATTAGTGAGGTCGATAAGCGCATTGAGTTCACCGGGCAGCGCATCGCTGCGCAGTTGGAGTCTCTCCTGACGATCGAAACAGAGGTCGCGGAACAGGAGCAACTCCTCGAGGCGGCAGCGAGCGAGGTGTATGTTGCGGAGATCGAATACGAGTCTCTCGTGGAGGAATCGGAGTACTCCGAACTCTCAGGAGATGATGACGAATCCCTCGCTCCTGTCGACGTTGTTCACAGTGACTCACTCGTCGTCGTCATTGACGACGAGCGTGAAGAGTTGGACGTCGACGAAGAAGGCGATCACGAGGACGGTGGTGCGGAAGTTGACGCCCACGAAACCAATGATCGCGATGAAGTGACTGTCGTGAAGGTGGGTGATTCGACCGATGTCAAATAGCCCGATGCCGACTACTGTGTCGACGACACCGCTCGCACCACTCGATCGACGGGTCAAGGATGCGGCTACAGCCCTTCGTGATAGCGAAACCAAACTCACTCAGGTACAGAGGGAAGCTCAGGTTGCACAGCGTCGACTCGAGCGAGCCCGTGCTCGACTCGCAGAAGTCGAGACGGAAAAGGAAGCACTTGCTGCAGCCAAGAATGAGGCGAATGAATGGATTCGGCGTCGGTCGCGTTCGTATTCGTATCTCTTGATCAAGGAACTTGAAGGCGAACGCGATGCACTCGCGCAAGACGTTGGCTTCTGCCGACAGGTGATGGGCGAAGGAAGCCCCATTGATCAAGACAAACTGAGTGTGATGAGTCGACGTTTCGTAAGGAGATTGATCTGGGCGACAGCGATCGTGCTGATCATTCTTGCGATCATTCTGGGCGTGAAGTACGGCTCACAGCCATCTACCACCGCTTCGCTTCCCTTTGTGTCGTGGCCACTGTGGATGATCTTGCTTACTGCCTTCGTGGTGTGGTTACTCATCGTTCTACGCATCATGTTCTCCTATCACCGCGATTGGTCTCAGCAAGTCGATCGACTCAGGCGCCATCAGCACGAAATCAACCACGTGTTCGAGTTACTGCCTCATACGCGTTCAGAATTTGTTCGACTACGAGATCTTCATCCTCAGGTTCAAGATCGGCTGGACCTCATTGCGGAGAGTTTGTATCGCCCGTGGATTATCGACTCACGGCTCGATATCGAAAGTGCAGATCCTCCAGTCGATTCAATGCCAGCGCTGATGCAGCTCGCGAGTGTTCCGCTCGGCCGTGGTGGGCGGAAAGAGGAGGAACTGCGTCGTAGGGCGATTGCCGAGTTCATCATCAAGCCTGGCTGGAGAGCTGCCGCGTACGCGGGACTACTTCGGTGTGTTGAGGAGATAGAAGATCGCCCGGCAGGGACGCTGACGGCCGACGCTGTTGACCAGAGCCCCGTGGCGCTCGCGGCGGTTCGTGCATCGCTGCAGTCGCCTGACTCACGAGTGCTCAATGCACGGTTGCGGCAGGCAGAGGTGGCGCTTGATGTACAACGGCGCATCATCCCTGATGTTCATCCTCTCGTTGCCTCGCTTCGACCGGATGAACTGGCTGATTTGGATGTTCGCACTGAGTTGGTGACGGATCCCAATGCCGACCTGACGGAATGGGATGACTTCCTGGTCCGGATCTTGGGTGCAGGGACTTCCTGGTCGCCAGCGGTATTTACGGAGATTGGCCGTTCGCGTGGTGTTTCCGGAGCGCCTCGTGCGTTCGCCTTTGGCCCTAAGCGACTTCAAGGACGGCAGAACGCTGAGGTCACCTACGGACCGCTGCCCGATGCCGGTACTCGGCCGCTCGATCTTCTCGTGCGCGTCGATGTCTCGGGCTGGTGTTCACCGGAGGACTTGATGGTGTTCTCGACCGTTGAATCCAGCCAGGTGCAAGTTGCCGTTGCCGCCGACGATGACCTCGCTGACCCAACCGGAATCCTCTAGGCGATTGCAGCGCGGTAGACATGCGCGTTCTAGTTAGCGCTACTCGCAAACTCGTCCGTCGTGGTCTGCGTCGCGATACCAGTCATATTCGGGGTTGACGCCGGAGATGTAGGGCCCGTATCCGGCCGATTTCGCTGCCTTACAAGTACGGAATTGTGGGTCGAGTTGGCCGCTCGAAGAGCCTGAAGTTCCGCCGGTGTCTGTGGGGGTGGGTGTCGGTTTCGGTGTAGCAGGTGTGGGTGCCGTCGCCGCGAATGCGGAGGCAACGGCTGCGGCCGGTGCGATGATTCCCTGTGTACCGGGGTCGGGAAGGTCAGTGCCGTCACAGCGTTTCAACTGCTTAAGCATGGCCGTCTTCTCGGCTGGCGTGATCCAGAGTCCGTATTTCGACTTTACTGCGATGATTCGCGCCACATAGTCGCAGCGGTAGGCGGGGTTGGGCGGCAACCACGATGCAACGTCGCTATCGCTCTTGGACTGATTGACGCCCGCCAACGTCGGTTGCAAATTAAGCGGATCATTGGCGAAGGCGAGTCGCTGCGCCGGAGCCCATTTCTGAGCGCCCTTTTGCCACGCATCGGAAAGCGCCACGATGTGGTCCACGTCAATGCCGACTGCTGTGTCGAACGGAATGCTGACGTCGGTGTAGTTGTCGTGCAGGGTCCCACTGATCACGGTGCAGTTAGCTTCAGCGGTGGCACCAATCAGGGTTGCGGCTAAGACGTCATCGCGGGTGTCACAGCCGTTTCCGTCAACGTCGGCTCATGCGGCTCCGAAAAGTGCTCGTGAATATCCGGTCTTGGGTGCGCGACCTTTGACGGGAAGTGCGTCGAGTGCGAGCAAGAGCGCAGCGCTTGCACCGGCTGCACCATTGCTGGGGCTGGGCGTGGAAGTCTCACTCGGCGTCGGGGCGAGCGACTCGGCACTGGGAGTGACCCAGTTGGGAGTGGGTGACACGAGTGAGGGATCAGGCGGCAACGAGGGACTAGCGACTTGGTTGGCAGGCTTGCCTCCAAGCGTTGAGAACAACAGCGCAAGTAGCACCGCGCCAACAGTGACGCCAGCCTTGATCTTGGGTGAAGTGCCGGGCCGCATCCACAACAAAATAATTCCGGGGATCAGGCAGAGGAACAGTCCCACGATGATCGCCGGCCAACTCGTGAGCCACGATCGAGAGGGGGCAGTGACAGGTTCCCAGGTGCTGCCATTCCAATAGCGCTGGCGACCGCTTCCTTCAGGGTCGGGATACCAGCCAGCAGGAGTGGCTCCCGATCCTTGGGATGGCGTCAAAAACGGGTTACTCATGATGGCCCCCACATCAAATACCCACGAACGTGCGTCACGTAGCGACCACGTTAACCGATGAATCTCACTACGCTCACCACTATGGGGGTTCGGTCGATGCGCGGAGTCGCGCCGGTGGTTGTCGGGGCTATCGGCCACCGCACGTTGTCTGCTGACCACGTCGATCGCATTCGCATCGATTGTGCGCACGTACTCGAACGTCACCGCATCGCGTTGCCTTCGACGGATGTTGTGCTGCTGACCTCACTTGCAGAGGGAGCGGATGCCCTTGCGGCAGAGGCTGCAGTGGGACTCAACATTCCAGTGGTCGCGCTGTTGCCGATGAATCGTGCTGAGTATGCGCGTGATTTCGAAAGCGCTGCAGCCATCGAACAACATGAGCACTTGTTGCTCGCGGCTTCAGTAATCGACGGTCCATCGCTCGGCTCGACGACTCGTGAGGCGGCCTATCAACGTTGCGCTCGTGAGCTTGCTGCAACCTGCGGCACCCTCGTCGCGGTGTGGGATGGCACCGCTCCGGATCTTCCAGCTGGAACTGCCGACACGGTGTACTTCACGCTGCCTGGTGTGAGCGGCTTGCCAGATCTCTCACATGGGCCGGCGACGCTGGCCACGGAACATCCGCTGGTGTTATGCATTGATTCTGCGGCTGCGGCGCCCGTCACGCGGATTGAATCCGTTGACAGTGCCACGCAATGGGATGGTGTGCCAGATCACGCGAGTGTGCGTATTGATGAGTTCAATCGTGAGGCGGCGGATTCCGAGATACACACTGAGGGCTCTGTCGTTGGCCGACTCTTCACCGCGGCTGACGCACTAGCGGTGCGCATGCAGAGCCGGCATCGGCGGTGGACCATCATCTTGCTCGCACTCGGTGTGTTTGCTGTGGCATCCGTCGATACGCAGCAACAGATTGAACAGCGCTGGTTCTTCGGAATCCAAGTGCTGGGAATCCTGTTGATGCTCACGCTGTGGTGGCTGTTGTCGCGTTGGCGAATTAAGGATCGATTCCAGGAGTATCGCGCGCTTGCCGAAGGTGCACGGGTGCAAATGGTGTGGAGAGATGCGGGGATCGACGATTCGGTGTCGAACTACTACCTCGCGGGAAGCGGTGTTGAGGGTGTCTGGATTCGTCGCGCGCTGCGTGGTTCGAGGCTCGTCGAACGATCGATGACGTCGTTGGGTTCCGACGCCACGGATGCCCGTGCGTGGATGGAAGACCAAGTCACGTACTTCGAAGGTAGTCATGGTCGGGGCGGAGCAATTGCGAAGTCTCACCGCAAGGCTCGGCGCTGTTCAACGCTCGCGATTGTTGCGGTCGCTACATCGCTGGTCGGGTTCATCCCAGACGTGATGCAACTTGTCCTTGGGGTCGACCTTGATGCGCGATTCGTCTCGTGGTGCTTCGTATTGCGCGGTGTGGGAGTGGCGTGCGCTGCTGCCTTTGTTGCGTACTCGGAGTTGATGGGATTTGAACAGGTGTCGCGTCGCTACCAACTCAGCGCCGCACATTTCCGGCAAGCCTTGGTCGATTTCGATCGGGCTGACACGAATGAGGGTCGCTTGTCTGTCGTACGTGTGATGGGCATCGAAGCGTTACGCGAAGCTGGTGACTGGCTTGCACTTCACGCCACGAGGGGCGTCAGGCCGGTCTAGTATCAGACCCCACGGACATTCTGTAAGCCGAGCGCTGCTAACGCGTACGCACTATTCTGCGGTCATGGGGGAACGCACCTATCTCGTTGGTAACTCGACCATTGAGGTCATGTTCGGGGACATCACCACGTCCGCAGCCGAAGTGCTGGTTAGTTCGGACGACTTCCTGCTGTCGATGGGCGGTGGCGTCTCTATGGCGATTGGTGCCGCGGCAGGTAGAGCGTTCCGAGACGATGTGGCGAAGCAGTACCGGGTTGCTCGAGCTGGCGACGTTGTTGTCACGGGGGCGGGTAACCTTGGGGCGCGCTACGTGTTGCACGCGATCACCATCGACCGATCGATCGAAGTTTCACCCGGGCTCATCGTGCGTAGTGCGACTCGCAACGCCATCGAAATGCTTCCTCGATTGCACTGTCGCAGTATTGCCTTCCCTGCGATTGGTGCAGGCTCGGCCCTCATCCCGATGGAAACCGTGGTAACCGAGATGGTGTCGGCGTTGTTCGAGTGCCTACTTGATGAGCCAGCAAGCTACCGCGTCGAGTTGTGGCTGTATCGGGGCGCAGGACGCACTCAGGCGATGTTCGAAATGATCGAGCAGCACTTCGCAGATCGCTTCGCTGTGCGCACAAGTACGGAGGATGGTCAGGCCGTACAGGTGGAGCCAGGTGCCGCGCTCGATTCGGACAACTCCGGGGAGCAAGTTCAACGAGATCTCGAGATCTATGGAATTCTTCGGCAACTTGACCGGCGTCGCGCGGAACTCGAGAGTTTGGTACTTGCGACCCTGACAGACAAGAACGTTGTCGCGCCAGACGTGTCTGATCTCGCTCGCCAACTCCGCGAACTTGAGGAACTGCGTGCGATCTACGAACCGCAGGCTCAAATGCTCAAGCCAGTCGAGAATTCGGCGACTTCCGTGTTCGTCAGTTCCACGAGCACCGACCTGCAAGATCACCGTCGACGCGTTCGTGAAGTCGTTGAGGGACTGAACCTCCGATTCATTGGTATGGAGGATTTCCCCCCAGAGGCAACGCCACCGGCTGATTACATTCGTCAGCGCGTAGTTGAGAGCGAGAACTACGTGCTGATTCTGGGAATGCGCTATGGCTATATCGATCCTGCTTCCGGTATTTCGATGACCGAGCTCGAATATCACCAGGCAGTGTCAACCGGTAAGCCTCTGCGTATTTTCGTAATGAGTGATGAAGCGCCTATCACTGTGAACATGGTGGAACGAGACCCGCACAGTATGGCCAAGCTCATTGAGTTCAAGCAACGCGTGCTGGCGAGTCATACGTGTCGTATGTTCACCGACGCGGAAGATCTCGCAGGCAAGGTGCAGCACTCCCTTAACGCAGGCTAGTCACTTGGCATTTCACGCCAGCACCAACTCGCGATGCGCGGTGTTCATCACCAGCGAGTGCAACAGCGCACCATCGTTGCGCACGATGCCGCGAGCGCTGAGTGCGCGCCGTTCCCCTGCGACGGCGCGACCTGCACCACCCGAGCCCGCAGCCTGCAAAGGAACACGCACCACCGCTGCGGCGAAGTCTCGGGCGGACTGCCCACGTGTACTCACGGACGTCGATAGCGCAGCATCGAGCATCGCTGCCTCAACCAGAGACCGCCACCGTGTGGCTAGCGCGCCAGTGCTCGGCATGAGCTCGATCCAGGCAGGCTCGCCACCGAGTGCCACGATGACACCGCGCTGACCGCTCAGTGGCCTGCGAGGAATCTCATGCAGTGCCTCGGCACTGGTGTGTGTGACACGGTCGAGGTGATCGGCCAACGACGAAGTGGGCGACACACCGAAGCTCTGGTCGAAGCGCGACACCTGCTCCCACACTCGGTGTTGACGATCTCCACGATCGGTGCGCAGAGCAGCTCGAACACTTCCGGACGACATGCGTGAACTTCGCACGTGAGTGCTGCCTCCACTCCAACGCCCGTGCTCGACACACGACACATCAGCGACGTATGCGTCGCCTGGCTCGAGCAGGAGGTCGGTGTTGAGCACACGATGTTGCCAACCGCCTTCGAGCATCTCGCCTTCAAGCAGTAGCGCCGGCTTGCTGCCGGTGTTGCGCACCACGAGCTCACTGACCACGGGTGCACCGTCGCGTTCAGCGATCTCGACGGTGCCGGCACCGAGCGCTAGACCGTGTGTGGACTGACTTTCGGTCCACACCGGGAACAGCGTGAGGGCTTCGGCCCTCCAGCCGTCGCCGACGTGGAGACGGGGAATGGTGAGGTTCTGCACGGTGATCACTCTTCTTTCATCTGTCGTAGGGATGACGATCGTGGGGAATGGTGGTGCCGCACGTCACGCGGCGACCCAATCGCTCGCCTCTCCTGAAGTGAGCATCTCAGCGGCCTCTGACATCAGCCATCGAACGAAGTCGTTGTTGCTCAGCACAGCGGGGCTGCGCTGCTCGCGGATGAGTTCAATTGCAGCGGCAGGTTCGTAGCCCGCGAGCATGAGAGTCAGAGCGATCACGAGCCCCGACCGGTTGACGCCGGCCTGGCAGCGGATGAGTACGCGCGCGCCCTGCTGCCAACGTGTGTGTGCATGGCGAGCGAGTGCGATCGCACGTTCGACAGCCGGGGGAGTCAGCCCGGCGTCGTAGAAGCCGAAGCGCAGTTCCTCGACGTGCCACGGTACGGGTTGAGCGTCGGCGTAGAGCGTGACAACCACGTCGAAGGGGTAGTCGTTGCCGTAGTGATTGGTGGGCCTAGGTCCGCCGACTACGTCGTGGTCTTCAGTGCCGCCCTGCCAGAGGCGAGGCAGGATTTCGTTGGGAGCGTAGGCGGGCCACCACGCGTCATCGCGTACGTAAATGCTGGTTGGGTCTTGCACGGGCGTCTCCTTCTGGGTGGGGGCCGATTGCCCCTTCAGAAGGTTTGACACCGCAGGTAGCTCCAAGGTGGACACACAAATTCCGATAATCTCCGAAACATGGGGGAACGGGATGACGCGGTAGCAGTGGTCTACGAGGCAGCTGTAGCCCGTGCTGCGAGTTTCAACGACCGGGAAATTCGGCAGGATGCGCAAGATATTGCTCAGATGGTGGTCGTGCGCTTCCTAGAAGTAACCGATTCAGCGACGATTCAGAACCCTGCGGGTTGGGCGAATCGTGTCGCGGGAAACATCGCACTCAATCGCATCCGCGCACGCCGGCACGATGCCGGACCGATTGACACCGATGAGACGACGCAGACGGTGGAAATGTTCGTTGCTCAAGGGTTGATGACGAGTTACCAGGCAACTCTGCGCGAGCAGGCTTCACGACTTATCTCCGAGATGAGCGACCGAGAGGCGGAGATCGTCGCACGCACAGTGGCAGGTGAGTCTCAAGAAGAAATCGCTGTCGCAATGGGATACGCAGGTCCAGATTCGGTGAAGAAGACGTTGAGCCGGTTACGAGCTCGAATGAAGACGCGTGCGGACGAAGCCGGACTCGCGCAGGATTGGGGAGACCACCCAAGGGCGTATTGAGGATTCGGCGTATTCGCCAAACGAAGTTCCCCACTTCGGGAATACCAGACCCTCTCCAGAGCGTTATTCCTTACTCATGCCGCGAAAGCGCGTGAGGAGGCCATCCGGACGCTGCCGGCCCTGCCTCCCACACCACACCACCACACGAACCCTCCTCGAGGGTTCGCTGCGCTGTCCGCCGCAGACTGCGCCGCACGTCACTGACACACGAGAACGGGAGGCC
>Ga0194058_10000244_pt1 | contig 24622 bp, 22 predicted proteins | sample SepL4417m_MetaG_FD_155490 | JGI IMG/M metagenome (GOLD analysis project Ga0194058, IMG submission 155490) | Anoxic zone freshwater microbial communities from boreal shield lake in IISD Experimental Lakes Area, Ontario, Canada - Sep2016-L442-17m | ecosystem: Environmental > Aquatic > Freshwater... | reverse complement strand
AGCGATGTTCGCAACCTTCCAGCGCGATGGGGTTGTCATCATCTCGAACTCGCCAACCGAACCGGGCGCAGTCATCGGATTCGCGAAGGCAATCAATGTGGCGTTGGTCGATTCTCAGCTGGGTTTCATCTTCGACGTGAAGCTCGACCCCACGGGCTACAACATTGCGTATACGGCCGAGGGTCTGCCTCCACACAACGACAACGCCCAGCGCACCCATCCACCAAGCGGCCAAGTGCTGGCGATGCTCGTGAACGACGCCGATGGTGGCGAAAGTTTTGTCGTCGACGGATTCAGCGTGCTCGAACAGTTGCGCGCTGTTGACCCCCGCGCGGTCGACGTGCTCGCTCGGGTCTCGGTTGGTTTCCGTCAGTATTCTGAAACGGCCGATGGCTTCACCCGCGCCCCACTGGTAGCGATGGATGCCGCCGGTCGGTTCACCCACCTACGGTTCTCGAACCAGCTTCGTCAACCGTTGCCGTTCGATCATCCCGATCTCGAAGAGTGGTACCGCGCATATCGCTTGCTCGGCTCAATCGCCACCGATCCAGCCAACTTCGTTTCGTTCCGCTTGAAGGCAGGCGACATGCTGTTCGTGAACGGCTACCGGGTGATGCATGGCCGTCACGAGTATCAGCCCAATGGTCCTCGTCATCTCCAAGATGTGTATTTCGACGTTGATGACTTCTCTGCCAACCTGGCTCTGCTCACCGGACAAGCGACGAATGCGATGGTTCACTGATGAGCCACTTCGACGATCGCAAGGTTGCGTTCACCACGATGGCCGACGGCACGCTTGCCGATTACGAGTTGGTGTTCGAGCACGAGAAAGAACAGATCGACACGCAAGCCGATCGCATCATGGATTGGTTGCGCCAGATGGAAGGCCCATCGCCCTACCAAGTCTCGCGGCTCGATCATGTGCTGCAGTCGGCCACTCGAGCCGAGCGCGATGGTGCAGACACCGAGACTGTTGTGTGTGCGCTGCTTCACGACATCGGCGACGTCATCGGTACGGCCAACCATTCGCAGGTTGCTGCGGCGCTCATTCGGCCATATGTCACCGAGCAGAACTGGTGGATCGTGAATCAGCACGGCCTGTTTCAGGGCTACTACTGGCTTCCGCATTACGGCCGCGATCGCAACGAGCGCGACCGTTACATCGATCATCCGTACTACGAAGCCACCGTCAGGTTTTGTGCCGAGTGGGATCAAAACTGTTTCGACCCCGCGTACAAGCACGAGCCGCTTGAGCATTTCGAACCCATGGTTCGCGAGATCTTTGCGCGCGCACCACGCGACCCGTTCTGATCAATGTCCTCGTAGGGGCGCAACCGCCGGTTGTTTACGCGCGCAGCAACTCGCGAGCGATGTGCGTGATCTGGATCTCGTCGGTGCCGGCATAGATCTGCAACACCTTGGCATCGCGGGCCAGCTGCTCGACCCTGAACTCCGACATGTAGCCGTTGCCGCCGAACACTTGCACTGCCTCGAGGGCTACTTCGGTTGCGGCGCGTGCTGAGTACAGCTTCATCGCTGACGCTTCGGCCAATGACATCGTCTTGCCAGCAGCGCCCATCTCGATCGTGCGGAACACAAGGTTCTGCACGTTGATGCGAGCCACTTCCATACGCGCCAGCTTGTCTTGAATCAGCTGGAACTCACCGATTCGCTTGCCGAACTGCACGCGATCTTTGGCGTAGGCAACGCTGAGCTGCAAGCACTCTTCGATGATGCCCAGAGCCATCGCGGCCACGCCCGAACGCTCTTGCTGGAAGGTTGCCTTGGCGCCTTCACGGCCGCCCGCTGGCTGATCTTCGGTCTCGCCAATGAGGCGATCGCGACCAACACGAACGTCGTCGAGGAATAGTTGGCCGGTTGGCGATGAATGCATTCCCATCTTGCGAAGACGCTTCGATTGCTCGAAGCCAGGAATGCCGCGGTCGAGCACAAAGCTGACCACCTTGCGATTCTCGACTGGCCCTCCATCATCGAGCTTGCAGATGAACACGGTGATGTCGGCGTATGGCCCGTTGGTGATGAAGGTCTTTGATCCATTGAGGATGTAGTCGTCGCCATCGCGCCGAGCGGTGGCGCGCATTGAGCCGAACGCATCAGATCCGGAGCCGGGCTCGGTGATGGCCCACGAGCCCACTTTGTCCATCGTGAGCAGATCGAGAGCCCAGCGCTCTTTTTGGGCGATGGTGCCCTTCGACATGATCGCTGCCGACGTGAGGCCCATGCTTACGCCCATCGCGGTGACCATGCCGGGACAGACACGGCACAACTCGATAATGGGGATCAGCGACATCGCCGCGCCGCCGCCATCGCCGCCCGAACGCTCGACATGGGGAGGTGGTGTTTCACCGCGGGCGACCATCTCGGCCACCGACTTCTCTCGGGCAATCTGCTTGGCGAAACGATCGCGGGCCATTGAGTCCATGCCGAATGTCGCGAACAACTTGCGCAGGATGTCGTACGGCGCGAGGTCGCCGTGCTCAAGCTCTTCCACGTGTGGACGCACTTCGTCGTCGACGAATCGCCGCACGGCATCGCGGATCATCTGCTGCTCTTCGTTCCATTCGAACATTGGTTGCCTCGCTTGTTCGCACCCCGCGGGTGACGTCGTGCTCATGGTAGGGAAGTGGCGACGCTGGCACCCAACCGCGCTCACAGAACTAGCGCGCAACCTCGTTTGTGACTCAGTCGCTTACGAGGCAAAACTCGTTCTGCTCTGGGTCGAGCAAGATCTGAAATGAGCCGGCCTCGTCGCTCATGATGACGCCGACGGCAGTGGCGCCGAGCGCAACGAGTCGCGCCGTATCGCCCTCAATGTCGGTTGACCAGATGTCGAGGTGCACGCGGTTCTTCGCCACCTTGCCCTCGGGCACCCGTTGAAATGCCACGGTGACTCCGCCAGGTGCAGGATCGCGAACGATGGCCCAATCGTCAGAGCGAATCTGTGCGTCGTCTGCGCCGAGAACGTTGGCCCAGAAGTTGGCGAGCAGCGCAACGTCGGCGCAGTCGAACACCACCTCGCACACGGCCGGCCTTTTGGGGATAGTTGCAAATGCACGTACCGGGAATGTGCCCATGCCAGCCACCTTCACTGGGGTAGCTGTGAAGGTGGCTCCGTGACTTGGCACCGACTGCAGATTCGTGAGGTGCTCGACAATGGGGATGCCCGCAGCAAGCAACAGGCTGTGTGCCGGACGATCGCTGCCCGCTGTGGAATCGATGTTCAGCGAATCGATGCCAACAAGGGCAACACCGGCATCGATCAGCGAGCGCACCGTGGCCTCGTCGAGAAACGCGTGCTCGGAGCTGAAGTACTCGGGCGTTCCCCAGTGCTGGTCCCAAGCCGTGTGCACCAACAGCGCTGCGCCGCGCAGGGTGGTCAACACCTCGGCCGGTACCTGTACTGCGCCAGTCGCGGCGGCCCGCACCACTACGGCGCGCAGGTCGGCGCAGCGCTCAAGCGTGAGTCCGGCGAGATCATGTCCGTCGGGGTAACGGTGAAATGGCGTATCGAGGTAGGTGCCAGTGTTCGCGCACATATCGATTGATCCGATATCAAATTCGATGCCTTCGGCGTATCGTCCGCGGCTCTGTTCGCGCGAGAGCACAGAGCCAAGGCGCGGGGCGGGCAAGCCCGGATACGTGACCATCCCGTCGTGCACGTCGTGGCTGAGTTCTATGAATGTTGACATCGCATCAGTCTGACAGGCGCACATCGGAATGAGAGCGGCAATTACCGCCTGTGCGAGGCTGTCGCGATGATCGAGGCATCCGAAACATTCGATGGCACGTGGCCATTCGCCGCGCACTTTTACGAGGGCAACGGCTTCCCGATGCACTACGTAGACGAAGGCGCTGGCGACACCATTTTGTGCTTGCACGGCGAGCCCACGTGGGGCTACCTGTACCGCAATTTCATTCCCAAGCTCACCAAGTATGGACGCGTGATCGTGCCCGATCACATGGGTTTCGGCAAGAGCGCCACACCCCAAGACCGCGACTACTCAATCCGCGATCACGTCGACAATCTCGACTCATTGGTCACTCACCTCGGCCTCAACAACATCACGATTGTTGCTCAGGATTGGGGCGGGCCAATCGCCGCTGGGCTCTCGCTTCGTCATCCCGAGCTGATCTCGCGGATGTGCTTCATGAACACTGGCGTGCCGGGTCGGCCACCCGCCGGAGTGCCCACCGTTGCCGATTATCCGTGGTTCAAATGGGTACATACCGACGAGGCCGCTGCCACGTTGTCGAACCTCGGCGCGACGATTCTGTCGGTACTCAAGCGCATTGGTTTCGAGCGCACTGCAGTGGTCAACGAGACCTGGATTCGCGCCTACGCATCACCATTCCCGACCCCCGCCGAATGCAAGGGCGCAATTGCATTCCCGCAGCACATCGCGAGCGACGCGGCAACGATGGTCATCCTCGAAAACCTCTCGAACCTCGCGGCGCTCGCCGCAAAGCCAGCGATGTACATCCACGGCGAAGAAGACCGCGCCGTGCCCACCGACTTCGCGGTCGGCATGTTCCGCGACACGTGGCCCAAGGGTCCGGTGGTCACGTTGCCCGGTGTGGGTCACTTCTTGCAGGAAGATGCACCCGAGGCGGTCGTGGCGCTCATCGAGCAGTTCATTCAGATGACGCCGGTGGGTTGAGCAGTCCCCGTTGGTGCGGCCATCTGCGTGCCGCGCCTAGTCTCATGCGATGACGTCTCCCATCGGCGCTGTGCGCTCTCACGACCCAGATGACCTTGCAGCCAACGGTGTTGCATGGGATCTCCCGCCGCTACTGAACGGTGCTCCCAATGTCGATGCGCTGATTGATGCTGCCGATGCGATCTGCGCCGAACTGGTCAGCAGCGGACGTGACCGCATCGCATTAATGAACGCCACGGAGCTCAGCGCGTTTCATCGCCGGTATGCCGAACTCATCGAGCTGCTTGGCCGCGCAGGTAGCTACGCGAGTTTGATGTTTGCTGGCGACACCGTTGACCCCGCCAATGGCGCACGCGTTGCGCATGTGCAGCAGCGCGCCACAGCGATCAACACCCAGCTGCTGTTCATCGAACTCGAATGGGCCAGCGCATCCGACGAGCACGTCGATGCAATTATCGATACGCCCGATCCAGCGCTCGACTTCATCCGTCATCACCTGCGCTCGGCCCGCCGTTACCGTCCGCACCTACTCAGCGAACCCGAAGAAAAGATTCTCGCCGAAAAGACGGTCACCGGCGAGAGCGCGTGGGGGCGGCTGTTCGACGAACTCAGTGCCTCGATGGAGATCACCCTCGAGCAGCCCGATGGCACCACCACGATGGCGCCACTGTTGCAGGGCCTAGCAATGTTGCAGCACCCTGATCGCGCAGTGCGCCAACGCGCTCACGCAGCCGTCAACGCTGGCCTCGAGCCCGGCATGCGTACGCGCACCTTTGTGTTCAACACATTGCTCAACGACAAAGCCGTCGACGACCGCCTGCGCAATTTCCCCACGTGGGTGAGCAGCCGCAATTTGGCCAACGACGCCAGCGACGACAGCGTGCAGGCCTTGGTCGACGCAGTGGTGGGTCGCTACGACATTCCGCACCGCTGGTATGCGCTGAAGGCAAAGATCCTCGGGCTCAACACAATCGCCGACTACGACCGATCTGCTTCGGTAGCCACCGCCGAGAGCCAAGTGCCGTGGTCGGTAGCCACCGAAGTTGTCACCGACGCGTACTCGTCGTTCAGTGGCGAGCTTGCTTCGATCGTCCAGCGGTTCTTGCGTGAAAACTGGATCGACGCGCCCAACCGCGCGGGCAAGCGACCCGGCGCGTTTTGTTCGTACACCGTGCCGTCGCATCACCCCTATGTGTTGCTCAACTGGACCGGCCGCACCCGCGATGTCGCCACACTCGCTCACGAACTCGGGCACGGCGTGCATGGCTATCTCGCGCGTGAGCAAGGCGTGTTCCAGATGAGCACGCCGCTCACGCTCGCCGAGACGGCGTCGGTGTTCGGCGAGACAGTTACTAGCAAGCGTCTGCTCGGCATGCTCACCGATCCCAACGAGCGTCTCGCATTGTTGGCGGCCACGCTTGAAGACTCGATCGCCACGGTGTTCCGCCAGATCGCAATGAACCGTTTCGAACACGCCGTGCACACAGCCCGACGTAGCCAAGGCGAGCTTGCGATTGAGGCCATCAACGAACTGTGGGCGCAGACGCAAACCGACATGCTCGGGCCAAGCGTTGACATCACCGAGGGCTACCGCAATTGGTGGAGCTACATACCGCACTTCATCCACACGCCTGGCTATGTGTACGCCTATGCCTATGGGCAACTGCTTGCGCTCAGCGTGTACCGCCGCTACGAGCAGGTTGGCGAAGGCTTCGTGCCGCAGTATCTCGACATGCTTCGCGCTGGCGGCTCCATGAGTCCTCAAGAACTCGCGCGCATCGTCGACTGCGATCTCGCCGACCCCAACTTCTGGGTGGGCGGATTAGCGATCGTCGACGAACAACTCACAGCGGCTGAGGAAGCCGCAATCGCGGCAGGGCGCGTGTAAGCGCTCACCGACTACGGTTGCGACAACATGGCTACGTTGCGTTTCAGTTTCGGCACGATGGGATGCGGCAAGAGCACCCTCGCATTACAGATTCACCACAACCTTGAATCCCGCCATCTCAGTGGCTTGTTGCTCACCAAACTCGACCGAGACGGATCCCAAATCACGAGCCGCCTCGGGGTCTCTGCGCCCGCAATCGAGGTGCATCCCGAACTCGACATCTTCGCCTTGGCGCAAGCCACCGACGGGTTGTCGTTCATCGTGTGCGATGAAGCGCAGTTCTATTCGATTGAGCAGTGCGATCAGCTCGCCCGCACGGTCGACGAACTCGATGTCGATGTGTTTGCGTTCGGTCTCATTACCGACTTTCGCGGTCTGCTCTTCGAAGGCACCAAGCGCTTGCTCGAGGTTGCCGACGAACGCGTTGCGTTACAGGTTGAGGCGCGCTGTTGGTGTGGGCGCCGTGCAACACACAACGCTCGGCTCGTCAACGGCCACCTGGTGTACGAAGGCGAGACCGTTGTGGTGGGTGATACCGCCGACGAGGGCGAGCCGGTGCTGTTTGGCGACGTGGTGCGTTACGAGTTGCTGTGCCGCAGGCATTACGCCAGCGGCGAGTTGGGCTGACCCGCAGCCCAACGCCACATCACTTCCAGCTGCACCGCATGCGCTTGATGCCGTTGATGAAGGCGCTCTGCAGCATCTCGGGCTCGTCGATGATTTGCATGTTTGGCAAGCGGTTGCGAATCTCTTCGAACATCACGCTGATCTCGCGACGGGCCAAGTTTGCGCCCAGACAGAAGTGGGGTCCACCGGCGCCGAAGCCGGCCTGAGCGGGCAGGGTTGGACGCTGCAGATCGAAGGTGTATGGATCTTTGAAGGCGCGCTCGTCGCGGTTGGCCGAGTTGTACCAAAGCACTACTTTGTCGCCGGCCTTCAGGTTCACACCCGACAACTCGGTGTCTTCGGTGACGGTACGACGGAAGTGGATCACCGGAGTTGCCCAACGAACGATCTCTTCAACAGCGGTCTTGGTGTTGGCCTCGAAGTCGTTGAACCACAGTGCGCGCTGATCGGGATGCTGGGTCAGCGCACGCATGACGTGGCTGATTGCGTTGCGAGTGGTTTCGTTACCGGCCACTACGAGCAAGATGAAGAAGCTGCCGAACTCTTGCGGTGACAGGCGCTCGCCATCGACCTCGGCGTGCATCATCGCGCTGGTCATGTCCTCTTTGGGATTGGCCAGACGGCTCTCGCCAAGTGCCTGCGCATACATAAACATTTCGAGCGCAGTGGTCATCAGCGCGTCGAGCGTGCCGCCGAACTCTGGGTCACCCGCACCAAGGATCACGTTGGTCCACGAGAAGATTTGCTGTTCGTCTTCTTCGGGGATGCCCATCATCTCGCAGATGATCTTCAGCGGCAGGGGAGCAGCAATCTCTTCGACGAAGTCGCACTCGCCGTCGGGGAACCGCTCAAGAAGGCTGTCGACAATTGCCTTGGCCTTGATCTTCACGTAGTCCTCAACACGACCGATCTCTTTGGGCGTGAAGCCCTTCGAAACAATGTTGCGAAGACGGAAGTGCTTCGGGTCGTCCATGTTGATCATCGAGCCGAAGAACTCGTTCATCTCTTGGGGAAGGTCGCCGATGTTGCTGCCCTTGCCGCTGCAGAACAACTGAGCGTTGCGGCTGGCGGCCCACACATCTTCGTGGCGGGTCAACGCGTAATAACCGGGACCAACGGGAAACGGAACGTCGGGGATTTCGCGCTCGGCGAAGAACGGCAAGCCTGGCGCGTCGCGCAGCGACTTGAAGGCGGCCTCGCGGTAATCGCGGGGTGCAACCCAAAACAGTGGGTCAGAGAGGTCGAAGGAATCCGCAGCAACGGTGGGCAAAGTCATGACGGCAATCTAGTCGGCCGTAGTCTTCAGGGCATGTTGGAAGCACACGAGGTACAACGGGCGCTGGTGATCACCGCCCACCCTGACGATGTCGACTTCGGCGCTGCTGGCGCCGTGGCGAATATGACCGATGCGGGCATCGAGGTCACCTACTGCCTCGTCACCGATGGCGATGCTGGCGGGTTCGATCAGACCATTGCCCGTCCGCAGATGGCGTTGATGCGTCGCGAAGAGCAACGCCGAGCGGGCAAAGAGGTAGGTGTCGAATCACTCATCTTTCTGGGCATGGCCGATGGCCGTGTCGAATACAACTTGCAGCTGCGGTGTGCGCTTTCGCGGGTGATCCGCGAGGTGCGTCCGCAGCGTGTGCTCGTGCAATCACCTGAGCTCAATCTGGCTCGCCTCTATGCGAGCCATCCCGATCATCTCGCTGCCGGGCAGGCCTCGATCGCGGCGATCTATCCCGATGCTCGCAACCCGTTCGCCTATCCCGAGTTGCTCGCCGAGGGCCTCGAGCCATGGGCTGTGTCTGAGATGTGGGTGATGGGTATTCCGGTCAATCCGGCCGAAGAGTTGCACGTCGAAGACGTGACCGACAATGTCGAGCGCAAGATTCGGGCGTTGCTTCACCACAAGACCCAACATCAAGATCCCGCCGCAACCGAGCAGCGCGTTCGCGGGTTCTTGCTCGCAGCTGGTCAGCGATACGGGCTCGCCGAGGGGCGTTCGGCCGAAGTGTTTCGAGTGGTCGACACTCGCTAGAAATCGCGCTCATTCGTAGATCGTGCGGGCCTGTCGCTAGGCTCACGACTCGTCATTATCTTGTTGTTACACGTCCCCAGGGGGAACCATGCCTGAAGCAGTAATCGTCGCAACCGCTCGCAGCCCGATTGGCCGTGCCAACAAGGGCTCGCTCACCTCGTTGCGCCCCGACGAAATGTCGGCCCAGATCGTCCGTGCGCTCATGGCCAAGGTCCCCTCGGTGCAGGCCAGCGATGTCGAAGACCTCATCATGGGTGTCGGCCAGCCAGCAGGCGAAGCCGGATTCAACATCGGCCGTATGGTCGCCATCCTCGCCGGCCTCGACAACGTTCCTGGCGTCACGGTGAACCGTTACTGCTCATCGAGCCTGCAGACCATCCGCATGGCCGCTCACGCGATCAAGTCGGGCGAAGGCGATTGCTTCATCTCGGCCGGCGTCGAAGCCGTGAGCCGTTACCAGTTCGGCGCCAGCGACACCGCTCCGAACCCAATCTTCAAGACTCCAGGCGAGCGCACCCGCGAGCGTTCGGCCGGCGGCCAGCCCACATGGACCCCGCAGGCCGGTTTGCCCGATGCCTACATCGCGATGGGTCAGACAGCCGAGAACGTGCGCGAAGTCACCGGCGTCAGCCGCGCCGACATGGACGAATTCGCCAAGCGCTCGCAAGACCTCGCCAGCGCCAACGTGGCCAACGGTTGGTTCGAGCAGGAAATCACCCCGCTCACGCTTGCTGACGGCACCGTGGTTTCTACCGACGACTGCCCACGTGCAGGTACCACCCTCGAGGGCCTCGCTGGCCTCAAGCCAGCGTTCCGTCCCGACGGCGAGATCACAGCGGGCAACGCTTGCCCTCTCAACGACGGCGCCGCTGCGGTCATGGTGATGAGCCTCGACAAGGCCAAGGCGTTGGGTCTCACGCCACTCGCTCGCATCGTTGCCTCGGGTGTGTCGGGCCTCAACCCAGAGATCATGGGCCTCGGCCCAGTCGACGCTGTTCGTCAGGCGCTCAAGCGTGCCGGTATGACCATCAACGACATCGACCTCGCCGAGATCAACGAAGCCTTCGCTGCTCAGGTTCTTCCTTCGGCCCGTGAACTCGGCATCCCCATGGAAAAGCTCAACGTGAACGGTGGCGCAATCGCCCTCGGTCACCCATTCGGCATGACCGGTGCTCGCATCATGACCACCCTCATCCACGGCCTGCAGACCGCCGACAAGACCTTTGGTCTTGAGACAATGTGCGTCGGTGGCGGCCAGGGCATGGCAATGATCATCGAGCGCCTCAGCTGACCAATCGAAGAACCCGCCGTCAGCGACTCTTTGTTGTAGTTGTCGCTTTCTGCTGTCTCTTTCCAAACTTCATGTTCGGGCCGCCTGGCTCGCTGTCGCTCTCGGGTGACAACGAGCCAGTGCCGGCCGGTCCATGGCCTGCACCGTCGCAACGTCAGCCTCAATGGAGTCTGAACAGCGACGGTGTTCCATTTTTCAGCGGTCGCCCGGCGTGCTCGTTGCGCTACGCCAACATCATCGCCAACCAGTTCGCACGTGATGGGGCCGATGAAGCCACGCAGCAGTGGGCCGTGTATATCGCGTCACGCGAAACCGGTTGTACGTACAACACGGTCACCGTCAACGAACGCACTCGCGATGACTCACACTGTGCATTTCAGCTCAACGTGCTGTCGGGAACTTTTGCGCCCACTGGCGAGCTCGGACGGCACGGCTGGACTCCGGCCAAGGTGCGCAGGTCAATGCATAACTGCGCCGATGCCGCAAGCGATCTGTGGGTGTCGTGTGGTCGTGGACCATGGACCCCGCCGTATTCGTGTCGGCCGCCCACCATCGGCGCCTAGGGCCAAGCGCTCGCTGACGCAATCACGGCGTTGCTGAACTCGGGCCACAATCTCAGTGCTTCGGTGCGCCACTCGTCGAACGGCCGGTCGGTCAACGCAACCACGCCAATACCAGCCGCTGGGTCGACCCACATCATGGTGCCTGCGCCGCCGAAGTGACCAAAGGTTGCGGCGCTATTGGCCGACCCCATCCAGTGCGGCGACTTAGCGCCGTGGATCTCAACGCCAAGGCCCCATGGGCACGGCCGAAAGCTGCCGACGCCTGGCACCACGCCAGCGAGTTCGGCGAATTGGGGCGTTGTTGCCTGCTGCACGGTGGACGCTGCCAGCAACGTGGGGTGCATCATCTCGGTGATGAACCGCACCATGTCGTTCACCGTGCTCCAGATGCCGTAGGCGGGGGAGCCGTGCAGCTGCGTGTCGGCCATGCCGAGTGGCTGCAATATCGCTTCGCTGAGATAGTCGCCGAATGGCATACCCGTGGCTTCGCCCAGTGTGTCGGCGGCGAGCTCGATACCGGTGTTCGAGTAGATGCGGTTGCGTCCGGGTGGGGTAATTGGGTCCACACCATCGAAGGCATATCCGCCCGCATGGCTCAGCAGATGGCGCATGGTGCAGCCGGGTTGGCCCGCCGGTGATTCGAGGCTCAGCGAGCCTTCCTCTACGGCCACCAACATCGCCCAAACGCTTACCACTTTGGCGAGCGACGCCAACCGAAAGAGGTGGGTTGCGTCGCCATGCACAGCAATTGAGCCGTCGAAGCGAACCGTGGCCGCAGCCGCGTGGTTCACTGGCCAACTGTCGATGAGTGACAGCGGCCCCACAGCAGCGCTCAGGCGAGACCGCTGCTGCTGATCAAGCCAGCAGTGCGGAAGGCCAGATCGAGGCTCTGGCGGCCATTAAGGCGGGGATCGCACACGGTCTGATACCGGTCGTCGAGCTGCGAGTCGAGAATGTTGTCGGCGCCACCAATGCATTCGGTGACATCGTCGCCAGTGAGTTCAACATGGATGCCGCCGGGCCATGTGCCTTCGGCAGCGTGCGCTCGCACAAAGCCGCCAATTTCGGCGCATACCTGATCGAAGTCGCGAGTCTTGCGGCCACTCGCAGCGGTGTACGTGTTGGCGTGCATTGGATCGCAGGCCCAAACCACGGGGTGATCGGCGTCGCGAACAGCGCGGAGCAGGGGTCGCAATTTGTCTTCAACCTGGTTGGCGCCCATGCGTGTAATCAGGGTGATGCGGCCAGGAATGCGTGACGGGTTGAGCGCCTGACACAGTTCGAGCACGAAATCGGCGTCGGTTGTTGGCCCAATCTTGCAGCCGATTGGGTTGCCGACGCCACGAAGGAACTCGATGTGGGCTCCGTCGAGTTGCCGGGTGCGCTCACCAATCCAGAGCATGTGTGCCGAACAGTCGTACCAAGCGCCGGTCAGTGAGTCTTGCCGAGTGAGCGCTTCTTCGTAGCCAAGCAGCAATGCCTCGTGGCTGGTATAAAAGTCCACCTGATGTAACTGGCTGTTCGACTCGGTGTCTACCCCGCAGGCACGCATGAAACGCAGCGCCCGATCGATCTCGCTGGCCAACTGGTCATACTTTTGGCCCTCGGGGCTGCTGGCCACGAACTCTTGGGTCCATGCGTGCACTCGGTTGAGGTCGGCAAAGCCACCTTTGACGAAAGCGCGGACGAGGTTCAGCGTTGAGGCGCTTTGGTTGTATGCCTGTACCAAACGAGCAGGGTCGGGGCGACGGGCTTCGGCCGATGGGTGCTCAGAATTGACAATGTGACCACGAAAGCTGGGCAGGTCTACATCGCCGACTCGCTCAAATGGTGACGAGCGAGGCTTGGCGAACTGACCCGCCATGCGGCCCACCTTGACCACGGGCACGCCGAGCGAATAGGTGAGCACCACGGCCATCTGCAAGATGACCCGCAACTTCTCGCGGATGTTTACCGCAGAGAAGTCGTCGAAGCTCTCGGCGCAGTCGCCGGCTTGCAGTAAAAATGCGTTGCCGGCGGCCACGTGGCCAAGCGCAGTCTGCAAACTGCGAGCCTCACCAGCGAATACCAGTGGGGGATAGCTCGAGATTTGCTTGAGCGCGCCTTGGAGCAGCGCGTCGTCGGGCCATTCAGGCTGCTGTGCTGCCGGAAATGACTGCCAAGAAGAAGGTGTCCACGTCTTGGCCATGATGAAATCAGGCTGCGAGGATGCGAACTGCGTCTTCGCGAAGACCAGCGACAGCACGGCTCACGAGGCGGCGAGCCGCTTCGGCAGTGACACCGAGGTTTTCGCCAACTTCGCGGAAGCTCTTGCGCTCGCCGTCGAGCAGGCCGAAACGGGCTTCGACGGCGTAACGAGCACGCTTGTCAAGGGTTCCGAGCAACTCGTCAAGCAGATCGCTGTCGACCATTGCCATCACGGCGTCTTCGGGGGTGCCGTCGCCGTTGGCCATGAGATCGCCCAGGGTGGCGTCGCCGTCGTCGCCGATGGTCTTATCGAGCGATACTGGCGTGGTGAGGCGGTGCAACTCGGCATTGCCGAGGTCGAGGGTCTCGCCGTCGCCGCTGGCCTGACGCAATGCAGCGCGCAGGCTTGCCGAACGATCGCCAGGGATGCGAATGAGGCTGGCCTTTTGGTCAAGGGCACGGCCGATGGCCTGACGGATCCAGAAGGTTGCGTAGGTGCTGAACTTGAAGCCACGGCGCCAGTCGAACTTGTCGACGGCGTGCTCGAGACCCAAGTTGCCCTCTTGGATGAGGTCAAGCAGGTCCATGCCCTGGGGCAGTGGGTAGCGGCGAGCAATGCTCACCACGAGACGGAGGTTGGAGCGGATGAACCGATCCTTTGCCTTGGCGGCGGCGCTGACGGCAGCTTTGTGCTGAGCCGACTTCTCGCCGTTGGCGATACGCTCAGCTGCCTCACGGCCGGCCTCGATAGCGCGGGACAATTCGCGCTCTTCTTCTGCGTTCAAGAGGGCAACTTTGCCGATGTCGTTGAGGTAGAGACCAATGGAGTCGTTCATATCAGGTTGTCTAACCGTTCTGGTTGAGTTCGCATTCCGCGGTGCGGCGTGGCAAGCGACACACCGGGTGTGTGTCTCGGGCTACGCACCCACCGAGGCAAACTTCGTCAACACGCGCAAAAAGGGCACGTCGCAACGAAATCTGCTGTCCAAGGAGGGTGTTGGGCAGATCTTGAAGAGTACTTATGTAGGGGGAAGGACAGAGTACACCATTCGTCAAGTCATGTCATGTCAGAGTCGTGCGCCCCAGTCGGGGGTCTGGCGCAGATTCGCGACTGACTTCTTCTAGACTCGGCGATTGTGCCTGCCCGTATCGGATTGTTCGGTGGCACATTCGACCCCCCGCACGTCGGACACCTTGTCACGGCTGTCAATGTGCGACACGCTTTGCAACTCGATGTGGTGGTGCTGATGGTGGCCAATGTGCCCTGGCAAAAGGAATCCAGCCGCCGTATCACGCCTGCTGAGGACCGTTTTGCACTTGTTCAAGCAGCGGTAGCCGACGTGCCAGGGCTTGAGGCTGGCCGAATCGAGATCGACCTTGGCGGGCCCAGTTACACCGCCAACACGCTGGCGATTCTTGCTGATGAGAACCCGGGCGCCGATCTGTTCACCATTGTTGGTTTCGACGCTGCTGCCGGATTCACCACGTGGGAGCGCTACCACGATGTTGCGGCCCGGTCGTCGCTGGTCGTTGTCGACCGGCCCGGCGTGTCGGCCACGCTGCCCGAGCAGTTCCACTGGCATCATGTTGAGGTGCCGCACCTCGACGTGTCGAGCACCGACCTGCGCTCGCGTTTCAGCGATAGTCGCCCGCTTGACTATTTGATTACCGAACCGGTGTTGGCGGTTATCCGCGAACGTGATCTGTATGTAGGAGCTCAATGACGGCCTTGGATTCTCGTCGACGTATGCGAACCCTCGCTGCGGCCATGGCTGGCGTGGTCGTGTTGGGCGCTGCTCCGGTGCTGGGCTACTTCGGCGCCGATGTGCTGCGCAACTCAAAGGCTGGCACCGAGGCCGCCACGATCCCTGAGGTGCCCTTCCCATCAACCCCAACGGCTGTGTTGGCGGTGGTCAACGACCAACAAGATGTCACTGCCTTGGCTGTGATGATTCTGGCCCCCGGAACAGGTCGTGGCGGCACGCTGGTGTCGTTCCCCACGAATGCTTCGCGGGCGCAGACCCTGAATGACGTCAACGTGCCGGTGGCCGCCAGTTTTGTAACGGGTGGCGCCGACGGGCTACTCGGTGATGTTGAGTCGCTCAGCAGTGTGACCCTCAACTTCAATGCGATCGCTACCGAGGCCGATCTCGCCGCGTTGCTTGGGCCGGTCGGGTCACTGCCGGTCACCTTTCCGAATCCAGTCGTCAAGACCGATGCAGAGGGCGCCGGAACAACGTTGTTTCCGGCTGGCCCGGCCACGCTGTCGGCGGCGCAGGCAGCAAGTGTGCTCACGGCTGCCGATCCCACCCAGCCCGAGAGGGGGCGCCTCGCCAACGTGCGCTCGGTGTGGACAGCGCTCGCAGCCACAGTGGGGCCTGGCCTTGCCGCAGAGAACCCCACCGCTGCAGCGCCGAAGAACTTCACTGAGTTCCTTGCCCATTTCTTGGCAGGGCCGGTGCAGGTCTACAACGACCTCAACACCGTGCCACTCACGGGTGCTGCGAATCCGAAGCATCTTGACGTGGGCAGTCTTGATCGCTCGTCGGTAGTGGTCGTGATGGCCTCAGTGGCGCCGGGTGCGATGATCGCCCCGAATCCAAACCTGAGCTTTCGCATCGAGAACGGTCTCACCGATGCCGACGTGGCCGCCGCTGGCCTCAGTGGCTATACCAGTGCCTCGCTGAGTCGCGACATCATTGCCCGGCTGATCTTCCTGCAGAGCAACGTCGTTTCGGTTTCCTCCGAAATCGCCACGTTGCCCACGAAAGTGGTGCCCGACAAGACCATCGTGTTTACGCTCAACGACGTGCAGCCGGCTGAGGAGAAAGACTTCATTGCTCTGTACGGTCCGGTTGAGTTCCGTCGGCCAACTGTGGTGTATCCGCTGGTCGATATCACGGTGGTTATCGGACGCAGCTATCTCGCTGAGGTGAAGAAAAATCTTGAAGCCTCAGCATCTGGATCTGCCCCCGGTGGCACAGCCACCACGGTTGTCGACCCATCCGCCGCTACGGTGTCTTCCTGATATGACTGCTGACCTGAGCTCCGAAGATCTGGCCATCGTTGCGGCCCGCGCCGCCGACGACAAAATGGCTACCGACACCTTGGTGCTCGAGGTGGGTCCGATTCTGGCCATCACCGAGTTTTTCGTGATCACCAGTGCCTCGAACCGGCGTCTGGTGCGTGCTGTGGCCGACGAGGTTGAGGCCAAGGTGCGTGAGGCTTCGGGTCGGTCACCGCTTCGTGTTGAGGGTGCTCGAGAGCAGCAGTGGGTGCTCATCGACTACGGCGATGTGGTTGTGCACGTGTTCAGCGACGAGACCCGATCGTTCTACGAGATCGAGCGTTTGTATCGAGATGCGCCGATCGTTGAGTGGATCGATCCGGCGCTGGCTGCCAAAGCCACGAGCTGATTCGGGGTCGCAGCGGCGCCGTGACCGACGGCACGATCGCTGATAGGGATAGGTCGGCTATGGTCTATCACTGTTATGAATATGCTCCTGTCAGGACCCTTCGACACCGCTGAATTGCCGCGCATCGCGCCGGCGCCAGTAACGGTGACGGTCTCTCGCATGGTGGAGCCCGGTCGCGAACACGAGTTCAGCCAATGGGCTGAGACGATGGTTCAGCGGGCGAACGCATTCCCGGGCAGCCTTGGCGGCGGCGTGTTGGCGCCAGGTCCAGACGGCGGCGAGTTCCAGATTGTGTTCCGTTTTGTCGACGGCCTGGCACTGCGCTTGTGGGAGCGTTCGCCGCAGCGTGCAGTGCTGTTGGCCGAAGCTGATCGGTTTGTCACGGGCGAACGGGTGCACCGCACCGTTGGTGTTGAGGAATGGTTCGACCTGCCGTCGCGGTCAGAGCCGGCTCGTCCGCTGTGGCGTCGCATTGTCACTGACGTGGCATGGGTGTACCCAGTAGCGCTGCTCGCCTCGCTGTTTGTGGCGCCGTTACTTGCGCGTTTGCCGGTGAGCGCACGCACGTTGTTGTCGGCAGCACTGGTCACCATGGTGATGCGTTTGGCCGTTGGGCCGGTGCGATCTCGGCTTCGGTCTCGTCGTCGGCTCTAAGGAATCTCTCGCTGTCGCGTTTGTACCTTGCATGTCGCGCTGGTATCTTCATCTTCCCGATTCGGGGCTGTAGCTCAGTTGGCAGAGCACTTCCATGGCATGGAAGGGGTCAGGGGTTCGATTCCCCTCAGCTCCACAATTGCATTTGTCGTTGCGGTTGCGTGCGTCCCGTGGCTTGACCCTGAGCCAGGTTGATCTCGTACCATCTTGGCGTGGACATCTTGAATCGAATACTGCCGTGGGATGGCTGGGGCGGCCGGGTGATGGCGACGGTTATGGCTCGGGGCAACGCAGACATGGAGATCGCAGCCGTTGAGCTGGCGAACCCAAGATCTGACGCCAATGTCGTGATGATTGGTTGCGGACCGGGTGTCGGTGTGGTCGCAGGTGCTCGTCGCACGCCGAACGGAATGGTGATCGGTCTCGACCCGTCGGCGGTGATGGTCGAACGGACCCGCACTCGGACTCGCCGAGCGCGAGTCGAGCACCTCACGAGGGTCGAGCAGGCTGCGGCAGAGTTGCTCCCAGTGCCAGATCGTTCGCAAGATGCCGTGGTCAGTGTGAACAACATTCAACTGTGGAAAGACCGGGCTGTCGGCCTCGACGAATGCGTTCGCGTCCTCGCTCCCGGAGGCGTGGTGGTCGTGCTTCTGCACACGTGGGCTATCCCCGACGCCGTACCCGATGATGAGTGGGTCGCACAGTTGAGTGTCGACCTGTCGGCCCGTGACCTGAGGGTGGATCCAGCGCAGACCCGCCGCTTTCGATCCGGCCCCGCCATGGTTCTTATCGCAAGATCTGTGGGGTAGCTGCCGCAACACGCCGTGCTCGCGGGTCAGACGCTCCGGGTGACTTCGAGGCCTTCGAATGTGCCGTCGGCGCGCCACTGTTCGAGACGCTCGATGTATTCGAAAGGTCGGCCCATGTAGGCGCCGGAACGCGCGGAGCGCATGTCGCCGCCGCCTTCGTTGTTGAGGTACCCCGGCGTACACGTTTCGTTGTAGCGACCGAGCTTCATCAGGTTGGTCAAGATGATGTTGAACCATTCACGTTCGGCTTCGGCAGTTGGCTCAATCATGTCGATGTTTTGTTCCTCGCAGCGGGCGATCACGTTCGCGATGTGGCGCGCAGTCGCGCTAATCGGATGCAAGAAATTGACCGCTTGGCCGCCTTGCACCGTGCTGATCATGAGCAAGTTCGGGAACCCTCGGGTATGCACGCCAAACAGCGTGGATGGTCCATCGGCCCATGCTTCGCTCAGTGCGACTCCGTCGTGGCCACGCGGATCAAAACCCAAGCGATGCGTGTAGTCCGTCATCACTTCGAAACCCGATGCGTAGATCAGACAATCGACGGGGTATTCGACGCCATCGACCACAACGCCCGTTGGCGTGATGGCTTCCACACCTTTGCCGTCAGTGTCGACGAGCGTCACGTTGGGGCGGTTAAACGACGGCAGGTATTCATCGTGGAAACAGAGCCGTTTGCAGAGCTGGTTGTAGTAGGGCTTCAACGATTCTGCGGTCTTGGGGTCTTGCACAATGTCGGCGATGCGGGTCCGCACGCGTTCCATGTTTTCGAAATCGATGCGTTCGAGTTCGGCTTCGCGCTCTTTTGTTGCGGCCGGAGCGCGCGTGTCGACGAAGAGCATCTCGCCCCAACCGTCTTGGATGAGATCAACTTCGGGCTGATCGCCAATGACCAACGCGGTGAAGTTGTCGATGCGTTCTTGTTGCCAGCCGGGCTTTAGTGATGCAACCCATTGTGGATCGGTCGTCTGATTGTTCCGCACGCCAACGCTCGACGGTGTGCGTTGAAATACGAAAAGTTCCTGTGCGGCTTCGGCGAGCTTTGGTATCGCCTGCACTGCGGTGGCGCCAGTGCCGATGATGCCAACACGTTTGTCGGCGAGCTTGTCCATGGGCTGCAGCGGGCCGCCGCCGGTATACGCATAGTCCCAACGACTGGTGTGAAAGCTATGGCCGCGGAACGTAGAAATCCCTGTAATTCCAGGCAGTTTTGCTTTGTGTAACACCCCGCCCGCGACAACTAAGAAACGGCTCGTGAGGCGGTCGCCGCGCGTAGTAGTGACAATCCAACGATGCGCGACGTCGTCCCAGACGGCGTCTTCAACTTCGGTTTGGAACATTGCCGCGCGGTAGAGATCAAACTTTGTGGCGAGGAGTTGGCAGTACGCAAAGATTTCTGGCGCCTTCGCGTACTTTTCGGTAGGCATATAGCCGGTTTCTTCGAGCATCGGCAGGTAGGAATACGACTCCACGTCGCACGCGGCGCCCGGGTACCGGTTCCAGTACCAAGTGCCGCCAAAGTCGCCGGCCTTGTCGATGATGCGGATGCTGTCGACGCCTTCTTTGCGCAAATTCGCGGCCGCGAGCATCCCTCCAAAGCCGCCTCCTACGATGACCACTTCAACGTCTTGTGCGATCGAGTCCCGGGTGAAGCCGGGTTCGGCATACGGGTCGGCATCGATGTCTTTGAATACCGCATCGAGTTCGAGATATTGGTGTATTCCGTCTTCACGCAGCCGTTTTTCGCGCTCGATGCGGTAACGGTCTCGCAGTTGCTCCTCAGAAAGTTGAACCGCGTATGCGCCGTCCTGGGCCATTCGAACTGTGCTCCTTGATCATTCCTGCGCGACTGAACTCCGCCTCAAACGGAATGCTACTGGTAGCCCGACGGGGCGATGACTTCGGTGGCTCAAGCTAAGGGTTGCAACCGATTACGGCCGTAAGGTTTGCGCCAGTCAGCCACAGCGCACGCCAGCCGAGATCCCGGGTGCGATTTCAGCGCATTCATCGCCGGCTCCGACAGGTCAATTGACCTCACTCGGGTTAGATTTCCCCAATGCTTTCTTCTGCGCGTGTGGTCCACGTCGGCGACCTCTCCGACAACGATCTTGCCTCGCTCGGCATCGCCCGCGGCGAAACGTTGCAGGTGGCTGAGTGGTTCGTCCGCCCCGATTCGCTGCGTCCGGAAGCTGTGCGGATGCCGCGCGAAACGGCCGTGACGGGTGCGTTTACCCGCATCCGCGTGATCGATTCCTCGCTGGCTGCGATTGTGGCCACCGCAGGAGTTCGCTTCACCGATGTGCCTGCGATCGTTGCGTGCAAAACCTCCGACGGCAGCGTGATCGTTACGGCGATCGAACCCGATCGCCTGCGCGGTGTCGCCGAACACCGCCGGTTCCTCGACCGCCTCACTGCACCGGCGGGGAGCGAAACCGGCAGCATTGGCGTGGGAATCGTGGGCTATGGCCCGTTCGGTGGCATGGGTTACACCCATGGGCTGGCGGCAACAGAGACCGACGGGCTTCATCTTGCTGGCATCTGCGATACCAACGCCGAGCGGCGTGAAGCTGCGTTGGTTGACTTTCCGCATGTCAGCGCATACACCGAACTCGAATCGTTAGCCAGTGACGACAACGTTGGCGTAGTCATTGTGGCCACTCCGCCTGTTCTGCACGCCCCGATTGCTCTGGCGCTGTTACGCGCTGGCAAGCACGTAGTCGTCGAGAAGCCGATGTGCCTCACCGCGGCCGACGCCGACATGCTGCTCAGCGAAGCCGCCGCTGTTGGTCGAACCATCACTGTGCACCAGAGTCGCCGCTGGGATGGCGATTACCTTGCGCTGCGGCGGGCGATCGATGGCGGCATGATCGGCGACGTGTTCACCATTGAGACCTTCGTTGGGTCGTTCGAGCATCCGTGCCGGTGGTGGCACAGCGATGAAGCCCTCTCTGGCGGGGCGGTGTACGACTGGGGCTCTCACCACATCGATTGGATTCTGCAAATTTTCGGCGGGCCGCCCGACACCGTGCGAGCCTCGTCGCACAAGCGCGTGTGGCACGACGTGACGAACTCGGACCAGATCGACGTGCAGATGCGCTGGGCCGATGGGCGTGAAGCGCGCTTTATCCAAAGCGATGTCGCCGCCATCCGCAAACCGAAGTTTTTCGTTCAGGGAACCGCAGGCACGATTGCAGCCGACTATCGACCGGTGATCACCGACGATCTCGTCGCTGGCCGCGGCCATGTGCCGACCAGTTGGCATCACGCCGAGGTCGCCCCGAGCTTGCGCGTTGCCCGATACGAGCCGGGCTTTGGCATTGTCGAGATGACGCTGCCTCCAGTTCGCACTGTTGGCTGGCCCTTCCATCGGGCGCTTGCCGATCACTTATTGCTCGGTGAACCCAGCCCCGTGCCTGCTGAGCAGTCGCGCGACGTGGTCGATGTTCTTGAGCGTGCGCACCTATCGGCGGCAAGCTCGGCAGTGGTGTCGGGTGCCTGACACGGTGGTCGGGCCGGTCACGATCGGCGTGCTCGGTGGCACATCGTGGATCGCCAACGAAGCAGTGATCCCTGCGATCCACGCCAGCGCAGGCGCCATGTTGGGAAGCGTAGGTTCGCGAAGCGGTTCGATCAGCTACGCCGACGTGCTTGCCGATCCCTTGGTTGACGCTGTGTACATCGCGCTCCCGAACGACATGCACCTCGAGTGGGTGCTGGCCGCCGCGGCAGCGCACAAACACGTGTTGTGTGAAAAGCCGATGGGGGTTTCGCCAGCCGAAGTCCGCAGCATGATTGAGGCGTGCGATGCCGCCGGAGTATTGCTGGCCGAGGCATTCATGACCCCGTTTCATCCTCGAAGCGCTGCGATCGATGCGTGCCTGCGCTCTGGCGAACTTGGCGAGATCCGCCACATGGATGCTGCCTTCACCTTTTGCCTCGCGCCGGGCGACAACTACCGCTGGTTGGGCGAGCGTGGTGGCGGGGCACTGCTTGATGTCGGGATCTATTGCCTCTCGCCGCTGCTAACTGCGATGGGAGGCCCGCCGTCGAACGTCGCAGCGCGGGCCGCCACTATCGGCAACGTCGATGCCACCACAGCCGTTTGGCTTGAGTGGTCGACCGGTGCAACCGCTTCGGTAATCACCTCGATCGAACTGGCCGAGCGTCAGTCGCTGCTCGTGTGCGGTACCAGCGCCAGCCTCAGTGTCGATCGACCGTTCACGCCAGGCAAACACGACACATCGTTTTCGATCACCCGCACAGATGGCAGGGTTGAACACCGAACAACCGCGGGTGGCAACAGCTATCTCGCGATGATCGAAGCGTTTGCTACTGCGGTACACGGGCGGGCGAAATGGCCGCGACCGCAGAGCGAAGTGGTCATCCTGGCCGAGTTGTGCGACCGAATCCGCGAAGTCGCCTCAGGGTCAGGAGCAACGCTGTGACGTCATCGGAACACATGGTCGAGGTCGCAGCCGGGGTGCAACTTCGAATCATTGCCACCAACATGGAAGGGACCCAAGTCCCGTTCCTGCTCGTGCACGGTCTCGCCTCGAACGCCCGAATGTGGGACGGGGTCGCCGCAGTGCTTGCCGCTGCCGGCCATCCCGTTGTGGCGGTTGATCAACGTGGTCACGGGCGGTCGAGTAAGCCCGATGAGGGCTACGATTTTGTCACGGTTGTTGCTGATCTCGTGGCGCTGATCGCATCGCTTGGATGGGTTCGGCCCGTCGTAGTGGGCCAGTCTTGGGGAGGCAACGTCGTCGTCGAGTTTGGCGCGACCCATCCGCATCTCGCCGGTGCGATCGCTGCTGTAGACGGCGGGTTCATTGAATTGGGCGATCGTTTCGCCACATGGGATGAATGCCGCGAAGTTCTGGCGCCGCCGCGACTCATCGGCACGCCGGTCGCCACGATGGAGCGATGGATTCGCGAGGGCCACTCGAGTTGGCCCGAAACGGGAATCGCCGGTTCGATGGCAAATTTTGAGGTCCGAGCTGATGGCACCATCGCCCCGTGGCTGACCTTCGATCGACACATGCTGATTCTCGAGGCGCTCTACGCACACCGCCCGTCGCAGCGGTATTCCCAAATTGCCGTCCCCACACTGCTCATTCCCGCCGACACCGGCGACGTGGCGTGGACGCACGACAAGCGCGCCGCCGTCGATGCAGCGCTTGCCTTGCTGAGCGATGGAGACGTGCGATGGTTCTCGCCAGCACACCACGACATCCACGCGCAGCATCCGGTCGAGTTGGCCGAAGTATTAATTGACCTCTCCCACAAAGGACGTGCTCGGTGACCCGCCTACTGACAATCATGGGAAGTGGCGAGACGGCACCGACAATGGTGAAGCCGCATCGCATCGTGTTTGAGCGCCTCGAGGCCGACGCGCCAGGTGCGGTTCCAGCGGTGTTCCTCGACACGCCGTTCGGGTTTCAGGAAAACGCCGATGAGCTCTCCGCCAAGACCGTTGCCTACTTCGAGACAAGTCTCACCCGAACGATCGGTGTCGCTGGCATCCAACGCCTTGAGACCGCGAGCACATTGCAGCGCGAGGCTGCGTTCGCCCGCATCCGCCTTGCGCAGTTCGTCTTCGCCGGCCCGGGCAGCCCCACCTATGCGCTGCGGCAGTGGGCCGGTACCCCGGTTCCTGACCTCCTCGCTGAGAAGCTGCGGACCGGGGGTGCCGTTACGTTCTCGAGCGCAGCCGCGCTCACGCTTGGGCTGGCAACGGTTCCGGTATACGAGGTGTACAAGTCCGGGGCGGATCCGTATTGGCTCGATGGACTCGACCTGTTGTCACCGATTGGTCTGCCGGTGGCGGTGATCCCTCACTACAACAACGCCGAAGGTGGACATCACGACACACGGTTCTGCTACCTCGGAGAGCGCCGCTTGACGATGATGGAGCAACTCTTGCCCGATGGCGCGTTTGTGCTGGGGCTCGACGAGCACACCGGGGTGATCCTTGACCTCGAAGCCGACACCGCATCGGTCGTCGGTCTCGGCGTACTCACCCTGCGTCGAGGCGGGAAATCGACCGAGATCCACACGGGCCAGACAGTGCCGATCGATATGTTGCGCGCCGGCCCCGCATCGAGCCCGGGTTCATCGCGGGGGTCGACCTCGCCTGCCTCGACCACTGCTCCCGCTACGGTCGAGGTTGCGACGCAGCCAGCTGGCTCTCTCGCTGAACCATCAGCGGCACCGTCGTTAGCCGGCGACGCAGAGCGACTCGGAACTATTTTTGACGAAGCGCTGGCGAGTCGAGATGCTGCTCGGGCCGTGTCTGCGGTGCTTGATCTCGACGAGGCGATCGTTGGTTGGTCGACAGACACGTTGCAAAGTGATGCCGCAACGCGAGCCCGTGCGTTGTTGCGCTCGATGATCGTCCGACTCGGTGAGGCTGCGGTTGGGGGCCTCGCTGATCCGCGTTCCATCCTTGGACCGGTCATCGATGTGGCGCT
>Ga0194058_10000243_pt1 | contig 24659 bp, 24 predicted proteins | sample SepL4417m_MetaG_FD_155490 | JGI IMG/M metagenome (GOLD analysis project Ga0194058, IMG submission 155490) | Anoxic zone freshwater microbial communities from boreal shield lake in IISD Experimental Lakes Area, Ontario, Canada - Sep2016-L442-17m | ecosystem: Environmental > Aquatic > Freshwater... | reverse complement strand
CAGGAGCATGACGCCCCGGCCCTGCGCGATGGGTTTCTCATGAACTGGATCACAGGTCAGGAAGACGAGCCCGTGGCGTGGGAGCCCGGAGAGGAGGACGCCCAGCAGGAAAAGGCGTGGGGCCTCGTGGACATGTATCTGCGGGATACCCCGATCCCGGCGGAGGAGAAACCCGAGGCGGTGGAGGTTCGTGTGGAAGCCGATTTGGCCAAACACGGGATTCCGTCGCTCGTCGGCATCATCGACCTCGTGCGTCCGGGTGGGCGGATCGTTGATTTCAAAACATCCGCCGCCACCCCGAACGCCGAGCATGTCGTCCACCGGAACGAAACCCAGCTCACCGCCTACGGTATCCTTTACCGGGAGGCCACGGGAAAGCCGGAGTCGGGTTTCGAGCTCCACCACCTGGTCAAAACCAAGGTGCCCAAGCTGGTCGTGAGCGAGGCCCCGGCAACAACGGAAGGCCAACGCGCGAAACTCTTCCGCCTGATCGAGTCCTACGTGGACGGAGTCGAGCGGGAGGATTACGTGCCATCACCAGGGTTGCAGTGCGCGGCGTGCGAGTTCCTGGGCGAATGCCGGTCCTGGTCGGCGTAGTGCCGCACAGTGGAAAGGAGGGCGGCATGAAAAACAGAAACTTGCTCTTACCATCGCCTCGGTTGAAACCATCCTCCTCCTGCCGCTCTCCTCACCGGCTGCGGCAGCAACGCCCCCGACTTCGGGTCAATCGGAGCCGGTTTGTCGGTAATCGGCTTGGTCATCGTCGTAGGCGCCTTGATCCTCTTGATCTTCAAGAGAGGGGGTGGGGCGGCGATGCTTGATCTGCTCCATCTCCTGCTCCTGCTCGTCCTGCTGGCAGTCGTAACCTTGCTCGCCTCGCTGGGGCCAGTTCCGATCAACATCCTTGCCACAGCCAGCCTCGTGGCCTGGCTCTGGCTGGCACCCAGATAGACAATCATCACAAAGGCCGGGGCAATCGCGCTCCCGGCCTTTGCCATTTTCGGCTCCCGGCATTCCGCCGGGGACCAACCCGCCGCCCTACAGCGGCCATCAGTAAAACCACTGGTGACCGCTGCGGGCGCAAGCCCTGCGGTTGCCTTTCAACCAAAGAAAGGAAAACCACAAATGAGCCCAAGGGCTGGATTTGTTTTGTTGGATCAGATAGAACCCCGGCTACGCGCCACCATGCCGTATATCCGTGGAGTCGGCTCGGAAGATACCGAGGAGCTGTTGCAGGATGCCTTGGCCGTAGCGGCCAAGATGCTTCACGACCTCGAAGAGCGGGGGAAGGAGGTCACGCCGGGCAATGTGGCGTATTACACGATCCTCCACATGAAATCCGGTCGGAGGTCGCATAGTGCCGGGCGCACCGACGTGATGCACGCAGGCACCCAGCTGGACGGGCTGAGCTCTATGTCTTCAATCGAGGACCCGGCAGCGTTTGATCACGAGACGGGCGAGGAGATCCCACTCGGCGATATGCTGGTAGGGAATGCAGATGACCCCTCCATGGCGGCATCGAGGGCAGTGGACTGGGAGGACTTCCTCAGCACCCACAACCCCCGCTACGAGGTGCTTGTCAGCGATTTCGCCCAAGGGAAACGAGTCAAGGATACAGCGGCCAGGTTCGGATTCAGCTGCAGGTGGGGCTACGACCTGAGAGATAAGATGGCGGCGGATCTGCAGGAGTATTTCGGCGGTGACGTCATCGCAGACTCCCTGCAGGTGCCCTCGTGGAGGGGAAACATCATGGTGGACCATGAGAAGGCCGCGTGCCGCGCAGACCGTCGCCGGGGGTGAACAAACTCAGGGCGAGGAGCGATCCACGGCAGACGTCAGGAACAAACCGGGGGCCAATGCCCTCAAACACCGAAGGCCGGGGGCACAACGCTCCCGGCCTTTTCCATTCAACAACCGAAAGGAAAAATATGATCAACACCAGAAACTCCAGGCTACCCCGCAAGCCAAAGCGCCACTTCGTCCTGTATTGCACGCAGTGCATGTGGGGATTCACAGCGAACCAGCTCGCCAACGCGAATTTTTGTCCGCGTTGCGGAACGAGAACCCCTCGATGCGCAAACTCCGGGGGGGGCTCGTTCCCCAAGCGCGAGAACACGGCGCGCCCGGCTTCCCGCATCGCCGGCCCGTTCGTGGCAGACGGCCCCCCAGTCTTCAGACAGGGGAGGCACAACTCGAACCACGCATCTTGCGGCAAACATCGGCAGGTGGGGGGCGACTGCCGGCTCGCTAGGAAGGCCGATCATCCCCTTATCGGCAAACTCACGAAAATTCCTCACGAGAAACATTCAGGGCGGGCGGTGGCCGCTTACGCCGCGCGGCACCCGATGGCAGTGGGAGCGGGAGCCGCTTTCGTGGGGGCGGGTCTTGTGTGCGCCGCCCCGGCCATGGCTGTAGCCGGCGCGGCGGTCGCGGCTGCGGGCGCAAGCATTTCCACGGCCGGCGCTTTGATCGGCTGTATCGTCGGGGTAGCGGCGGGCGTGGCAGGGAGCCCCAAAGGCATTCTGGCTGGCGCGGGCATCGCCACTTGCGGTCTCGTCCTTGGTGGCACGGTGGCCTTTGCGGGCGGTCTGCTGCTGGCATCGGGCGGGCTCATGGCCATCGGCGGCACTGTGCTGGCCTACGGCGGAGGAACGCTGGCCCTGGGCGCAGGTGCCAAACTTCTCCACTCGTGGGAAAAAGCAAACGGCCACCTCGGACGTGCGACAGCCAGCTTGTGCAACGGGCTGAGAAGCCTTCTGCCCGGAAGACGCGCGGTCAATGGCCCCGGCCACCTGGAGCTCTCGCCATGAGGACCGACTACCCACGCATCCGCTCGGTCCATCTGAACCGGTGGGAGCGGCAGCGCAGGGCCACCGTCTGGACGAAATACGGGATGGTGAAGGTCGTCTGGAAGGACGTGGCGGGTGACCGGTGCTGGTTCTCCAGCGGCACCGGGGATGCCAAGCGGGAGGCGGTTCCCGCGATTGAGCACATCGAGCAAATGTGCCAGACCATGCACTGATGGTCGAAGAAGCTCACCCGCCTGCCGGGGTGGGTTTCTTTTTATGGGTCAATAGAACCCGAAGTCGCTGCAAAGAAGACCATTGTTGATCGGGAACTGTGCCGCTCGGTTAGGCGTTGCCTGTTTGCAAGCAATCAAGTGCATGAAGGAACTGGGGCTTCTGAATGTTGAAAAACGAATCTGGGATGACTTGGAGTTGCCGCTTCGCGTCGGCAACCACGTTTGCGGAAAGCGGCGTGAAATACTCATTTGCATCGGATTGCCTGGTGAGGTGCATCTGGTAAGCGTTGCCGCCGACATCGCGCAGAGGAATCGTTTTGCGTTCGCCAGTCTCCACATCGATCACGGTCGCGGTTGGTTCGGCAGGTTCAGCAATCTGGAGGTAACGAACGAGAACGTGCGACAAAAGCCGGACTAGCAGGTGGTAGCGGGCCTGATGCGACGATGCCAAGCGGTCTGTCGTGGCTTCAAAGACGTGCGAACCGCCGATTTCGCCGAGAATGAAAGCCGCCGCCCAAGGCAGGTAAGTGAAATCGTCCATGCGTGTGACGATAGTTGCCGCGTCGTTCTCAGCGTCAATGAAGCTCCAGAGGTAGTGGAAGCCGGGGCCATCGATGGCTTTGATGGTGTTGCGAACCACATGGGCTGAAATTGCCTCCTTGTTGCTGAAGCTGTGGTGCAACAAAGCCAAAGCACGGACAACTCGCTCATCGTGAACGAGTGCAGCGCGCTCAAACAAATCGCTCTCTCCCCAGAACTGCTCTCCTCCCGCATTGTTGATCTCGTCAACGAGCTGTTTGATTTGCGTGTCGTTCATGGTTCCCTCCGGGTCATGGCTTCGCTTCCGCTTCCATCGCTGGGCGCTGCCCGGTCAGGGCTTCGATCTCCCCGGCCAGTTCCTCCGCCTCTGATTTCAGCTTCGCAATCTCGGATTCCAGACTCTGCGACTGTTTCTTTGCGATTTGATCGAGTAGCTCAGGCTTCTTTGTGACGAGCTGATAAAGCTCAAACTCCGCACTTTCGCGCAGTTGGTTCGACGCTTCGAGGACGCTCAGAATTTCGAGTTCAAGGCTCTCCCAGAGTTTCCGCAGTTGGGCGACCTGTTCATCATCGGCAAAATCAAGATTCCTCCACCCCTGCCGTAAAATGAATCCCTGCGGATCATTGGCGATCTGCCGCAGGGTTTCCAAATCCCCCGTGTCCTTCGCCCGGTTGATTGCCGCTGTAAGCTGGCTGTAGGTTTCGAGCTTGTCCGGCTCGTTGGCAAAGCGATCCGGGTGGTAGAGCTTCACCAGCTTTTTCCACAGTTTGACCAGCTCGGCTTCCTCTGCGGGGGTAGGTTGCTTCTTTTGGGATAGCGTCCCGGCGACCTCCTCATATTCCTGCTCACAGTGCTCTTTGGCCTGCCGATATTCCTGCTCCACATGACCAGCCTCTTCCTCGCCCTCCCGCAAGAGGACATCCAAGAAACGCCGACGATACTCCAAAACCAACCGCAGAACGTCGCGCTTCTGGTAATGCTGCCTGAGCCGCTGAAATAGGCTGGCCTGCACACCGTCTACTTTTGCCTTTTCAATGGTGAAAGATGCCTCCAGTTCTGCCAGCCGGCCACGGGCCTCTTCGATCAACACACGCAGCCGTTCCAATTCCAGATTCTTCAAAATGACAAGTGTCGGCTGCGGCTCAGGAGTCTCCCGAGATACCGTGCCTGGCATCGAGAACAACATCCCCGGCTCTTCGACATTCAAGTTCCGCAGATACCAACGCCCCATCCGCGCAGTTCGAGCGGTGGATGACTGTGCCAGCGATTCCAACCACGCGAGGAATTCCCGGTCGGTTCGTGCCGACCAAACAGATTTCCCTTTTTGCTTTCCGAAGGCAATCCGCGAAGGATACCACTCCTCGTCGGCATAGCCGGTTATCGCTTCCCATGTCGTCAGGCCACGCTCTTCGGCAATCGGACGCAGAACATGGCGGAAAAGGTCCATGACCGTCATCACGTCGCCAAGAGCGGTGTGGGCTCCGCGTTCTTCCATGCGATAGTATTGCCGCAGGGTTTGAAGTTTGCAGTTTCCCGCTGGCACCGGATCGAGCAGACGCTGGGCGAGACGCAAGGCGCACAAGCCTCGACTGCCGATAGGAGAAATCCCCAACCTGCGCCACTCGGGAACCAACACCCGGTCCCAATCGAATTCGAGGTTGTAGCTGGTGACTGGAAGCCCGCCGACATAATCGCCGAACTCGGAATAGACCTGCTGCGGCGGCTCCCCATCCCGTTCCAGAATCTCACGCGTGTATCCATGCACCCGAGAGGCTTCCGGCGGAATGTTCTTGTCATGGTTGAGCAACCGCCGGAACGGCTCGCCGACAGACTCCCATCCCCGCATCCGCTGCGCGGCAATGTCCACCACGAAGATTGGCGCGGTCGTACCGGTTGTTTCGGTGTCAAGTATCAGCCAGTCAGCAGATTGCATATAGTTAGACTCTTGGCGAATGCTTTTCTTTTAACTCACGGTAAAAAGCACGAGCCCCCTGCAATTCAGTTGGCGTGAGGTATTTCGTTAACTCCTGAGCCTTCCCAACCGCAAGCTCGTAACCGTTATCCGCAGCAAGTTGATACCATGCAATCGCATACCGCAAATCGGATTGGATTTCACTGCGACGAGAAACATGGTAGTCGGTTCCGATTCGATACTGGGACTCTGCATTGCCCAGCTCAGCCGCTTTCCGATACCACCTGATCGCTAAGTCATAATCTTCAGAGACACCCGCACCATTCTCATAAAGAATTCCGAGCATATTTTGCGCTTGTGCATTTCCCTGTTCAGCAGCCTTTCTATACCATCTTGCAGCTTCAGAATAGTCTTGCGGAATCCATTTCCCGTCCCGGTAACAGCAAGCAAGATGGAATTGGAAGGCAGACACACCTTGCTCGGCTGCTTTTATATACCAATACACGGCCTTCGAACCGTCTTGAGGAACTCCATTCCCTGTCGCATAGCTATTACCCAACAATCCCTGTGAAAGCGAGTCGCCTTGCATCGCTGCTTTTTGAAACCATTGAGCTGCTTTTTCATTGTCCGTTTCAATGTCGGAAGCAGTAAACTGAAAGCCGAATGAGCGTAATGACCAGCAGCCTGAATATAATACTGCAACCTCTCTTTGCGCTAGACTGAATCCTGACTCGGCAGACTTTCGCAACCACATTAGCCAATGTATTTCAGCTAGGTCATCATCAGTTCGAACTCCATACCCTGAAGCATAACATTCTGATATCAGATATTGAGCTTCAGAGTGCCCGGCAAATGCTGCTTGGTAAAATAGCCTGAATGCTTCAATGTCTTCTTGTATATCACCTTTTTTAAGCTGAATAAGCTTACCTTTTCTAACAAGTAAATCCAGGTCAATGCGTGTTGGAGCGGTCTCTTCCGCGACTGCAAGCAAATTAAGCGTCATCTCGCTCAAGATACGGTTCGGCGCAAAGAGATTTGCCTCTAATGCCGTCTGTGGACGACGAATAATACTGAGGTTTGACTCGAGTTCGAGTTTAGCAGTTGTCACGCTATAAGGAATAACTATTAATCTAACATCATGGCTTTGCTTAAAATCGCGGCGGGGTTTGCTTGCGTAGGACGGGTTGCGCGAGGTGAAGCCTCGTGCGGACAGAATCCTCGTCAAGCTGTCCTGCGCAGAATCCCTCCCAAGCGTCTCTAACGACAGGCGGCATTGATGTGACTTTGATCTGCCCTGTGTGCGAAGTCGTGAGTTGGAGCCAAATATAATTCGCGCCGGTTTCGATTGTGCAGAGCGTCTCAATAAACCACTCTGGGTTATCACTTGTCTCACTCGGCACGCCGAAAAAATGTAGATACTGTGAAATCTCACTGTGCAGTCGCTTAAGCTTAGACATGTCCCATTCAGTGACAGTCGGTTGCTGGCGATCGAGCGAAGCAGAGATGTTGGTGAATTGAACGAGCTTTTCGTGGTAAGGTGAAAGGCGTTTCAAGACTTTATACATCTTTGTGGAGTCGCCTTTGCAGCGTGCGTACTCGCGAATATCCAACTCTCCACCGACGGAAGTGACAACCATATCGAACCAAAGATGTTCAATGCCACGCCGGAGTTCGAGCGCAGAATATTGGAGCGCAGAAATGTTCGTCTTGCATTTGGCGTAGTCTAGCCAAGAGAGAGCCTGCCAGATATGCCACGCTGAATCGAATAGCCGCTCGGCATCGAGAATCTGCTTAGGAGTGCGGTTTTTATGTGGTGGAACGTGCATCGGAGACAATGAGTGAATCTAACAGGGGGGAGAATCTAATTCAACACCGTCATTGTGAATTTTGTCGCCTTCAAAGTTTTCGGATCGACCGTGTAGAATCCCCCTTGACCGGCGTGTATGCGCCAGGTGTTCGGCGGAGTCATGAAAACGAGGATGTAATTTTTGAGTGAGCCGTCCGGGTTCGCTGTATATCCGCTGAGATCGCCATCGGCGTGGAAATGAAGGCAGGCGAGCAGGGCATCGAGCGGAGACTTTTTGTAGGATGAGGCAATGGCTTTTCTCGCACGCTTCATTTTTTCGATCAAAGCGGTTCGTTCTTCGTTTGAGAATCGAGTGACCGACACGTCCAGGTATTCCTCCGGATCAGGAGCCTGCCGAAAACTTGGACCCTCGCGAATCTCTCCAGGGCGGCGGGTATTGCCGTATTGGACGATTTTGGTCGGGGCGATGTGAGCGGGTTCGTTTTTCTTGCCGAGTTGCGCGACAGTTTTGACTCTCGCCAGTGCTTTGGTGCCTTTCAGCGCTTTCAAGTCGTCTCGGTAGTGGTCGAACCAGGGAAATCCGATGGTCTCGTATTCCTTTGCTGTCAACGGAGGGTGCGGCGGATCCTCATTGGTCATTTCACGCCAAACCAGCGAATTGCACAGGTGGACGAAGCAGCGGACCGGGTGTGCGGTATCCCAAACCTCAAACGGATACGGGTCTTCGTAAATCTCCTGACGAATCAATCCTCCGGCGGCGAGGCCCATGGGGGGAGCGGGGCGCATCAGAGATCTTTTGATCCCGCTTGACCGGGGAACCAGATGTTTTTGGAACAGCGCGGGGATCAATTCCAACAATTCCTCGGGCAGGTTGGGAACGATTTCCCTGTTGAAATACGACTCCACCCGCATGGGGCAGGCTTGCAGTTGGATGCCTCCGAATTCCGCTTTGCTTGTCAGTTGTTCCTCGACGGAGAAACCTGCGCCGAGCGGCATGGCCACGAATTGCCGGATGACGCCCTCGCCCACCGCAAATCCGTCGAGCCACGGCTGTTTGGGAACGACGACATAATTCTGCGGGTCGCGCTGGAACTCGGGTGCCCAAGGTTCGCCCGAGACGGCGTTGATCTTTCCCGCACCCACCTTCAACGCGAACGGGAAGTCCGATGAAAAACGCATCCAAAGCGCCTCACTCTGATACATCGGCATCATCACGCCGCCCCGCTTCAGCCACTCTACGGGGACAACGAAGTCGTCGACCGAGCGGACCGGAAACTCTCCCAAGCTTGCGGGGAGTGGATAATCCTTGCCGTTATCCGGAATTCGCAGCGTGCGCTGGAAGGAAACATGAAGAGCGGACATGGCGTCGGATATCCGGGCGTTTGTTTTGGCTGTCTTCCGCAAGGCGGCGTCGATATCGGCATCGGTCAGGGCCTTGGCCGTCAAAAGTAATTCGGGAGTTTGTGTGACCTCATTTTCGAGCAGGTCAACCGAGCTCATCCGCCCATTCGTTCCTTCCGTCGTCTGCTCCCTTGATGTCTTGCCCCCCATTTCTGCCAGTTGCCACACCGTTCCGTGCTTGATGAACTGCATCAGCATATCCACCAGGTGATGACGATTTTCCGGCAGAACAAACTGCGGGTGGATTTTTTGAATATGCTGTTCCAGGAGAGATTCGAGTTGCCGGGGAATTTCCGGGAACGCGAACGAAAGCGAGTTGTCTTCGAGTTGGATCATGGGAAGGCTACCATTCCCCGTCGCGGACTTCACGGACGGCTTGGGCGATGCGCTTTGCCGGAGCACGGCGGACGGTGCGCAGCAAATCGGCGATCAATGCGGGGCGTTCGCGGATGATTTTGAGGAGGTCGGCAGAAACTTTCCCGGCCAGGGCGAGCAAAACGTCGGGATCTTCTCCGAGTTCCTTGGCGATCCGTTGGATCGTCTCCTCGCCGGGCGGCGGCTGTTCCCCGCGCTCGATCTTGCTGAGATACGACGGCTCGATCCCCACGCGCCCCGCCACACGGCGCAGGGAAAACTCCTTGGCGGGTTTCGCTTCCCGCCGCTCGCGAACATACGGGCCAAATGCCTGACTCATTTCCAGAAGTAAAAGGGGTTCTGGCAAGGTTTGCGATCAAAACAGGGAGAAATCAACGGATCTTTCAGATATGGTGTCCGGTTCCAGTCGCTGCACTTCGAGCGGTTCCAAATCGCCTGAAGCTGGGCGTCAAGAAGGGCGTCCCGTTGATTGCGTTCAATTTTCTGCAAGGCACCAAGCGTCTCTAAACGAACGTAGGCGTCCCAACTGTCACTACCAAATGCCGCGACGGCTGAGAGGAGGAGGTAGAGGAATATTGATGTTCTCATAGCGTGTAGAACATACTACACGATATACGGCTGTCAAATGGGATTTGCGAAAATATGACTGAGATTGAGGACTCGCCGGCCCTCGCCTCGCACTCGACTACGCACCCACCATCCGAGCTCCCCGCCGACCGAGAAGATAATCGGCGAAAGCCGTCAACCGAACCAGTCGGAAAAGGCCCGGCGGCAACAGCGCGCCGGCAAGCGTTATATGCCCATGAAAGGAAGACCCTTTCCATCCGTCCATGATGGACGAAACCAATTATGAAACCACACACAAAAACTGAACTGCTGAAAGGTCCGCTCATGGACCACTGGGAATACGATGTCAACAACTTCGGCGGTGGCAACCAAGAGCGGCAGATGTACGTGGACTCCGAGGAGTTCGCGCGCATAGAAGGTGAAGAGTTGGTCATCACCGCGAAGCGGAAGGAGACCAACATCTGTGGGCACGTGATGCCCTTCTCGTCCGGGAGGATCCGGACGAAGCGGAGGTTCGACTTCCGCTACGGGGAGCTCTCATTCTGGGCGGCGATCCCACGCCAGCAGGGGCTGTGGCCCGCCGTGTGGATGCTCCCCACGGACAACGTCTACGGCCCCTGGCCGGCCTCCGGGGAGATCGACATCCTCGAAGCCAAGAACGATGAACATCGAACCGTTTACCAGGCGGTCCATTACGGGCCGAGCTTCGAGAAGAGGCAGATGAAGTCGAAGAAGGTGTTCTACGGGGACTTCCCCGGGCTCTGGCAGCACTTCCTCTTCCAATGGGATGCCACGGGCTTCGGCTGGTTCATCAATACCGTGCCGACCTTCGAGGTCAGCATGGCCAAGCCGTTCGACCAGCGGTTCCACCTGATCATCAACCTCGCGGTTGGTGGCCAGTTCCCCGGTATGGAGCCCAAGCCCGACTGGCAGCAGTCGGACTTCAGGATCCGCGACCTCGTGGTTGAGACCCGAGATTGAGATCTGCCAGCACTGCTGGCATTGAGATGGGGGCGCGAGTCGCCCCCATTTTTTACCTGCCAGGCGAAACGATCCCGGCTACCTTGTCCTCACGCACATGAACACCTGCCCTTGTATCGAATCCGTCAAAACCCTCGTCACAACCGGAAAATGGGAGTGCGGGAGTTGCGAATGCGGGAAGAAGCTTCCGCTCAGCCATCTCATCATTGCCGGGGTGGTCGGACTCGTCCTCGCCGCCGTGCTGGGCACGCTGATCTCGCGGCGGCGGGGCTGAGAGACCATTCCCCGCCCAACTCTGCAGCAGCTTGCCTTCCGAACACTCAGAAAAGCCTGTCCGCAAGTATCGGCATAATGCTGGCGACCGACGGAGTGATCGCACGCGGAGCGCCGGTTTTCGCATCGACAAAAACCCAGTCTGTTTCCCCGCGCACAAGCAGCCTCGCATCCGATCTGCGAATGAATTTGTAGCAGCGCAAAGAACGCACGCGGCGCACGTCCGCGATCCAGGTCTGAATTTCGATCTCCTCGCCCGCGAAGGCCGGAAGCAGATACTCGATCTTGTGTTCCCGGACGACCCAGGTTGAGTTTTTCCCCTGGGCTTCAACCCCGTGGAGGGATGCGTAATGCTCGACCGCGATGTCCTGCATCCACTGGACATATGCCACGTTGTTCACATGACCATTCGCATCAATGACGCTCGCGGAAATGGTCATGAGCTTCTTGAATACCGGGTCGGGAAGGGAAATGGACATGGAGGAGAGAGCGTGGGAGTCAATAAAGCCACGGGATAAACCGGCAGGTGCGGGTTTCGTATTCGCGATACCCCGGAAACTTTTGGCGGAGGAAGCCTTCCTCCCGGCAGGATTTCGCGTGGAAGAAAGGCAACAATGCGGCTGCCGCCAAGAGCGCGGGCCAGCTCAGCCAGACGAGCGCCCAGCCAAATCCGGCCAGGATCACGGCGGCGTAGAGCGGGTGGCGGATCTTTGCGTAGATCCCGTGCCGGACGAACTTGGCGTGATCGGCGGGTTTCGGGAACGGGGTGAGGTTTCTTCCGAGCGCCTTTGCACCGGCGACAGCGACGGCGGCCGCGACGACCAAAACAAGCGCGCCGACGAACCTCCAAGCCACCGGGCCAGTCCCGGGATACAGGGCCGCGAGCGCGAGCAGGCATGCGAGGAGCAGGAACTGCCCGGCAACCCATCCTGCCCCGCGTTCAAGAAAACGTCGCATGGGGGAAAGTGGCTACGGCATCCACCGGGTCCAGATCCGGGGCACCGGCACCGGCCTTCGGAGCAGGCTTCGCAGAAATTCAAAGAGAGCTTTCATGCGTCCGATCAATGGTGCTCGCAAGCAGGCGATCCGCCGGGGAAAACGAGACCATCGCGGAGCTGGACCTTGTCCCGCTCGCCGAGGAATGCCAGTAGTTCGGGTAGGGACATGTTCTCCGCCGAGCAGGTGAAGAACCGTGCGCCGGTCCCAAATTCGCCCGCCACGATGTCGGTCAGCGTTCCGACTGCGATGCCCTCCGGGTATTTGGCGACGAGTTCGATGATTTCATGCCCGTGGATCTGTTCGGTGGTCATGCCGGCAGTTTACCTCCCGCCCGGCGGCGCGGGACAGAACGAAATCTCTGAATCCTGCGATTGCCGCGCCATCTTCCGACACGTAAAATCCCGCCATGTCAAGGCGCCTCAGATCCACACCCACCAACGCGGCTGGTTCCGATTTGCCGTTGGGCGTTTCCCCGGATGGGATTCCGCTCAATTCCGTGGAGGAACTGCCGGAACTTCCCCTTCCGAAAAAGGTGATCGTCGGCGACGATGCCATGCGGGTGGATGAGTGGATCTTCCGGGTCTGGCCGATTGGGAGAAGAACTTTGGAGTGGCTGGCCCGGCAGGCAACGCGATGGCACAAAGAAGATCCCAGCCCGGAGAACAGGGCGCAGGTCAACGGGGTGATCGAAGCGATTGAGACGATGATCCAGAAAAAGCCTCAAGCGGGTGGCACGAAGCAAGGGGAGTTCGAGTTTTGATCACTCTTCACACTTGAATTTTGGCGAATTGAAATACGCCGAGCTTTTCTCTTTTGGCGCATGATGCCATTCTGATTGGCAATTTGAGTGACATCACTACGCAACCTCTGATTTTCAGCACAAGTACCGAGTGGCGTTCCTGGCTTATTGAGGAAACGGGAAGATTCCTTCGGGTTTACGAGCAGGATCCACGACGGATCGCATCCGATAGGGGAGCGGAACGCAGCGCGAGCACTGCCTACCACGGGCGCGAAATCCTTGAGTTGCTGCAAAACGCCAACGATGCGGCTGCGGAGAATGGAACCAATTCCCACGTCCGCATCGAGTTGTCTCCAAGTGGCCTTGTCGTGGCGAATACCGGCCGGCCGTTCCAAGCTGGAGGCATTACCTCACTGATGCTCGCGCACCTCAGCACGAAATCGCGGGACAGTCTGGTTATAGGCAACAAGGGCCTGGGTTTCAGAGCGGTGCTGAATTGGACGCAGCGGCCTATTGTTCTGTCTGGCGCATTGGCCCTCGGCTTCGGACCAGAAATCGCAAGAGAGCATGAGGCGCGGATTCAACATGTTTTGGAGCGCATCACTGAGCACCGGGCGGGCGGCCTTCCCACTCTTCAGTTTCCAGCCATTCTCGATAATATTCCCGAAGGCCTGCCAGCAGCTTGGCGCGAGATCTTCGCTGCATGTCAACGCTGTCGCACGAGTTTCGATACAGCCATTGGGCTCGTGTTCGAGCGGCCGGGAAGTTACGAACAAGCACGCGAGCAAATTCTTGCTCTCAGCCCAGAGATGCTGCTTTTTGTCCGTCACTTGGATCGGTTGGAGATCGCGCTTCCCGGTGAATCGGTGAAAGCATGGCACATCCGGCGCACTGGCAATGAAGCGCAGGTAAAGGCAGATGGGATCCATGTCCGCACCTGGAAGATCTGGGCAGAGGATGGTGATTTGCCGCTCGAGCTTGTGGAGCCGGAAAGCCCGCATCGTTACGAGTTGGCCATCGCGACGAGCGATACTCCTCTCCAAGGGAGAAAGCTCTACAGCTACTTCGAGACTCAGGTGGACTTCGGCTTTCCGCTCATCTGCCATGCTTCGTTCGAATTGGATCCGACCCGCAATCACATCAACCAAGGGGCTTTGAACCTTTTCATCATGAGGCGCCTCGCCGAATTGCATGCAAGGGTGGTGGAAGAAGTCGCCAGAGCAGAAGGAGGCTGGTCTGGTGGAAAGCTTGCGGTGTCGTCAAGGGCGACTGAACTTTTTCCTGGTGGCGATTACCAGTCGGAACTCATGCGCGCATTGCAGGACAAAGCTTTTCTCCCGTGCGTAGATGGAAAGATGCGGCGGGGATCCGAGGCTCGGAATATCGTCAATGGCTCCTCGTCCTGGCTACCGCCCTCATTTGGTGACGCAGTTAATTTTGATGGTTTCTCCGGTGCATCCACGCTCTTGAAGGTTTTAGACGTTCACCAACTGACCGAGGAAGAGTGGATGGGGCGCATAGATTTGATTGATTTCTCAGCGGTTGAAACAGTCGCCCGCTTTGCAGCCGGACTCTTGAAAAGCGGTCTGTTGGCAAGTTTTTCCTGCCTTCCGAACATCCTCACCGACTCCTCGGGAGAAAGGATTCAAGGCGGTCGCATTTACGTTTCGGGATCCAGCGGCACGGAACCCTCTCCTCCCCATTGGCTGTCATTCCGATTCCTCAATTCTCCTTTGCGCGAGCGGTTGCAACGCCATATGAGCGAGAAGGACGGGCGCGACCTCGTCTCTCGTCTCAAGGCGAGTGGGTATGACGCCGACGAATACAACACCGCTTCTGTTACGGGTGCTGCCGTCAGCCAGGCCGAAAGCTACATCGCAGCCAATCCTGACAAGACAGATAATGTTCGCCACGAACTCCTCGCCTATCTGCACAAAATCTTTCTTGCTCGATCATCCGAGTCGGAGTTCCGCCCCATAGCCCGTCTGCAAGTGCCCAATCAGGTCGGCTCTTGGACCCCGGCACTTGAGGTTCATTTCTCCACTGGCCACACCGAGCACGGAGAAATCCTTCAGGTGCTCTACGGGAATTGTCTCCCTCAACTTCTTGTCGCCCCTGCAAGTGAGTTTCCTTGGATTCAAGCTCCAGCAAGTCTTGCGGCATTTCTCGCCTGGATCGGGGTGGCTGATCTACCTCGCTCCTGCACGGAGACCATTGATCAAAACGAGTTTACCGCGTATGTGAAATCGCAGATTCCTCCCACATTCAGAGTGATCGGTGAGAATCATGTTTATACCCACCAGTCTATCAGCCACCGCCGACATGTCGATGCATCCAGCATTGTCGGGCTTGATAAAATTCTAGACACAGCCACGCCGGAAGCTGTGCTCGGTTGGGTAGCCAAGGATGGAAGATTTGGAGATTGGATGAGCGCCTCGAAAAGCCATGGAAAGTTTGTTTTCATCAAGCCTGGGGGCAGCGCAAGCAAAACGTATGACGGCGAGATTCCATCATACCCGCGTTGGTTGATTCAGCACACGACCTGGCTGACAGGAGACGACGGCCAAAAACATGCGCCTTGTGACATGGTGCTTTCGGAAGAGGAACAACTCGCCGGGATCATTCCGCGCCCGCGCGTGCCTGCAGGGGACAAGCTTTCCTCCGATGCCATATCATCAGCGCTTCACCTAGTTGGCCTTCCAAGAGGAATTGCATCGCTGTCCCTCCGGGCATATTTCGACGCTTTACGTCGGTGCGAGGCAGTCGACCACAAGGCCGCAGCGAGCTACTATCGCTACGTTCTGGAGCAGCGGAAGAGCAACGGTGACAGCACGCTTATCGAATCGCAGGAACGCAGGAACTTTATCGCGACAGGAAAGGTTTGGTGCGACTACGGCGGAACCGTTCAGTTAATCGAGGTCAAACGGGCACGCTACAGAAAGGGCGACGATGTGCCGAAAGGCATCAGTCAGTTTGTGCCATTGATGACGTTTCCTCCAAAGCGAGGCCCCGACCGCGTGGATGCGCTATTCGGTGTTCGGGTTCTGAAGGATTCTGGATTCGAGATCCTGAATACCGTTCCACGCGCCGGGAGCGAGAATGTGCAGGAGCAGGTTTCAGCCGCTGCCGAATCAATGCTCCTTCTCCGCAGGGCCACCTTGGCCCCCTCGAAATTGCAAATAGAGGCACTGACGAATCTGAAGGTTGAGGTTTGCTCCGAGGTTTCTGCTGCCTTCGTTGGCGATGATTCCTCCCGGCAGGAAGTGCATATGGGCGAGAATGAATGGATACTTACCTCGGGCAACCGCGCGCTTTATGTCGTATGCCCTGACAGCCAGCCCGTAAGTTTGAGAAATGAATGTCTTGTGAATTCGATTGCGGAAGCCATCGCCAGCATTTTCGGCCTCACTGATCCAAGTGCATTCGCTCGCCTGATTCAAGCAGCCGATGAAACGCAGCGCATCGGCCTTCTATCGTCCCTATTGGGGGAAGCTCCGGCAGATGTTTTGGAACAGTTGGCACGAATGCGCGAGAGGGAGCAGGAAATAGCCAAGCAGGGTGGGCCCATTGTCCCCCCGCTACCCCCGCCGCCGTTGCCTACGGTGCCGAAGCTTCCCGAAGGCGAACCGGTGAAGCCGGAGCCATCCGGCGACTTGACGGGCGGCTCGACTGGAAAGGGCATAGGGGATAACAGCGTGGTGACTGTCCAGCCGCTGCCCCACACTCCCGAAGTGCGTAAGCGAATTCGGACTCGGGTCACGCACTCTGCTCCCAAGGAGAAGGGCTTCAAGTTAAGCTATAGGAGCCCTGCCAGTGGGGTTGAGGCGGAGCGGGTCGCGCTCGCTTACGAACGCAGCAAGGGTCGCCACCCAGTTTCCGTCAACCACATCCAAGGGCAAGATGGGTCGGGCTGTGACATTTTATCTTACCGCACGCCAGAGGAAGCGGAGGCAGTGAGAGCGATGGTTGAGAAGGCCCCTTTTGCAACTGTCGAGCGAGTTATCGAAGTGAAGGGCCGAAGCGACCAATCAGCTCGGATCTCCTTGGCGGGGAATGAACTCGATGCCGCCAACCTGCGGAAGGAGAGGTATTTCCTCTATCGGATTTTCCGAACGGACGAGCCCGACACATGGCAGATCGCCGAGTTGCAGAATCCCTGCCATGCCACCGAAAGCCATGTTCCTACCTTGGTCGTTGATCTGGAGGCAGCCCAAAACACCAAGAAAGCGGTTCTGACTTTGGCCGATGAGGGAATTGATGAAATTGCCAGCGACAATGCTCCGGCAGCAAGTCAACCCGTCACGGCGGCAGATACCCTCACCCCCACCCCTTGAGGAGGTTCTGCCTGCGCTCGACGGCGTTGAGGACTTCGCTGCAGGACTCCCATTTCACGTTGGAGATCTGGTTGTAGCGGGCTTCGAACGGGTGTTGCTTTGGCACGTTGCCGATGATTTTTTTTGCCCGCTCCACATCGCCGAGAGCGACCTGAATCCAGACGTCCTCCAGGGTGTCAGGCACTTGCCCGAACATCCCATGGATCTCCGCAAGCCGCTGCGAGAGGATTTGATGCACCCGGTCTTCCACGGAGCCACGGTAGCGCATGTTATAGACAAAAACGGTGTCCCGCTTCTGCCCGATCCGCTGGATACGTCCCTTCCGTTGTTCGAGCCGTGTCGGATTCCAGGGAAGGTCAAGATTGATGAGGGAACCCAGGCGTTGAAGGTTCAGGCCTTCGCTGGCGGCATCCGTGCCAACCAGCACGGTCAGCTCGCCGGTGCGGACCCTGGCTTTGAGCTCTTCGCGGTCCGCAGCCTGCCGGACACCGGCGCGGTAGATCGCGGATCGGCCGGAGCCGGAGTAGAGGCCGATGTCGATTCCCGGGAATTCCTCGGCACTGAGACGCGAGGCGATCCACTGGGCGGAGTCGTAGTATTGCGAGAAGATCATGCAGCCCATCGAAGCCCAGGGTGTCTGGCTTGCCAGTGAGTGGCCTTGCTTCAGCAGGCGAACAACCACTGAAAACTTCGGATCCGACATCTGGTTGACCTCCAAAATCTGAACGAACGTCTCCAAGAGGCTCCGTTCAGTCGGCATCAGGGTTCGGAAGGCTTCCTGCGCCGCTTGGCCATCCTCATCGTCGTCGTCTTCGTCAGGGTCATCTGCGAGCCATTCCCACTCGTTGAGCATCCGTTGTGCAGTCAGTTGACCTGCGAGAACTGAACTGCCCAGACGCCGTAGCAGGAGCGTCTTGAGGAAACCGGCCCCCTTCAGGCGTTGCGCTAGGAGCGTGCAGAATTGCTCGGCCACGGCGTAGCCTTGCCGGAGATAATCCGTCATGGGAATGGCATCAGCCTCCTCCTCACCGAAAAGCTCCACCCTAACTGGCTGGAGGTAAGGCAGGTTGGTTTCCGCATTGATCGTGGTTTCGAGATAATCACGGGTGCGGCGGACGATGTGGCGGATGAATGGATTGTGGTCGCGTCCGAAAGTGGGCTGCAGCGAGCGCAGCCGCTGCCGGTCCACTTGGCCGAGGCGGGTGATGTCGCTGCCCCTGGCAACCGCCTCGCCGTCGCTCATCCGCAAGGTGCGTCGCACAATTTCAAACACACGTCCCTCATCCTTCGGCGGCAGCGGATTTCGCACCCAATCCCAGGCTGCATCCTCGCCTTCGGGCAGGGCCTCGTGCCCCGTCACCAGCGGCAGGCACAGTTCCGGTTGACGCCAGCGACTGCTGAACGCATTGCCAAGGACGTGCTCGGTGTTTACCGCGAGGATGTCGAGGAGATCCCATGCCTCGACCGCGTAGAGCTGGACCGGGGTGGCGGTAGCCAGCAACATGCTCTTCGTGAGGGGAGCGAGGCGCTTCATCCACCGCATGAGATTGTTCGGCTCCGGCTTCTCCGCCTCCTTGTCGGGGCCGAGATTCTTCCGCCGGGCGCGGTGCGCCTCGTCGAGAATGATGCACTCGTATTGCTGGCCGAGGAAATACTCCGCCGCTTCGGAATTTGCGGTAAAGAGCCCTTGGGACACAATGCCCACGCGCCGGGGGCATTTCTGCACTCCCTTGGCACCCAGCACCGGATACACGACCTGATTCTCGTCCACCCATTGCCGTCCGTTCCAGACAGCGGATGGCATATCCAGCAGCGTCAGCATCTCGTCCTGCCACTGCCACAGAAGTGCCTTTGGCGCGATGACCAGCACCGGCTTGTCTCCCCAGAGCGCCATGAGCATCCCGGCCATGGCGAGCTGCACGGTCTTCCCCAGACCCACCATATCGGCAAGCACGTAGCGGGCACCCGCCGGTGAGCGATGCGCCTCGAAGGCCCGCTCGACAAAAAACTTCTGGTGTGCCCAGAGTCCGTATTGCTTCCGGTAAACCGGCGTCTCGATGATGGGCGAGGCCGCGTTCGGGGCCGGGCTTTCGCGCCAATCTTTCGTCGAGGGAATCACCGTGCGCCGGGTGAGGCGCTCGATGTCCTCGATCACCGCCTCGGCCAACGGGAAGGCTTCATGGCAGGTCCAGAGCGCATCGAACTCCTCCTGCACCCATTTGACGGCATCCTCCGCGTCGTCTTCCCAGACCAGCTCGTAATTCAATTCCCAGCCGCTCTTCGTCTCATTCGCGCTGCCCATGAACGCCGTTTTGCGTCCGTCGGCCATCGTGATGACCCCAGCCTTTCCATGCACGAGGCCGAAGCGGTGCGAGGGCAGGACCTTCACCTCCAGCTTGCCGGATCGCAGGAAATCCCGGAGCCGCACAAAGCGCTGCGGAGCACGCTCCACCTTTTTCTCGGGACAGGAGCTGCACCACTCCTGGCGCAATGCCATGTTCGCCTGCCGGGCTGAGAGCACGTCGAGAGGGTCCAACTCGGAATTGCAAATGATCCGCACCTTGCCGCCGATCCGTTCGAGCTCCTCACCGGCCACTTCGAGGATGGACGAGGAAAAGTAGCCCGCGATGCGGTCGTAGGCAGTCGCTCCCTCAAGACGTTCTGAGAGAAATGAGGCGGAAAGTCGGGCCTGACGAGACGAATACCGGCTGATCACGCAGCCGAAAATAGCGGATCTTCGTTGCCGATGCCATCCGCAAATGCAACCTACGCCGGTTGCCGCGCCAGCAAATGCGCAACGTCGATCGCCATCGAGACGAGCGAGCGCATGAGCGGGTTGCAGTTCTTGAACTCCAGACCGCTGCTCAGCAATTCTGGGTGATGCTGTATCAATGTGCCAATGAACGCATTACCGAAGGAATCTGTCATATTCGTCACTCCCTCAAAGTCCAGCACGACATGCCCGCCGCAGGCGACGGCAGGCTCGACTTCTGTGAAGCGGAATACGTTGGCCATCTCGCCATCGGCGAGAAAACCGCCAAACCGCTCGTTCATCTTGAACACGGTTATCATGAGAACAGGCTACGAGTGCGTGGGTCTGATGTCAACCCCAGCCCGGCCCAGGCCTGCTGCCGGAGTTCGGGGTAATTGGTTACCTGATCGCGCTGATACCCCAGACTCAAGACTGTTCCCTGGATACTCGCCCCATTTGCGAAAACGCCATCCTTCGGGGTGCCCAAGCCATTGCGGAACCACCACGAGGTGCCCGAGGCAAGGAAGAAGTGCCCGTAGGATTCGGCGACCATGAACCGGGTAATGGTGAGCCCCACGCCGCGATTGGGCGATTCACCGTATGGGGTGGTCATGTGCGCCTTGCTCGACCCAAAGAGGGACATGGCCAACTCCAGCACCTGAGCATCGTTCATCTCTGCCCGGTATTTCGGTGCGCTGTTTTGGCGGAAACCTTCACGGATGCCGATGCCTGAATCCGCAATCCCGATCCGCACAAGATCACTTTTCTTCGTGTATTGGGCGCAAACAAAGCCGCGCTGGCAGGCGTGCTGTTTCAAGTTGGCGATGATCTCGCCAAGGGAATATTGCGAGAGCTGAAAGACATCCCCCTCCGCTGCATCCGCCACGCATCTCGCCAGGTCCGTCGCCAACGGATCATCTCGAATCGAAACCGGACTGGGGACGACCTCGCGGAGTGGCACAAATGCGGTTCCTGTATCGTGCCTTTCAAAATCCTCAGGGAGTGCAATGCCGAGCTGGTCGAAGAAGTCGATGCGCTGGAGGTAGCGGAAACTTTTGCATTCGTGCAGCCCAATGAATGCCCCCGTCACTCCCGACCTCCGGGCATGGTCGATTCGGGCAATGAGCATCGTTATCGCCGCCGGGATGTAGAAAACCACCCGCGAAAAGTCGAAATCCAGTCGCTCCCCATCGACCGGTTGCCAGAGAGCGCCCAGAAAATCTGGGAGACCATCTTCGACAACACAAGAAGGCAGAGTGATGACCATGTCAGCTCATGCGTGATCGTTCTCCACCGCCCCGGCAAGCAGTCTGGCGCTGGCTCCATCCTTTTCCCACGCGGGGATGGTGTGTTCGAGGCGGATGAGGAATTTCAGCACCTCGATGAGGGTTTTGCGCTGCGGCCAGTATTTGGCGGCGAGTTCGGTGCGGAGCCAGGCGCGGCCGGGGGAGGTGTCGCCTTCGGCGGCGGTCACTTCTTTGACGGCGAAGAGCGCGTGGCGCAGGAGGCTGGAGGAGAAGGGGTCTTCGTCGCCGAGCATCCGGCGACCGAATTCTGTCGCGGTCTTGAGCCGCGTTTCGTTGGCCTCGCCGCTACCGAGCAGGTTGCGGTATTCGCGCAGGCCGAACCCACGGGCCAGCTCCATGTAGGCGCCGGAACGGAATTCCCCGTGGCTCTCCAGCTCCAGGCCCTTGAGGTAAAACCGCTCCACGGGGCTGAGGCTCTTCCAGTGGAATTTGTCGAAGCCCCTCGGCACAAGGTGGTCGCAGGCGATGCGCACGGCGTCGGCGATGAGCTGCTCCACGGGGTTGGGTTCGTTGGCCGTCCGCACGCGCATCAGCTCGCGCTCGATGTCGAAATCTCCGGGGCGGCGATACTGGGTGAGCACGCGCAGCGCGGCGGCGTAGGCGGCGAGCTGGTAATCGGTGTCGGAAAAGTTCGGGCTCTCCTGGTCGTCGATGCTCATCATCGAGTCGAGCTGGGCGCGCACCTCGGCCTCGACCAGCGGGTAAAGCTCATCGATAAACGCCTCCTCCTCGCCCGTCCGCTTGCGCAGCACCAGCAGCACGGTGCCCTGCACGTAGTTGCCTTTTTTCAATGCGCTGTCGGTTTCCGTGGCGATGCACCACGCGGCGGTGACGTGCAGGCCAGCAGCCCAGAGAATCAGCGCGAGGTCGGCCCACACGGCGGCGTCCTGATGCGTGAACATCACCACCTGTGCGCCGTTGGCCGGCATGTGATCCGCGAGGTTACGGTAGCAATCCACCATGCTTCGGCGGAAGTTCTCATCTTGTCCGCTCACGGCGAGCGCACGTCGGGAATCGGCACGCCAATCTTTGAAACGCTTCGCCATCGCTGGGGCATACCACGCGAGAAAGAACTCCCCGAGTTCGTGATAGTTTACCGCATCAGCGTATGGCGGGTCTGTGAGCCAAATGTCGCATCGCCCTCGGATTGTCCGCGCATCAATGGTTTGGACTTCGCAGCGCCCGGGCACAGACTCGGTTTGCAAATCCATGAAGAACGACTTTGCGAGAAGTCGAACTGGTCGCTGCGAGTAGGCGAAAAGAGTATTGAGCGCCTGATTGGCGAACACATGGGTCGTGTGCTCGTATCCCACCTGCGGAGCCCATCCGCACAGCCTCGCGTTGTAGTCGCAGCAACGGCCAGCCGCGAGGATTGCAGCGATGTAGGTTTTATCATCCGGGGCGAGGTTTTCCGCCTCTTCAATAAATCCGCCGTGCGCCAGCAACTGTCGGGGATTAAAAAGATGGTGCCAGTAAGTCCAACCGCGAGTGCGAATCGGTTCCTCTGTCTTTTCACCGGGCTCGATAGTTGTGGCGGGAATAAAACCACGCTTCTGCCAGTCGTTGAATCGATCACGGAGCAGCCCAAGAGTGTGCCTTTCACGTTCAAAGTCATGCTTTGTCGCGGTTCTGTATTCCTTCTCCTCGTCCCAGATGGTTTCGCCCTTCGCATTCTCGCGTTGAAAGGCCGTGACCCAGCGCACGCAATAGAGCCGCTCACCAAACACGTCGTCGGACCGGGGAACGAGGTCGTCGTTTTCCCACAGCCGCAGTCCGCTTTCGTGGTAGCTGGCCTTCGGGTCACGCGCGCGACCGGCTAAGCGGATTTGCACCATGCTGGCCGCGTCCTTGTGCTCTTCGCGCAGGATGGGATGCACCACATAGCCGTCCTGCACAGTGCCTTTGCGTGCGGCTGCGAGTTCTTCATCGCTCACGTCGGCGACGATTTCAAGATCGTAGCGCTTGGCCTTCCGATCCGGCACGAGTCGGGCAATGGTGCGGTGTTTCTCTCGCACGACAAATGTCGGCGCGAGCGGCACGCGCCAGCCGGTCTCCGGGCAGGTGACCTCGACGCAGTAGAGATACGCATCCGCCCTCGGCACCCGGCGCGAGACATCGCCGGGCGTGAACTCCCCTGCCTCCAGTCCGGCCACGAGCTTCTTCCACTCGCCTGCCGAGACGTCCTCGGTCCGATGCTCGATGCCCCAGGCGGTGACCTGCCGGTCCACGGCGTCGTAGATGCGCTGCTGGGCTTCGCGCACCTGCTTGGCCACATCCGGTCCGCCGCCGACGATATTCAGCGCGGCCCAGGTGAGCAGGGCGGCCACGGGGTTCAGGTCGGAGCCGTAGGCTTCGCAGCCAATCCGTGCCGCCTCAAACGGGATGGAGCCGCCGCCGCAAAAGGCATCACCCACACGCGGCACATGGCCAAACTGCCGCTGACCCAGCTCCCGCACCAACTCCGGGAGATTCGTGGCTTTTGTGCCGAGGTGGGCATTGATTTCCGCCCACGCCTCCGGCGATGGCCCCTCGATCTGTTCCGGCCGGTCGCACCGCGCAATCTGCTCCTCGTAGGGGAGGCGGAGAAAGACAGCCTTTTGAAGCGCAGCGATTAAGGTCCAGAGTTCTTGACCGATCCGGTCAACTTCGGCCACCGCCGCGTCGATTTCCGCTTTTGCCTGTTCCCGCAATGTCTTGTCCGCACGCGGCACTTGCTTCAACGCGAGCCGCAGCGCTTTCACCCGCTCCCGCGCAGCCTCGTGCTCACCATCGAGATTATTCCACTCATCCTTCTCCCCCGCCGTCGCGAGCATGCCGAGTTCGCTGACAGTGAACTTTTTCCGCCACCGCCGGAGCAGTCCCTCGTCGTCCATGGTGAGAAGCTTGAGGAAGATCTCGCGATCCCTCGCCGGAGCATCCGACGACGGGAGCAACAGCCCGAGAATCGTCGCCCGCACCAAGATGAGCGGCTTGCGCCCCCACCATTTCCCCAGCCCTGTGAGCGTCTGCGAGTAATTCGACTTCCGCTCTTTGTAGGATTCCTTGGAGAGCTTCGAGACGGGGAACTGGGTTTCGATGAAAGAGGCGGGCATGCGGGAGCTAGGTGAGGAGACGGAAATGGAATCCTTTGAATGAGCGAAAGCCGGAATCGAAGGTGACGAGTTCGAGGGAGGCTGCGTCGGCAAAGGCGGCGAGGTAGGCATCCGGCCAGCGTTTGGGAGAAGATGCGAACGATTTGGTGAGGCGGCGAAAGGCTTCCTCGAAGCCCGTCGGTTCGTCCACCCAAAAGAAGCGGTCGTCAGAAAGGATTTTATCCCAAATCGCCCACGCGGCGGATCCTGTTCGCACGGCGGGACCCATTACGGATGGATTGTTCAGCAGGCGGAGGAATCCCATTTGCACGATCCGGCAGAGGGCAATCTGGCGGTCAGCCGAAATGGTTTCCAGCCACTCGCGGGCCTTGGAATGGTCGGCATGTTGTCCGTCCGCAAGGGCGAGAAGGACGTTAATGTCGAGAAGTGCCGGCATGGCGGAGATCCCCCTCTTGGTCCATTTTCTCGATCTCTGCCTTCACGGAATTCCGGGTCATGGCCGGGCGGGCCGGGCCGGGGGGGATGAGCGGAAATTGGGTGCGGCGCGGGGTGCGGCG
>Ga0194058_10000242_pt1 | contig 24700 bp, 15 predicted proteins | sample SepL4417m_MetaG_FD_155490 | JGI IMG/M metagenome (GOLD analysis project Ga0194058, IMG submission 155490) | Anoxic zone freshwater microbial communities from boreal shield lake in IISD Experimental Lakes Area, Ontario, Canada - Sep2016-L442-17m | ecosystem: Environmental > Aquatic > Freshwater... | reverse complement strand
CGGTAATATGCCTGAGAAAGCCTGTACTTTCTCAGGCATATTACCGATTTCATCCAGGAAAAGATCGCCACCGTTCGCATAGACGATTTTACCAGGTTTATCTTTAACTGCATGCGTGAACGCACCTTTAACATGACCGAACAATTCACTATCATAGAGTTCCGAGCTCAGGGCACCGCAATTTACTTTCACAAAAGGTTTTTTATCACAGTCATGTGTCTGATTGAACAGATAGCGAGCGAACAGTTCCTTACCCGTACCGGTCTCACCGAGAATCATAATGCTCTTACTGCTAGTGGCGGCACTGCGGGAGTTTCGCAGGGCTTTTAGCAAGGCGGTTGAGTTACCGATAATTGTTCCACTATAATCGGGTATCAGTCCATGTCGGTTTAAGTAATCCTGTAAAAGTGCCGGACTATTGGCGTTCCCGCGTGGCAGGAATGCCAGTGCTCCCATCTGGCTATAGTGCCGTTTCACTTCCTCGCGCGGCATGCTCGACAAGATAACCACAGGCAAGTCCGGGAATTGCTCATGCATGGCTTTGAGAACCTGAAGGCCAAAGTAATGGCTCGGCTGGTCGTCCCCGTCACGACCTTCGGGCATGCCTTTGCCTCTCTTGGTTTCGCTCTTTGTTGTTACAACCCCTGTGTAGAAAGAAAGGTCAAGCAGTACCATCGATAGGGGAACGGTGTTGTCGGCGGGTTGCCAGTGTCGTTGAACAAATGATAATGTGCCGACAAGGTCGTTTTCCACCGTATCGCCACGTTTTGTGGCCACAGGTGTTTGCCCACGGCAAAACACCGCCTGGGCAACAGGGACCTTGATGATCTGCCTCTCGCTCGCGGCGAGTGGCTCGTCACCAGTTACGTCTTCGAGAAGAAGCTGTCCACATAGGCTCGCCCGTTCCTCATTGCGACCGTTGTTGTGGACACGCCCGAACAGATCGTCGATTACCATCACGCGTGGTAATTTTATCGTAAGTCTGTTTGCAATCTGAATATCCGACTCTCTTTCCAGTAGAGGCTGCATATCAATAATATCTCGTATGAATGAGGAAGCATACCGCCCAGCGGAGCTTATCGCGAAGGCTCAATAATATCTCAAAATCGTCATTTACAATGAGTACAGGGCTATCTTCCGGAAGCTCTTCCATTTTCTCTCCATTAAACAATACCCGAAGTAAAACCTGACCATTTCATATTATTGGAACCAGGCAAATTATCCCCCAGGGGGCAGAATTTTATTTCAGATAATCAAAAATACTGATTAAAAGCAGCACCAAACAAAATGGGGCCGATTGTCCATTTTCCCTTAACCGACTGTTGCTTTGGGACAATCAAATTCCAGTATTATACGATTTCGATCCTGCTCGGGAATCGGTTGATGGCTTTAGAAGCCACCTCGCAGGCTGCCCTGAATGCCGTGAATTCTTCTTGATGCTGGCGCAAGTCCAAAGCAGACTCCGTGTTCGTACAGGTGGCCAGCAACTGAATTAGCCGAGAATAAGCAGCATCTGCTAAGGCCAATGCATTATTTGCATCTTCAAGCAAGTCCTGTACCCGACAGCGTGTGAGCCACAGATAATGTACAAGATTAGGCAACCAATTCATTGTTTCCGGCGCACAGCGGTTCAGTGGCATTCGCTCGAACAATTTCCTGGGACTCATCTCCGTCTCGAACGTTGTGACCAGGTGAATCGCTTCAATCGATCGTTTCGGCCATTGCGGCAAGACATACTGAACAAAACGACGTTCCAAGATGGAATCTTCAACACGATCGTAAAGAATATTCAGGAAGCTACCCAAATCAACCAGAAATCGGTTCATTAGCCAATCATGATTCAGTGAGACACGCTTTTCCTGCCAAGATGCGTTTATCAATTGACCTCCAACGTGTCAGCAAGTGTGAGATTAACCATCGTGACCTTGCCTGATTGGTCAATTGCCATATAACTCGATGTTCAAGTTTTTTTTAAAATACTTTTAATTTCGATAGGTTCAAGTTTAATAAAAAATCATCTTTTTCGGGTTCTAAAAATTTAACTTATTGAATTTATTGATTGAGTAAAAAAAAGATAACTTAAAAGAAGTCAATATATTCAATCAAATGCAAAAAACTTGAACATCGAGTATAAGGGATGACAATCGCTTCAACCAACCAATCCACGCTGCCTGGACTAATCAAGATATGCCTTCAGTGGTACCTCTTGAAACAGCACCTGTTCCTCTGCTCCGCGGTCTTTGAGATAGGAGACAACATAATCTCGAATTGCCCCACGGCCGACAATCCCCCTTCGGCCGCAGAACTCAATCACCAGATTGAGATCTTCCACCCGCTGATTCTCATTGTACCAGGCGCCTCGGGAACCCAGGCTTAGCGTGGTTTCACCACCGAACAGCTTTGTAAGATTCTGGGTAAACCTATCTTGATTCAGGATGTCGTACAACCACATCTCGGCAGTCTGAAACGGATCTAACTTATCAGACTTAACAAAGGTAATGAAGCAGTCGATCGCAGCCTCAACATCGATTTGTTCGCTCTTCCAGCGTTGATTGTTGTTTTCGGTTTCTTTTACGAATGCTATTCTCAGAAACTTCCTGAAGGCTGTGCCGCCCGCAAGACTTTTGACAGGAAGCTGAAAGCCCCAAACCTGAGCGACCAAAACAACCAGAGGACCCCAAACGGTCAGAAGTACAGAGCCATTTTGACAGGCTTTCAGGAATGCTTCTCTGCATATGGCCCACACCAGTCCCATCAGCGGTGTTATTGCGATGTATTTCACATCATATTTCGGGTGTGATTGAATGGCCCCCAACAGCGCCTGGCCGATGCTGGTCACAGACGGAGAATCCGTAAACAGCCAAAGCGGTTTGTATGCAACACGGTCCATTCCATCTTTCGCCACGCGGCCATGTTGTTCCAGAAGTCCGTCGATGGCGAAAATTTCATCCTTCATGGGCAGGAGTACAATTGTTTGCGTAGCGGGATTTTTTGTTTTGATTTGGGCAAGCCGAGGACTCAGCGTCGATTGTTCGGACGAGGTTGTCGTGAACATGTCCAGAATTACCACATTGGCAGTCCGTATCGTGGGACTATAGGGTCTTACAACATGTTCCAACTGGATGCCGCGTTGCGCAGCCCATGCACAGAGCGGGTTGAAAAGGCCATTTTTAAATTCCGTCCTGATGCTGGTCTTCCCGTTGTCCGGCCAAGACATCATCCAATCTTCTTGCACATTATGTGGGCAGACCCACACGGCTCGTAACGGTAGCGCATGATCAACAGCATTTTTCAGTTCGGATTGCTCAAATGGTTTCAGAAGGAACGCGCCAGCACCTGTGTTGAAAGAGGCATGGTCCTGTAACCGGTATCCGGTTATGACCAGCCGGGACGAAAAAGGGTATTCCATAACCATTTTGTATAGAATAAATAGTCCGGATGGCAGTTTCTCGCGCTTATTCCGTTGATCTTCGTTTTGCAACTCCAGGTCAAAACAAAACAGCGTGCCAGCGCCTGGGGTGTTGGGGTAAACCTCAGGAATTTTGATCTCAGTTTTTTTCTCGGTATTGTCCTTTGGGTCTTCCTTTGTGTCGTCTATACGCCATGGGATAGCATGTTTAATTGTCTTTTTGGGGTCAGCAAAGGCCAGGGGTTGGCGATGCACCGCCCATTTATTTTCATTGTATGGAATCAGGATAAATTCCTGATTCCTCTCATGGTCACCAATCAGGCATGCTTCACCGAGCAGCGCAGACATGCCAATGACTGATTGGCGCCAGGCACAGACAAAGTCCTTGCACCAGGCGGGAAGATCATCTTTTTTGGGTTCTTTGTTGTTGAACCCAATAATTTTGGCACTATTACTGATCCAGATGCCGTGTTCCAGGAACTGGTTGCGCAACTCCTCTGCGAAAAGGAAATTTTCCTCCAATTTAATGTCATTGACATAAAAAAGAGGACTGGGCGGCACCGTCCTGATCATATCCAGAAACCGCCGGCCCAAATCATGTCTCACACCTTCGTTGTCCTCGACGATAACGATCAGTTGATAATTGTGAATATGGGGTACATCAATGTGGGCGCTAGCCGCAGGCATCGCCAGCTTGTATTTTTGACAGTCGAGATTTGCGACATCGCGGATGTCACTGATGCTCCATCTTGCAGTCAATTCGCACAAACGCTTTTTTGATGAACAATCTGCACCACAACGCAAAGAAAATTTTGAGTTATTCCATTCGGGTGGCTTGATGCTATCAATTGGTGTGACTTGCTGGTCATCGCGCCTTCCGTGTCGGACCTGCAACCAAACCTCTTTCAGACAGTAATGGCAAAACGCCCAGTCCAGGTTTTTAGGGACTGTTTTTTCATGGTCAACGGTTTCCGGGTACCGTGCGTGCCGGTCTGCCTCCCGCAACATATCTGGCAGATTAAGTACCGGGACATAGCGGATGGCTTTTGTATTCGGTTCGTGTGATGAGATTTTCCAGGGTAGATCAAACAGGTTCAATCCGTAGGCATCCCATGATGCCTCTACCGCTTTTTCGAAATGACAGAGGCCGAAAATGTAACAATTCTCTTTATCGAATGGAAAATCGTAGAGTTTTAAAAGTAGTTCCAAAGAAAAGCCATTGGTTGAGAACGGCTTGTTATAGCCATTCGTTGGGAATTTGCTTGCCCATGGCACCTTTTGCGCCAAGTTGCCAAATAGCTTCACAACTTGCTGGGCGGCTGCCAAAGGCAGATGTTGCGCCCCACCAGCACCCGCTTCGCCCTGCGGCAACCAGAACCATGTTTTTTCACTCATCAATCGACTCGCGCTTTTTGATTTTACGGCTTATGCTGTATTGATTTCATATATCAATATATCTCCACCCAGTGCAAGGGCGATTGACAATATTTTTATAAAAGCATGTGAGAACCCGCATTTCAATTGAGGTCAATTGCCGAACTTGGGTTAAATATTCTGGGAGGCATCATCAGGATCTGGCATCATCTCAATCTGGTTATTGGCGGTTATTCGAGACAGTGCTTCATCAATATTTTCTTTAACCAATGGGTTTTCTTCAAACAGTTGGGCTTTCTCCAAAGCTGCAATGGCTTTTTCTTTGTCGTTTCCATTCACCATTGCAAGTGCAGCCAAAGACCTCTCTTCGGGGTTAAATTCAGCATTGCCAAGATACTCAACAAAAATAAAATGTGTCTGAGCATCATGGGGGTTTATTGCATACCATGAAGACATCATGTCGCCAACTTTGTCCAGGGATATGGATTGTTCCCTGGCAAGTAACATCATTCCCTTAATTGCCAGATTGTTTTCAACACCGACAAGTTCCACAATGAGTTTGTTTGCTGTTTCATAATCCCCATGCCCATAAGCATCAGCAGCCACGCGTGCAATCATGACAGGATTTTTTATAGCCATTAATTTCATTTTTTCTTCTTCTGATGCCGCATTATATTTTTGCGCCAGCATTTCTCCCACAGTTTCATTCGGCATTAATCTTATCACATTATTTATGGCATAAGTTAAGTCTTCGGGCATTTCAGACAGATCGGAAGACACTGGTGATTTTCCAGTCAGAATGCCAGTCAGCATATCAGCGTGCACAGAACCAACATCCGCAAAAATTTGGATCAGACTGTCTTGAATGTCGTAATCTTGCTGCTTATGGGCATCAATGATCGCTTTGAGAACCGACAGTACCCCTTCCTTGGTCCCTGATTCAATCAGGGCTTTGGCGCTGTTTTTTCTGGAAACGTTATCACTGGATGAATCATTAAGATTCTGAATCAGTTTATCAATAAAGTCATCACATGCGGGTGTATTTTCTTGAAGCATCTCGCCGGTGAATTCATTTTCGGCAAATACTGCTGATTTAAGGCCATTAATAATATCCGGCTTTGTTTCATGACTCAAAACGTATTGTTTTTTTTCATTAAAAACAGGAGATGGTATTATACTGTCCCCCTTTTTATCATCAACTGAGGATGATTTTTTTTCAGCTTCGGTGCTTTTCCCTGAACTTGAAGAAAAATACAGTTTGGAGATTCCGAATGCCGTTATCATCAAAACCATGATGAGACCAATAAAGAATATTTTTATCATATTTACCTGCTTTTTATATTACTGTGCAGAGTCATCATATCGAACTCTACACAGTAATCTCCTGTATTAGGGGGTTATAAAATGGCTCGCTTTGCCGGCTTCATACAATAACTAAGCGCTCGTCACCACATAGTAGTCTGAGATGGGTACCTGTCGCCCGGTTGTAACGATACGATCCCAAGGGACCTGGCCTGTAGGATTCGTCCATCCGGTACCCCAGTTTGATTCAGCAAGCCGCAGTTGTGTAGGCTGCCCGTTGGCATCCCAATATACTGCAACGATAATCGCCGCATGTCCATTTCCATTTTTAAAGGCGTACATCCCGGGGCGGATATCCGTCTTTGCAACCGCTGAAGAGCCATAAGATCTTTTGGCGCCACCGCATGCCTCCACTATGCGGTCGGCGAACTCCTTGCACTGTGTGCGAATACTCAGGTATGAAAGTATCCCGTTGTTGTCGTCTTTTTTAGGTACAGTCCCGTTGAAACGCAGTTCAATGCGACCAATGATTGCGTTTTGTTCGGAAAGGGTGTACTTTCCTCCGTTAGATGAAATCGACTTACGCATGGTGTCCTGCGCGTTTGATGGGATCGAAAGACCCGGCAAATATGGCCGTCCTTTTCCAACCCAATAATTGTAGGTGTCCTGGATTGCCAGGCGGATGCGCTCTCCGTCACCGCCAGCGGTGTCCGTCAGCCAGGGAGAGCCAGTAACCGACTGAGGCGATGGCCGGTTGTTTCCGCCGTTCAATGCCGCCGACACGATGGCTTTCTGCTTGGTCGTTTCTGCATGGCGATAACCGGTTTCGTTTGACCAACCCATGGCCGCGGTACCCGGAACTTTTATTAATGCCCAAATAGTAGAGGAACTTCCCACTGCTATCGTCGAACCCGACGGGTTTGTGAATTTCCAGTCCTCTCTGTAAGCTTTTTCTGAATTCTGGGGTGCAGGGGCCTTCATTGGAACAGTGAAAGTGTATGTGTTACCAGGGGAAACCGACCCGGAGATTTTCACTTCGCTGATGCTGCTCAATCTGCCAGCGGAGTTGGAATTGTACTTCAGCTTGTAAGACGAGTTCCATGTGCTGGTCCCGGAATTTTTTATCGTCCATGTTTTGTTGAATGATGCCCCCCCGGTCTCTATAGTGTTATCAGGAATGGTTTCTTTCACCCAACTGGCTTTATCGGTAGTTGCCGCCCACGACCCGGTGCAAAATAATGAAGGCGCAATAAAGCAAAAACTCCACACAATCAATGTAACAAGATGTTTCTTCAATAATTCGTTCATTTTCATTTTGCTTCCCTCCTTCTAATTTTGGTTGATTTTTGATAATTTAGCATTCATTTCACCTTAAACGTCATCGATGCGCAGTTATTGCTCTCGTTGATTTCCGGGACTGCTCCCTGGTAATCCGCACAGACTTTAAGCGTCCGAGTGCCTGTGTCCCCAAGCTTGATATTGTCGTTGTTAACCGATTCTTTCTGATCTCTGCCCGGTGACAATTCACTGGCATCAATTCCGTCATCATCCCTGTATTTATCATCGATATAATAGGCGACGCGGATGCCAGTGGTGGGTGTTGTGGCGCCAATGTTTCGGACAGTGCACCAAGGATGCACCTTGGTGCCTTTTTTGATACTGGTACCTTCTTTCAGTCCGAGCCCTGTGATAATAAAATCCACCGTCGATGGGGCTGGGGTAACATCGAAGCTGAAAGATTTGCAGTTGTTTGTCTCATCGGTTTCTGGGACAGCATTGTTTATGTCCGCACAAACCTTCACTTCATGAATTCCAGTCCGATCCGGCAGATATCCACTGGTTGGTGTATTTTCCCATTGATCGCGGTTCGTGGTTAACTCATTGGCATCTGAACCGTCTTCTTCGATCAAAGTAAAATTGCTTTCGCCCGGTTTTTTAAGGTAATATCCGCTTTGAATGCCCACCAGTGGCGTATCCTGTCCGATATTTCGAATGGCCATTTCGATACGATAATTCGTTCCCATCGTAATGGAGCTTTTTTGACCGACCAGTTGAGCTACGGAAATAATCAGGTCGGTGTTTCCCTTAACGGGATACCATTCTTTCTGCCAGTATGACAGATTGTCATCCTCATTGGTTTCGTGGACTTCCTTGGTGGAATCAACTTTTGCCCGAAAGTAGACGCGTTTATTTTGGGCTTCCGATGGAACTGTAAAATACACAGTTTCTTTATGCGGTTTATCCTTGGTAAGGGTTCCCGGCTGGGTATAAACCCTTCCTAAGAATTTCCATTCACCGTCGGAATCTTCGTGGGAAATTTTGATTTCTATGTCTGTTTCCACATTTTGGGTATCAGAGCTGACACCTTTTACGCAATCCTGTTCTTCGGAAACGGGGTAAACTTTAACCGCATAAGTCTTCCCGATATCAAGATATGATTTTTGCTCGTTGAGTTCATGATCGGAAGAATCGAAAACCCCGACACTGTAGATGCGAAGATTTGGATAGGGTCCGGTTGGCGGTGTGGGGGTAGGGGTAGGGGTAGGATTTGATCCTCCGCCAAACCCACTTGCGATAGAATTTATAAAAGCTAAATCGTATTTGCTGTGACAATCAGTACCCTTACAGCGATAATCATTCCAGACTTTGTTTGCAATCCGCTTCCATTCTTCCTGGGTTTGATTCCCACAAAGATTTCCCATTTCATAACAATCCAGGTAATACAGACTGGTCACACCTTCATTGTAAGCGAGGATGTGGATGAAGCCGGATGGATTGTTGACTGGAATTTTTATTCGCTGACCAAATTTGCACGCATTACTATAGTTGAATTCTGTTACATCAATGTGCGTGGCATTGCCATTTGAATCGTAATAAACTTTTTCCACCCGATTTACATGTCCGTGGTCATCGTCAAGATTTTTTAGGTCACCAGTCCAGTTGTATTCCCAGTATGCAATGTCGCCAGGAAGTGGGGTAGTATCAACAATTATATCTGGTCCTTCCACATTACCAGCCGCATTATTCCAGTTGCCGGCATCACCCCAACTGCTTCCTTTTGGCTGTAAATAGGAATTTGTAAAATCTATACCATACGAATTCAACATGTACGCCGCATAGGATGTACAGTTGTTCTGGCAAAAACCGTAATTATCCGGAGTACAAGTATTTGTACAACCTGAAGTTGTATTGTAAGGGTAACCATGATCATCATAGGCAAATGCACTTTTACTGAAAGCACTTGCAACCAATACGAAGCAGCATAAGTATAGTGTCAACATTTGCTTTTTCATTTTTAATCCTTTCATTTTTTGATTGTTGAAAATATCTTCTCTGTTTTTCACATAATGAAAGAAATGTGCCAGTTAATGCAATTCTGATTAATTACTTTGTAACCAACTGTTATTAAATGTAAATTATGACAGAGGCGATATATTTCAGATAGGATCAAGGATGGAGGCGGGTAAGATGAAATGAAGCAGCACGGTACTTTATTGATACCATAGGTTCTGTTTTGCTACCATTTGTCTCATAAATATCATTGACAGCATATTTTATAGGTGTTACCGAATATTTCAAAAAGCGATTCCTATCACCTGATTGCCGACATTAATTGGCGGAGATTGCCCGGAAGAAAAAAACTGGTATTCTATCAAAGCCTCATAAGCCTGAAACATACGACATGGATAAAAAATTCCTGATTATTGGCGATAACCTGATCTATATGACCCTCGTGAAGGTCATAGGCCTGTTTTGTGAATACGTTTTTGAGTACTTCGATGCATCCAGATTTCCCTCTGCCGGATCACTTTTACCTGCCCTCGAAGAATACAGCACAGGCGGTTTTCATGGCGTGATTCTGTCTGGACAGGACGGCATTGAGTTATCAAAACACATCCGCATTTCAAATACCCTTGGCGACTTGTCCCTGCTCCCGATCATGATATTAAGCCCATTTTCTTTGGAGTATCATCTGCGTGAAAGAAGGGATAACATCTTTTTGCTGTCTCCGGGCATCTACCTTATTCCTGTTTCGGAATGTGTTGCCGAATTGCTGAGAGCCATGGAAGAACCAAGGCCCTTTGTTTCTCTGGAAGAAATGCGGGCCGGGTTGAAGCCGTTCATAGTCTGGTCCGAGGAAGACAACGTAGTTTCCCATCACGACAATTTTAACAGATACGGTCCGGTCAAGCTGATGCAGGAGCATTTCGGTCAAATCCCGGATGATTATTCGAAATATTTCACGAATATTAACTCAAAACTGTGGTTCAGGAAGTATCAATTTCTCACTGGAGAGGACAAAAGGTCGGTAAAAGCCCCTGAGCCGGATGAAGCGCTTTTTAAAAGGCTTATTGCGAACAAAAAGTTCTTGTACATAGACGATGAGCATCGGCTGGGCTGGTTTTTTGCTCTCCAGGCCATACTTGGTGGCACAGATGAACCAGAGGACCATATTTTTTTTAATCAAGTCGGTCATGTCGTCCATGCCACCAATGGAAGATTTACCTGTCTGGATGACTTTGATACCGCTGTTGAGGTATTTAACAGCTACGGTGCCGAACTTGAAAAAGTACTGGCGGAGTACTCGGAAGCAGAGCATGCAAGAAATACCGTTGCAGAACAGTTCGCAACAGCTCAAAAAGAAGTTAACGATACGAGGCTGAAACTCAATTCCGTCAAAGATAACCATGCTCGCTCATCTGCCGGCATGGAGGAATCCGAATCCAGGCTCAGGAAACTGCAGGAGGAGCTGAAGAAGTCCATCTTCTCTCTGACCGATGCATATACCAATGACATCCAGGTTCCTGAAATGTTGCCGGCTATCAGGAATATGAAGGACATGTCCGATCAGTATTTCAGAGAAGAGAGTACATTCAACAGACATAAGGGTGATACTGAAAAGCATGGCAGATCCCTGGAAGAACTCCGGAAAGAAGTGAGCCAGCGCGAGGACGTGTTTAAAGATGCTCAGTCAAGGAAGGACTTGGCAGTCAAGAGATACGATAGGGCTGTTTTCGCGCTTTCAACAGAAAAATTGTTCTCGTATGATCTTGTTATTTGTGATCTCAGGCTTGATAAGGGCAATGATATTGGTGCATCTCCGAATGAAATATCGGGCGTGAGATTGTTGCGCCAGATCAAGAAGATCGATCCGAGCATACCTGTTCTTATTTTTACTGCTTCTGAAAAGGCAATGAATTACAAAGAGGTGATTGATCTTGGTGCATCCGGATACTGGATTAAATCAGTCAATTCTCTTGATGATCTGAAGCTTGAGGTCATAAAATCTCTCTCAAATGCCCAGGAAGCCCGTAATCTTTGGCAAAAAATCAGAAAGGTTGAGGCAAGGCGGAAATTGTCTTTGTTTCGTGAGAATCCCTCGACAAAGGTATTGGAGAGAGATGTCATGGAAAAATCGAGGAAGGTAGAAATCAACTTCCTGTTGAGGGAAAGTTTTCTGCTGCTTTTGAAAAAAGCTTCTCCTTATGAAGAACTCGTATGCAATTTTTCAAACGATGCCAAAATTGCACTTAACATGGGCTTGATCCAGGAAGAGAGGTTTGGAAGAATTAAGGGTGAAAAATGGGACTTATTGGTCAAGCAGAAGAAGATTGATGACGACGAGGCGATGATCAGAAGGATACGCAATAAGGCGGCCCATCAGGCAAAAACCGGGATGACATACTGCGAGGTCCTGAATATCTTTCAAAAGACGCTGGATAAGTGTCTGCGCTGATAAATTATGCGCTGAACAAGAAAACACTGCGTTCACGGGTAACTCCCCTGCACCTATCCCACGACTCTCTTGGAATAAAAATATTTGAAAAATGCAAATCCGGGTACATCACCTTCCGATATTATGTTGAAACCGCTATTGTGGAGCATTGTTCTAACGTCTGTCACTCTTAATGGGTACTCGTCTCGAAGCGTATTGATAGGGCTTAGAATGGGATTATAGAGGATTACTTGTTTGATATGAGGGTAAATAGCATTGCCGAGCGGCAAACTCGAAGCTGTACTTACCTCAAGTGACCGGTCGAGAACATAGGTGGTCAGTTGGTCAGAATTGGACTTTAACTCCTGAATCAGCTCATATTCGGTATCTTCGAGTATAACATCAACGTAAAGAAACTCCCCGTTCGGTTTGGCAAGGCTGAGCAGATTTTCAAATGCTTTGGGTTGTTGGCTATAGTCCAGATTATGGATCACTGAAATGGATATTATGATATCAAATTGTTCTCTTAGATCTTCCTGTAGCGGGTCGGCCAGGTTGAATTTTCGATATTCCAGATTGGAAAGTTGCCTGAATCTTTGCTTGCCGAATGACAGCATATCGTCGCTGTTTTCCAAAACGACAACCCTTTCAGGAATATCAACAATGTGCCCACACCTCAGAGAGAAGCTTCCACTAGCCAAGTTCTTTCCAATATATCCTATCCCTCCTCCTACGTCGGCAATAGACTTATTATGGGTACACATACCGGTTTTCGAAATAAGGAGTTCACCCATTATGAAATGATAAAAAACAACTGAAAAGTAATTTTCTCTTTTGAAAACCTTATCCAGTTCCCAAAACGATTCGTTCATAATCTCAATCCTTTGTCAGCATTTTTATACACGGGCTTCCACATATTTCGGACCAGCGTGAGGGCTTCAGAGATGAACTGTTAATTCGCTTCTGTATCTTCTTCCCTTTTCTTCTGCTTGTCGCCTTTGCGCCGCGTGGCCATTACTTGCTCATGAACATCTTTGAGCATGGAATCAGAAAGGAGGGCGCTTGTACTCTCCGGGGATATTTTTAAATATTTAATGACCAAGTCTCCGGCTTTCGAGCCCGAAAGTTTTCTCATCTTGTTCATGAACTTTATGGCTGTGGTGTAAAAGGTTTCTCCGCTGGGGTTGGATGGGGTAAGTTTCTTGGTAGCAACAAGCGCAGCTTTTAGATAACGGGCAACTAGTTCGCCGTAAGCTTTCTGAATAGCCGGGAAGTGACCATAGATTTGATCCGGTTTTAAGGCATCAAAATTGAAGCTCTCCAAGTATCCTATCAGTGAAAGAATATCATTCGCTGCATGTTCCTTTACGATCTGAACGGGAAGGTGTTTGGTCTCTTGATGCGCAACCATACATGGAACTCCTGATGGAAACTCCACTGCCCTGGTGGTTGCCCTCTGCAGAGCGGAGCCTATCCCAAGGGAGAGGTGCGTTTTCGACAGGACCTCTATGCCCTTATAAGTGCCCACCGCTGTTGCAATAATCCCTTCCAATTCCCTCACGTTTCCGGGCCAGGAATAATCAAGCAAGTCTTGCATTGCGTCATCTGATATCTTCCTCGGTACCGCTTTTAACTTCCTTTCATGCTTTCGCAAAAGGAATTCCGCCAGCAAAGGGATATCCTCTTTTCGTTCCCGAAGTGGTGGAAGAACAATGAAAGCATCCTTTCCAACCCCTATGCGTTGGAGTATATCCCAACGCATGCCGCCCGCGGATATGGCATCAAAGCGGTTGGTTGCCATTACTATTTGTATATCCAATCGCATAGGCTCGGCAGCATCGAGCCGCTGAGTCTCCCGGATGTTACTGTCGAGGAGTCGCAGGAGTTTGGGTTGCACGCTCGGAGGAATATCGCCAAACTCATCAAGGAAAAGAGTGCCGTGATTGGCAAGTTCCGCATCGCCAGCCTTGTCTTTCTTTGCATCTGTGAAGGACCCTTTCATGTATCCGAATACTTTCTGTTCAACCAAAGTTTCAGGAGTACCATGAACGAAGCATTGTCTGAAAAGACCATTTCGTTTGGGTGATTGTCTGTGAATGTACTTGGACATTGGTTCCTTGCCGGTTCCAGTCTCTCCAAGTACGAGGATATTATCACTTCCACTGCTGGCCTTCTCTCTGGCTTTTTGAAGACACATGAGGAGAGGCAGTGAATGGCCGATAATTATTCCAGCATCATCTTCGATGAGCCCAAAGTCATTTAAATCACTTCTGAAGTCTTCACGGCTCATTTTCTCTTTTTCACGAAAATTACGCGCTCCAGCATCGCTGAACCGACCTGCTGCAAGTTTCCTGTTCATAGAAGAAAGAATGACAGTGGGAATTTGGGAAAGATGGGGATCTTGGTGCAGCGCCTCAATAACCTGCAAGCCGAAGTAATTCTGCGGTATTCTATCTTCATCCCTGCCCTTCATATTGCCTTTGGTGTCAACGGGACCTGTCTTGAAATGAAGATCCAGCAGTAGAAGAGCCCAACGTGGCCATTCCAACCAACCATTTCGAATTAATTCCAAAGTTCCTTCCAGATCATTTTCGACCTGCCCATAGCTCTCCACCTGTCCACTACAGAAAATGGCATCAGCTTCAGCATCAGGCAATCCTTCCGGCACGGAATCCCCCGTTATGTCATTTAAACCTAGTCTATAGCAGAAATTTTCGCGTTTCCTGTTACGCTCACCGAAAATTCTGCCGTAATCGTCATCGATGACCAATATCCGAGGCAGGTTCTTCATGCCAACAACACCTCCCTTGGAAGTTTGCTCAATTCTGAGGAGAAGTTCGCACATGCCTTGGTGAAAGTCTCGAACAAATCGAGTAACATCACAAGGCTCGGAACCACATGGATCGTTGATTCAGGTATTCCGGCGATGATTTCCCTGTAAGTTTCATCTGCCTTGTGAAGAGCTTTCCGACATGTTTCGACGGAGTCATCCGGATTGTATCTGGTCAACCAGAGCTGATGAATTAGGCCTCCGAGCCACTCCTGAGTGCCATCATCGCAACGGCTTAACGGCTGATATTCTAAAAAGACTTGAGGGGACATTTCTTTCTCAAAATTATTCAGCAACCATTCCGCCTCTTTTTGGCATTCCTCCCACATCGGGAAGTCTTCATCAATAAACTCAGCAATTCGGAAGGCATTGGGATCGGGTCTACGTAATCGCTCAATGAATGCCCTAAGACCATTTAGATATTCAATTCCCAGAACATCATGATTGAGGACATCGCGTTTCTTCTGCCACATAGTCACAATCTCAAACATAAACTTTTCACCACTCCTATTGTTGGTGCTTCTGAAAACACACTCAGAGGTAAACAATCAAGAAAATGTCGACTGAAGTTTTGCAGCAAGTAAGCAGTAGACTCTCGCAACTATATTATGGTCGGTGATCATATTGTCATTAAGCAAGGCAGCAACGAACGTCGGTAGTTCATCAGGAAACACATCAGAGGTCATGAAATCCCACTCCTCTTTGAGTACATTTAGTGAAAAACCGTTGTATGTCCCGAATTGGAGAACGGATTTCCACCATGATGGGTCCTGAACGATATGTATATCAACGTTCTTGACCAAATCGCGAGCTTTCTCAGACCACCCCATGAGCTTCAGGGCTTCTTTAAAAGCAGTGTCTGGCGGTTGAGAATTCTCTATAATGGAGGCATAGCCAGAAGTTGCTGCATGGACTGCCAGATAACCTTGACATAAAACCACAATGGAAGCTGAATATGTGACGGGTTTTTCAGGCTTGGTAATCACTTGCACAATGTCATGTATTGAAGTAGGGGTAGTAAGCCTTTTCAGCCTTTTGACAAGAAGGCTGAAGCTTATTTTATACGATTTCTTCATGCCCCGCAAATTTGGCTGACAAGAAAGCCCTTCAGCTGTCGTATATTCAATATAAATTCCATGCTCGTGAAGCGTTTCTTCCAGTTGGTCGGAGTTGCCGTGCACTATAATTATTTGTGCCTGAGTAGGGTCTTCTTCCTCTTGTTGACCACCGAGGCTCCGTAAGAGCACTGCCAGATCATCTCGCATCGTAGGATGGTCTTCATCACTTAGGTAAAATTTAAAACCTGTCATAAGATGTCTCAACCTGTCTCTAATTTGTAAAAGGGGATTATAAATTCTGAAAGCTCACCATTCTGCAAAATGTTTTCCATGAATGGTTTCAGTTCTCTATAATGAATGGACATCGATCCAGTCTTCTCCGCGAAACATTCTATGCACAAAGGTCTGTTCAATTCAAATATGATTGATGCCTTTTTGCCGCTCAGGTTCAGGTGTATCCAGATTATTCTAGCTGGATGATCGTCATCTGCGAATGCATGTATAAAGTCCCGGAGCTTTTGTGCTATCAAAAATAGAGGAGTTTTCGACTCGGTATGGTATTTTATTTTTTTAGATTTTTGCTTGTGTTTTTTGATTAATTCCTTACACGTATTCTCATCACAAGGTGTGCTATCGATATCTTCGACAGTATCTATATTAGAGCTAATACCCAATCCAAATGCAAGACCTCTTAAGGCATAATAAGAAAATTCTTTCTTAATAGTGTCATTCATAAAAACCTTCGCACAAAAGTAAGCATAGACCTTATTTTCCATTGTGAAATATTCGTCAAGTAGAACGCTTTGAGCCCATCGCCATACGTTGTTTTTATCCTGGCGAGCCAACTTATCAAATATCCTAAGTTCAGCCAATTTATGCAAGTTTTCTCTGATTTGATATAGATGTTCAGGTTCATGAGGTATTTTACTGGTTAACATAGTGTATTTGGGCGCCGAGTAAAATTCGGAGAAATAGTAATTGATAGTACGGTAATCACCTTCAATATTGTTAAACCATTCTTTCAGGCGGTTCTTTCCATATTTCTTGTCGATAATATGATGTTTCACTATAATTTCCAGATTTGATTCTCCAGCATCACCACCTACCGTAAGGAATGCCATTGACCAATCTGGAACTTGGAGATCTTTCAGTGCCTTCTCCACCTCAAGGCCTATTGGCTCGTTATCTGCATCATTAATATCGATCAAAAAGGCAGTGGTCATCTTGCTCGTGTTGTCAAGACATTTCCATTCCTTTTCAATCCATGAAACAGTGTCAACATCAGTAGATCTTGGAAAATCGCCTATTAGCAAGCGTTTGATATCAAGTTCGTGGAAGAAAACTCCGATTAATGCAAGCCCTTTCTCGTGAACATGCCATCGGGACTTGCGGATCTTATCTGCACTATTCTCATCGAATTCTGACTTTAGCGCCGCCTGGAATATCTCGGTAGCCTTTTGCCAGGCATCATCTATAACGAATATTGTCCATGAACAGTCATTAATCTCTTTTGTGACCACCACGTACTCATCATTCACTTGGACATCCATACAAGCCCTCCTTTTGATTGGACACTTAGCGGCGGAGCACTCTAAGACCTTAAGCCATTGTGCACATCAGCGAAGGTTTTTCTCCATGCTGAAGCATGTTACCCATTTCTGAATACTCTCGTTATATTCAGGACCTTTGATGGTATGAGCGCCGAAGTAATCGCCGAAGACCTTAAGATAGGATTTATCCTTAGATTCTTGGCTGGGATCTTTCGGTGGAGCACCGGGATTGGTTATTGTGACTTGCACATAATTATTGTTTATCAAAACTTCAATATTAAGTGATTCACCTGTTAACTCCGCTTCCAGCTTATGGCAAGCTGTATGGTACATGGCTTGCTTTGCGCAATGCACGAACATAGTCGCAAAACTCTCTTTTTTTATAATGCTTGGTTTCCTGGTGAAGTTTGTCGTCACCTCTTTGAAACCCAGAAAATTGACAAGTGCTTGTGCGTTTGGGACTATTTTTGCGGCATTTTTCTTACGGCCTCTGATAGTCGCTGCTGCTCCAGTCGCAGCAAGAAGGACATAGTCGCGTAAGTTAGATCCAAATGGTGAATCTATGCTATGATCATGAAAATTACCTTTTATGTAAGAGGAAAGCGTTGTATTGACGAAGAATAGACAATTTTTCGCTTCAAGGGAAAATGTCTTAATTTTATTTTTTTCATTTTCTAAGAAAGTTATAAAGTAATCGAAAGTGTTGTGAGTGATATCAAGTTCCTTCTTTGCCATACCGTCTTGCACTCCAAGTTTTCTTCCGTGGCTTTCAAATTCTTTGACCATGTCCTGGTATATAAGCGAGTCAAATGGCTCAATAAACCTGGAATATGTATTGTTAAGCTGTGGATAATGCTTGTTTTGAGTGAAATAGCTAAACTCATGAGCATGCATGAATATATGGTATCCACTCCAAATGCTCGACAGGTCTCTCACTGTGTTTGGCACATGAAATATATACCGAGTGCCCACTTCATACATCATAATGGAAAACAAGTATAACGGAGCTACAGTTATATGCCAAATTTCTTCGACGCGTTTATGCTCAAAGGGCTTGACCAAGTTCATCTCCTTAAGATCCTTATATATACCTGATCCAGATGAGGCCCATGATCTAAATACTCCCTCTTTAATCTCAAGAATCTTTCCAAAATTATGTCTGCCGAAAAGCCTATCCTCCAATCCTGGATTTAAATCGAAGCTATCGTTGAAAGCCATATCAAGGAAATCACAACCGTGCTTCATCACATTTATTATATAACTGCTTTTGTCCCAAAACTCTTCAATAGCTTCGACTGCCCTGATCTCTGACGAAGTCTCCCAATTTACTATCGATGAGCATATAGGAGCCATCTCCTCAGCAATATACCTCCATACTTTTTGACGCAATTCCTCGTGTCTTCGCCTATCAAGTTTTAATATTAGCTGTGATTCGTGGAATGTAATCGATTCTTGATCACTATCCATAACGACAACACACTTGAAATCCGTATCAAAATTGAATATTTCTTGGATGTTATGTGCTCTTTCGGAAAACTTCCCCTTCTTGCTCATACAAAGATAGAGCATATACAACCAGAGCCATATCCTTTGGAGTGAAGTTCGTTCATCTTTATCTTTAATATTGAGATTTAGTCCTTCGAAGAACTTACGTTTGTATTCATCTTCCGGTGTTTGAATCAGACTGGGTATCAGCCGTCCACCAACGCTGACTTTGGATACCTTTGTGGCTGTTTTGCTTTCCCCACTATTTACTACGCTAATCATTGCCAGAAAACAACCGCGGTCAACTTCGATATGTTGTCTGAGCGAGTCTGAAAGTTGGTGAAAAGTTCTCACGTTTGAGCTTTCGAATTGTGAGTACCAGTAGAGACCTTGTTCTCGAAGGGTCTCAGATGAATTCAAAAGAACGGAGAGCTGCAGATTGCGTGTGTAGGTCTTTTCATTTTCATGTCTATCCTTTAAATAAACGTACAGTTTTATTCCATTAGTAAACTGAATGTCCGTACGAAAGTCTTTCCACTCTAGCGACAATTCTCTATCCTTGCTGGTCTCAAGTTCATCAATTATCTTGTTACCAATTTGTTCTTTTTCCCGATACTCCCAAACTGGCAGATAGAGCGAACTGACGCAGTTTTTCCATCCATCACTCCTGATTAATTGTTTGACAGCAGAGAAAACCTCTTGATTGATGATTCTTTTCCAATGGAACTCGGAGTGTTCAGGCTTTATTCCGTTTTTAAACCCAGAATCCTCCTTCTTCAAACTGTCAATAAGGAGACTGAAGTTATGGGGCATGAAAAGGCGCAATCGGCGATTAATTCCCCATTTGCGCAAGGTGTAGTGCCAGTCTCTCCAAAGGCCATGCCATCTTCTATTGAAATGCTGATCAAGTGCAAATTGGGGTGGTGGCGGTTTTGCAAGCCAACTCGCCTCGGCCGTTACTTCTCCGATTATAATCGCACCTCCGTCGCGTAGCGAGGCGAGTATTTTGGGGAAAATAACTTTCATGTTTGCAACGCACTGTAAGGACAGAATGCCTATAATACAATGATAATTATCTTCTTTATTCGCAAATACCTGTCTGGTTATGTGATCTTCAATTCTGCCAAAATAACTCCTTATAGTTATTTTGCTTTTACCGCTAGCACTATTTCCATGCGCGAGGAATCCTTCAATACCTTGAGCTGGTTGTAACTGCTTATCGCCAAATATTTTGTATCGATCGTTCTCGACGGTCTTTTGTAGTTCTTTCAGGAAATTACCAGACCTGTCCACGCATTCGATATCGAACCAGAGACTGCTGTACGGTTGTGTCTCTTCATAGTGTTCGATATAAGCCTTAAGTAGGGGGAAATCGGCACGCCCATAACCAGTTCCAATCGAAAGAACTCGCAAACGAATGTCCAAATCCTTCGGCAACTCAGGAAAGGCAATATGTTCCTTACAATGCCTATAGAATCTTTCGGCGACGGAAGAACCGCCTGCGTTTGAATCAATTTCAGGGAATCCGAGAAATTTTTCATATACTTCTACTGCGTTAATATCCATGAAGCACCTAAGCTAAAATCCGTGGCCAAGCTGCCACTCGGAATGGACGAGAATCCTCAGCAAGAACTGCCTGATTGCATCCTTTCCGCACTGGGTCATGACAAACGAATAAATCAACGCCATTCTCCAGGACGAATAACTCCATCTTGGAGAATGGCGTTGAATTTGTCAAATAAATTGACTTTGATTGGCTACTATCCATCACATCATTCAGCAGAAAACACCCTCAGAATTCCTGAGTCTCCAGTTTCGGTGATGTGCGAAAATGCAATGGGAGTCTTGGCGCTGCCTGCCTCGTCGAATATATACTTTCCAGCCAATCCGGAAAATCCTCCTTTCAGGATCTCACTTCGCAGAGCGACTGCATCCGTTGTGCGCACAGCCAGAAGCGCTTGAGCCGTCAGGCTGTATGCATCATATGCATCCACTGCCGCTTCATGAAATTGCTCTGCCCCATATCGTTTGATGTATTTGGTTTTAAATTCCTTGAACTGGGGATTCTGTTCTTCATAAGTCCTATGCAGAAAACTCGGACCCATGTAATACATTCCATACAACGGCGTTGTCACCCTGTTCGACGTAACGAGATGGGAGATTGCGAATGATCCAATAATCATGGATTTAACTCGCTGCTCTCGCAGTGTACTGATGAGAAAAGGGTGGTCGGAGGCAAAACCCCATGTGAGGACTATTTCCGGAGCCGCTTTCTTGACCGCAAGTACCTGCGTTCTGTAGTCTCGATTGCCTGGTTGATATGGCTGAACGATTGGGGTGATATTCATTTTCAGAAGGCCGGGCACGATTATCTTTTCCACTTCATATACCGTGGCGGAGTCCGAGGAGTGTATGAGACCGACCTTCTTCGGCGCTTTTTCCGAAATCACGTCAAGCATTGCTTCTCCCTCGGCGCGGAAGCTGTAATAAGGCCTGATGATGTTCTTTGAGCCATCACAAACGGAATCGTCTCCTGTTCCGGCAATAAGCAGAACATTGTCAGTCTCTGTAAGCGGCCTCAGTGCCAAGGTTATGCCTCCCAGGTAGGCATAAACCGCATTCACTTTTCTCAGGGCCTTACTCTGATTGTAGATTGTGACCGCATTCTTTGGATTGGCCTGAGAGTCACCGAAATTCAGATTGATGGACACATTCTCTTTGGAAAGTTTTTCGCGCCATTCGTCCTGCGCAAGTTCAAACCCATTCTTGACCGGAACTCCAAGGATCGCCACATTTCCCGTCAATGGCACGATCGCTTCCAGGTTGTATTCGATCGCTTCTGCGGCGATGCAGGCACCCTGCGAAACAAAAAGCAGCGCAACAAGAATGATTGCACCGGAAAAAAATCTGGATATCCACTTTCTATTCATATTGAAACCCTCCGTATCATATACTTTGATTTTCCGATCTCGAAAAGAAAAAATCCTCTCTCAGGCATTCCCACACAGAACCTTTTTCCCATTTACAATTGCAAAGATTCGGTTGAAAGCTGAAAAGGGTGTTTTGCTGCTTTCGCAGTGGCCATCAGCATCCTCGGTACTGCGACGAACAAAGAGGATCCATTCCGGAGCAGCAGTTCAGTAGTCTCACATATCCTATTTATCGAACCAGCGTCAAGTGCATAGAAAGGTTCATCAAAAAGTCCCAGGGAAAAACCCTTGCCATTTATAACGCTCCAGATGGCCAATTTCTGCTTTTCACCCCCGCTGAGATGGGAACAGTGTTTGTCAGCAAGATTGGAGATGGGGCTGGGAATCTCTGCAAGCCGGCTGAGCCGAAGAGACTCCCGGATGGTCAATCCTGAGAATGTTTGATTACGCGATTGAAGAAGCGACATTCCTATCCTAACTCGCTCCCATGGGGTAAGGCATTGAATCGGGTTTCCATTAAAAAATATACTTCCACTCGTCACGGGGATCAGACCAGCAATAGCTTCAAACAGGGTCGTCTTGCCCCACCCGTTGGGAGCATGCAGAACAGCAAGCTCCCCCATTGACAAGCAGAACGAAAGACCCTGCACGCTGCCATCGGCGATTTGCTTCCCAATCACAATGCGCTTGCCTCTGCAAACGACAATATCCCTGACTTCCAGAATCGGAGCCCCGACATCACCCGACTCTTTACAAGTAAGCTTCGTGAGCAATGCACCGCCGGGAAGTTCCTGTTCGGAGGCAGTGTGACAATGAACACCAGCGAGTCTCCTCACAGAGCTGTGAGAGGGATCTTGTATGCTACTGCATTCATAATCCTTGCGAATCTGATGAACATCATCAACGAAAAGATTGCCGCTGTCCAGCGTCCAGACCGTCGTAACGAGGTCGAGAAGGCGCGGTACATTGAAGATGTGCTCAACGATCACCAAGGTGATCTGTTCATCAACTGCAAGTCTCTTAAGAAAGCCCAATACCTCGGTCACGCCTTCTTCATCCAAACCGGCCAATGGCTCATCAAGGAACAGTACCCTGGCTCCTGCCATCACAGCTCGGGCTATGGCCACACGCTTGGATTGCCCGAGGGAGATTTTATCGGCTGAAGAATTCTCACGCCCGGCCAGTCCGAGCTTGGCCAGCATGCGCCCGGCGCAATCCAGGATATCTTTTTCCTGTTTTTTAACGGCCAATCGACGAAAAAGTGACCAGACCGGGTTTTCGCCAGATTGATGGGGTGCGGCCAGCGCCAGATTGTCCTGCAGGGAATGCGTCGGGAAAAGCCTTATTTCCTGCCAGCTCCTTCCCACGCCATTTACGGCGACTCGCTCGGGAGAAAAGTGATCGAACGGATTAAGCTTCTCCAGCCATCTTCTGGGAAACCGGAAATGCTCCGGCGAACAGTTGTTGAATATCCCGATAACCCCAGCGTCGGGCTCAAGATTGCCCGTAAGAATATTCAAAAGGGTCGTCTTGCCGGAACCATTATCACCCCGAAGCAGTACAATTTCGCCACAGCGGAGCTCAAGCGAAACGCCGTCGAGTACCTTCTGGCCGTTAAAAGACTTGTTGATGTTCGATGCGGATAAAACCGGTTTGTTTGTCATAAAAAATGACCCCCTTCAGGAAAGGGGGGCCTCGCGGAAGGTGTCAACTTGCTGGATGAATAGCATTGCCTTTTCCAGCAGATCATTAAGAAGCTTGGCGCTGCTCCCACGGGGTACATTATGATCTGCTCCGGATATTTTAAATAGCTCGACGCTCTTTGCGTGCGTAAGGCTTTCAGCAACGATTTTGACCTCCTCTTCAGTAACCACGACCGGATCGCTGCCGTCGCCATACATGACGAGTACAGGGCAACGAACTTTGGAGGTAACATCAGCGGTTTCAATGTATTCACCCAGGAAGTTCTCGGAGAGACTCACTCCTGAGTCCTTGGCCCTGCCCATGAACCACTCCCTCACAAGCGGCAGATACCGTGGCATGGTCTCCCAAAGAATCAGTGAATGAACATTCTGGAATTCAGCGGCCAGGTATGCGGCGATGGTGCCTCCGCTGCACGAAGCAAAAAGAATTGTCCGAGAGGGAGACAAAAGCGTCTGCAATTGCGATAGCTTTTCCCTGCTCTCATCGAGGCATCGCTCCATGGAGAAAACGCCTTCGCGCCCGTCTTGTCCTGCTGTTTCATCAATATAACACGAGAATCCGTGAAGCCAGAAATAACTGGCAGTCGATTCGTAACCTCGAAAAGTTGGCCTTCGTGTTCCTGTTCCTCCGGGGATCAGAAACACAAGAGGCGCATTCTTCCCTCCATCCCAAAGCAGTTCCGGGTTGATCATGTGTGCTCCTTTCATTCTATCAGATAGTTGCCGGCAAGACCCTGCGGTCTCAGATGCATCATGACAACCAGAAGCAAACCGTATGCCATCATGCGAACGTTTGCGGCAACAATATCAGAAATGTGGATTACATGCAGTATCTCAGGAATTGCCAGAAGCACCAGAGCCCCGACAACAGGGCCGCGAAAATTACCGGCGCCGCCTACCAGAACCATTGCCAGCATCAGGATCGACTCGTCCAGTGATGCCGTATTGGGATCAACAAAGTTGATATACGAGGCATACATTGAACCTGCAATTGCAGCCATTGTGCAGGCCACGGCGAAAGCCTGCATTTTTGCGATATGAACGTTCTTTCCAAGGCCGCGCGCCGCTAATTCGTCGTCACGAATTGCTTTGAGCAGCCGCCCCCAGGGAGAATTGAGAAGCAGCCAGACAATCAGGCCGCAGGTCACGGCCAATGTCGTATGAAGTGCAGCTTGGCTACTTATGGTATCAAAGTTGATACCTAAGATTGCAGGTTCGGATATACCGGTGAGGCCGTAAAGACCGTTCGTAAGGTTTCTCCATGTTCCCGGTTCCGCTCCATAATCGGTCCAGTTCTGAAAAATGCTGAAGAGCAGGGTCTGCACTTCTACCATCTCCTGATT
>Ga0194058_10000241_pt1 | contig 24775 bp, 18 predicted proteins | sample SepL4417m_MetaG_FD_155490 | JGI IMG/M metagenome (GOLD analysis project Ga0194058, IMG submission 155490) | Anoxic zone freshwater microbial communities from boreal shield lake in IISD Experimental Lakes Area, Ontario, Canada - Sep2016-L442-17m | ecosystem: Environmental > Aquatic > Freshwater... | reverse complement strand
TGGTAAGGACGTCCTGCTCATTACCGATGGCCGCTTCTCCGGTGGAACGACTGGATTGTGCGTTGGTCACGTGGCGCCTGAGGCTTCCGATGGCGGACCCATCGCTCTGATTCAGGAAGGTGACCGAATTCGCATCGATCTGCGTGAGCGCACGCTCGACCTGCTCGTCGATGAAGCCGAACTCGAGCGTCGTCGCAGCGAGTGGGTGTCACTTCCGCCCGTCTACACACGTGGAGTGCTGCATAAGTACGCGCAGCTGGTGGGTTCGGCCTCGAAGGGTGCCGTCTGCGACTAGGTCGCCTGATCGATGTCCGTCTAATACGCCAGTGCGTTGTGCGTTTTCCCATGGCACAACAGGGTGCAGGTTCCGTGGCCCGTTGAGGTTGAATTCCACTTGATCGTCGGAACTCCGCCCACATCAACCGGCTCAACACTCGGTGGGAAGCTCACGAGTCGAGTGCCTGACAGATCCTGCGGCCCAACCATCGATTGGCTTGAGTGCAAGCGGTAGTGACACTCCGCGCAGATGGCATTACCTGCTCCGTCGCCTGGTGTGTCAATGGCGGAGCCAGCGGTGAGACTGCCCTTGCCGCCTATCGCACTCATGTGCTTGAAGTGGTAGGCGAAATTGGTGGCGGTGGTGGTCTCGGTCGTGAACGGAATGTTGGTGTGGCACTGGTAACAGAGTGCAAAGTCTGCATCGCTGTAGTTCGCTTCTGCCCGAGTGTGCAGTACTCGGTCGCGATATTGCGCGAGCAGGATGCCGCGGTTAGGCGAGGCGTGCGGCGGGGAATCCTGACCCGCACCAGCGGCCGCAGTCACGGTGCCACCTGCATGGCAATTGGTGCATCGAATAGTTGACGATGATGTGAACGTCCACAACTTGTAGGGCGAGGCGCCAGCGAGTGAGTCGTCCATCTTGGCCGTGTCATTTGATCCGGCCGCCTCGATGGGGTGTGTCGAGCCGTTGGCAGGGTTAAGTTCGACTCCCTTGTCGAGGTACCACTCCGAACTCGGGAAACCAGTGTTGCTGGGAAGTGTGGTGTAACCGGAGTGACACTTAAAGCACAGTTGGTACTCAAGAGTGATGGGGTCGCCCGCTGCGCCACGAAGTGTGTATGTGGGCTGGGTTCCCGCCGAACCGTTGTCGACGGAAACGCCAGTAGCTGCAGCGATGCGACCCGGTGCCGTCCAACCGGCACTGGTTTGGGTCGAGTCAGTCGTCGCTGCACTGTGCGGATTGTGACAGTCAGTGCATTCGGAATGGCGGTTCAGCGTGTGATCGAACTCCTGAGAAATCACTGCTGTTCCGTCTGGCTCGACACCTGGGTACTCGTGGTTGGCCACGGAAAGTGCGTCGTGAGTGAAGATCGACCGCGTCGAGGAGTCGTTGGTGTACAAAGTGGAGCCGCTGGGGTTGGTGCCGGAGTAGTACTCGTTGTAGACATTCGGACTTGCGCCGGTGCCATCGTGGCAACTGAAGCACAACGTCGAGACGGGATTGATCTGGGGAGCCATTGACAGTGCACGGTCGGAGTGGGTGCGGTGGCACGCGGCACATGAATCGGTCGTTGTGGTGAAGGGTCCGTGGATGCTGTCAGGCGTCGATCCAAGCGGTTGCATTGAGGGGGCGTTGGCATTGGTGCCTGCCCGCTTAAGTGCGACTGTGGCGCACGCGGGAGCGGTGCCCTGGGCATATCCGCACGACACAGAAACGCTTACGAGTGAAGTGGCCCTGAATGTGCCGTCAGTGGCGGTGATCGTGCTGGTGACAGGTAGCCCGGCCTTACTGGGAATGCCAGTAATTGATCCGGTGTGCACGTTGAGTTTCAGTCCTGCGGGAAGTGCCGGGTCGGCGCTAAAAGTCACTGGACCTGTGAAACCGATTGCGAATAGTCCGCTGGTTGGGGCTAACCGAACCCGCCGCTCGGCAGTCACTGTGAAAGTCGGTGGAGCCAGCACAGGACTGATCGAAACGGTCGCAGTGGCTTCGGCAGAGCCCGAATCGCTGGTGGCCGAGACTGTGTAACGCGTGGGCGACTGGGCCAAGACCGGCGTTCCGCTGATTGCGCCAGACGTTGCGTCGATCGAAAGGCCCGCGGGTGGCGCGGGAGCGATGGTGAAGGTGGCCGTCCCCGTCAATGTGGGGGCGCTCAACACCGCGGTAGGAACGATTGCGCTTCCGACCACCGCGGTGACACTCACCACATCCGGTGTCAAGGCGCCGACGGCGAGTTGTTCAACTGCTGGAGCGGTGGGCGTGTCCGTTGGGCTCACGCTGGCCGAAGGGGAAGGGTCCTCTGTGCTGATTCCAACGGCCGCGATCGGCGTGCTCACTGCTGTTGCCGCGATGAACGTGGTGAGCGTCAGCCCCATAACCCCAGCAAGGGCGATGGCTGTGCGCATGCAGGTGCGAGAGGGCCGATCCCCTCGACCCCTGCCCCTAGTCATCAGTAACTCCAGACCTGCACCCGGTTGTTAGCCCTATCAGTGACGAAGATCTGGTCGCGGCTTGTCACCGCAATCCCATTGGGATACTCGAAGGCCCCATCGATGGTTCCTTCTTCTCCGAAAGAAAACGCGTAAACGGGAGGTTGCGTTGCATCGCTGGCTGGCACGTAGACCCGCACCATTTGATTAACGGTGTCGACAACGTAAAGACGTTGGCGGTCGTCAACTGCAAGTCCTCGCGGCAGTCCCATCGGTGCGTCGGCGTTACCTCGAGCAAGCGCACCCTGGGCACTCGGTGAACCGCCGTAAATCAGTACTCGTCCGTTGTTGGAATCCGATGCGGCGAGAGTTCCGTTGGGCTGAGCGACCAAGCCATTAACGAATGACAACTTATCTTGACTTCCGAGCTTGCGAATCACTTCACCGTCAGTCTTCATCTGGTAGATCACGTGTAACTTGCCGCTGACATCGCTGACGTAGAGCAATCCGCTGCTGTCAAACGCCACACCGAGCGGCCCCCACTTAGTAACTCCACGGGGGATGACGGTACGTAAGTAATTGCCGGAAGAGTCGTACTGGTAAAGGGAATTGGTAGCTCGGTCCGTGACGTAAACGTCTTGAGTGAGCGGATCAACCGCGACATATGTAGGCATGTGCGTTGTCTTGGCGTTGCCGGGAACGTCAAGGTTTCCGATGCGGGTTCCGTCGAGGGAGAAGACGGCAACCTTGCGCTCACCGCCTGATTGCGTGATGTAGACGCGGTCGTTCGTTTCGTCGAGTGCGACACCGAGAGGTGCTGTCACGTCGTAGATCGAGCGGGAGTAGTGAGGCGGAATATCACTGCTCAGACCAGGAATCTGGGTGAGCGACTTGTGAGTGAGTAGATACCACGCGAAGGCCGCTCCAATCAGGGCGAGAATTCCGGCGGCGACGCAGATCGAGATGATGAGCGTGCGCCGACTCATTCCTCCTTCGGCGACTGCTGCCACTCCTGCAACCTCTTGATCTGGTTCAGGACTTTCGACCACTGCGAGGTCGTCGCTCATGACTTACCTCCTGAAGCCGCGGGGGATGGCGAAGCCGTGGCACCGAGTCGGGCAAGCGCCGTACGAGCGGTGATATTGCTCGGATCGGCCTTGAGCACCTTGCTGTACCACTTTGCGGCGGCAGAGGGATCGTTCAGTGACTCAGCGGCTAGGCCGAGACCGAGCATGGCCGGTGTAGCAAAGGGTCCCGTGGTGAGAGTCGCGAGTGAATCCATGCCCGCCTGGGTGTCGCCAGCGCAGATCGATGTCATGCCCTGCGCGTAGGTGGTGCCCGCCGCGTCGTTGAGGTGCTGGTAGGCGACGGCGAGGCCTTGGTAGGGGTCGCACCATCCTGAAGGAATGAATCGCACCGCTTGCTGATACGAGGCGACAGCTGCTTTGTAGTCGCCCTGACGAACTTGTGCGCCTGCGAGTGAATGCCACGCGTCGGCGTCGGTCTTATCGATTGCCAAGGCGGCCTTGAGATGGGTGATCGCGCTCGGCATGTTGCCCGTCATCATTTCGGTCATGCCGAGGAAGTACTGGGTTTCCTCAAGTTGCGGGTCGGCGCTTGAGAATTCCTCGCCCCCCGAGACTTTCACCATTTGTGTGAGCCAGTCGCGGGCAGACACGTAGTCGTCGGTTGCGTAGGCGAGTTTGCCCGCCCCCAAAAGTGCGCCACGATTCTTCGGGTCTGCCTGCAGGATTGTCTTGTATTGCGTGATGGCCTCGTCTTTGCGATCAGCACTCACGTAGGCGTTGGCAAGTGCAAGCCGTGCGCTCACATTATTGGGATTGTCTCGCACGGCCTGCTCGGCCGCAGCAACTGAGCGATCGGAAATACTCGGCGCAGAAGGCGCCCGTTGGCCCAGGTAGTAGACGACGGCGAAGACGGCGAAAAGCGCAATCGCGGCAATGACAAGGATGCGCAAGATTCGACGGAGTTTGGCCTCTGAGGTGCGCGCTGGCGATGCCGGTGACGCGGGGCCATCGTCATCCTCAAGGGTGGACGTTCCTGAGGGAACGTTCTCATCCACCACCGGACTCGGCTCGGTCATGGGGTGCTCGTTCCTATCGCTCGGAGTTCTGCATGGGGGTAATTCCCTCTTTAATACTCGCTGTCGGGGGCCGCGCATCATAGGGACTTTTGCCGCCCATGAGCCGGACCTTTGCCACACGTAAAGGGCTTTGAGCCTTCTTAGACTGAAGTTGTGTCCGAGCCACGCGGCTCCCAGCCGAAACCGGCGCAGGGGAGCACTACCGAAGCCATGGGCGAACCAGGCCTAGAAGCCCAGCGTTCGAAAGTCGTGTTGTGGGTTTTTCTCGGCCTCGTGATCGTGGTGGGGCTTGGGTTTGCAGCCATCAGCATGGTGGGTGGGTCAGTGTTGTACTACCGCACGCCCACGGAGGTCGTCACTGCTCACTCAAGTGAACCGGTTCGCCTCGCTGGTCAACTCGTTGTGAGTTCGATAGGCAAGGACGCCGCAGGCGCGACTGTATTCAAGATCACCGACGGGAAGACCTCGGTGCCTGTCGTGTATCGAGGTGGCGCTACTACCGCGCTCACGACAGCGTCCAAGCCCGGTACTCAGATGGTGGCCGAGGGCTCGCTCGGAACTGATGGCACCTTCGTTGCTACCAACTTGCTCGCCAAGTGCCCGTCTAAGTTTCAAACCGCAACTCCTACGCCAGCTGCAACCGGCGGCACGTGATGACGGCTCTGGTATCACGCGAGGTTGAAAGCGGTTCCACTTCGACTGTTCCTTCCACGCTGGTGGTCAAGGGACTCGGCAAGGAATTCGGTTGGACCCGCGTACTCTCCAACATCTCGCTCACGATTGAGGAGGGCGAATACGTCGCCCTGATGGGTTCCAACGGGGTCGGGAAGACCACACTCCTGCGCATGTGTGCGGGGCTCTCGGTTCCTACGGAGGGGTCAGTCTCCATCGCAGGAGTCGATCTGCGCCGCGCAGGTCCGGGACTTCGTCGCCGGGTCGGATTTGTGTCCCACGAGTCACTGCTCTACCCCGATCTCACCGGTCGCGAAAACTTGGAATTCCAGGCGCGCTTGTTCGGTGTTTCCGAACCTGACAGCGCCATCGCCGCCCTGTCTGAACTTCTGGACCTCGACAGCATCCTCGATCGTCCTGCGGGGGTGCTTTCGCGGGGCAATAGGCAGCGGCTCACTCTGGCGCGTTCACTTCTTCATGGACCGCGCATTGTGCTTCTTGACGAACCATTTACCGGGCTTGACGAAGATTCGTCAGATCGCCTGCTGAAAATACTCGATGCGCTGGTTGCCACTGGGCGCACGGTGGTGATGACCACGCACGATCGAGCAGTGGCTGAGGCAGGTCCTCGTCGACTCATCGTTCTCGACAACCGCACGGTGGCCGTTGATCGCGATCTGCCGGTGCCGTCGCGCCCTATCGCTCCCGTCCCGGCCGAAGCGCCAGCCTTTACTCGGCCTGCGTTAACCACCCCACCCAAATTGTTCCGAGCGGCGTGGGCGATTGCGGCCAAGGACTTGCGGATTGAGTTCCGCACACGCGACGTCATCGGCTCGGCCGGATTGTTTGCGCTGGCCGTGCTCATTACCGCCAGTTTCACCATGCCAACGGGTGCTGCGGCTTCGGCCGGCGCCGCCACAGGGGTGTTGTGGATCAGCATCTTGTTTGCTGTACTGCTGGGCGTTGGTCGCACGATGGCACGGGAGTCGGCCGATCGCGGGATCGAAGGGCTCTTGCTCTCACCGGCGCCGCGCGAGTCGGTCTTCATAGGTAAGGCACTGGCCAGCCTCGTCCTAATGGCAGTTGTCGACGTCGTGGTGATCCCGCTGTTTCTCGTGATGATGACAAGCGACGGACAGGGATCGAATCCATTCGCGCTGATCGGCACGGTGGCTCTCGGGACTCTCGGGCTCGTCACAGTGGCGAGTCTGTTCTCGGGCATCGCGGTCGGTTCGCGGCTGGGGGAGTCGATGTTGCCGATCCTCGTGATGCCCGTCGTGATTCCTCTCATGGTGGGTTCGGTCGAACTCACGCGCCTCGCCCTGGGAGCCGGAGATTCTTCATCTGTTTGGCAATGGCTCGGCATTCTTGCCGGGTTTGACCTCATGGTGCTGCTCGCAGCGATTGCCATGTTCAGCTATGTGATCGAGGAGTGAACGCAATGACACAGCAGGCGGCCCCCGAGACGGTTCACGAATCGTCTGTCGCGCAATCATCCAAGCGAACGACAAAGTGGCTGGGCATTGCAGTGGCGGTGTCCATTGTCGCCTTCGCCTACGCATCGTTCTTCTATGCGCCCGAGGACGGCATTCAGGGATCCGTCCAGCGCATCTTCTATGTGCATGTGGCTTCGGCGTGGATTGCAGCACTAGCGTTCTTCGTCGTATTTGTTGGGTCAATCGGATTCCTCGTCACGCGCAATCTTCGGTGGGATTCGTATGCGGGGGCATCTGCCGAAGTGGGATTGCTCTTCACCTCAGTCGTGCTCGTTACAGGCATGTTGTGGGGTAAAGCGATTTGGGGTGTCTTCTGGACTTGGGAGCCGCGACTCACATCAGTTCTCGTGTTGTGGCTGCTGTACTTGGCCTATGTGGCGTTGCGCGCCTACGTTCCCGAGCCCTCTCGCAAAGCGCGATTCTCGGCGGTGCTGGGCATCGTCGCATTCCTTGATGTTCCGATCGTCTACCTGTCGGTCAAGTGGTGGCGCACGCTGCATCCCGAACAGGTGATCATCACTGAGCAGGGTCCGCAACTACCAGGGCAGATGATCGTGGCCTTGGTGGTGGGGCTGATCGCGATGACTCTGGTCTACGTCTACTTCGTGCGCCTTCGCTTCAACGTGAATGCTCTTGAACAGCAAATCAAGCGGGAGGTGGCGAAATGAGTGGCACTGAAGTCAATGGACCAGTGATGTTGGCCGTCGGATATGGGCTCGCTCTGGTGCTGTACGGGGGCTATTGGATTTACCTCAAGCAGAAGGCATCGCATCTCGAAACGACGCTGCGCAGAGTCAAGGGAAGTGGCAACTGATCATGGGTACCGTCGGGAGCGTCGCTGTCCTCGTTGCGATTGCAGCAGTTATCTACACGATCGTTGTGTCGGTGCTGGCTGCGCGCTCCTCGTCCCCTGGTCGCATCAAGGGAGCTGAGTACGGAACGTATGTGGCAGCAATCGCGCTGAGCCTCGCGGTCGCCGTCCTGCAGTTGGCACTTATTACGGGCGACTTCTCGCTGCAGTATGTAGGTGAGTACACCTCGTCAACGCTGAGCACCTTCTACCGCGTGGGTGCGATGTGGGCCGGTCAGGGCGGATCGCTGCTGCTGTGGGCATGGTTGGCCTCGCTGTGCGCCGCCTGGATTACCTATCAGAACCGCGTTAAGAACTGGGAAATGTCGACCTACACCACTGCGGCATTCGCTGTGGTGACCGGACTCTTTAGTGGTCTGGTGGCATTCGTCTCTACCCCCTTCGCGGCTGCCACGCAGATCACAACAGACGGCATGGGTCTCAACCCACTTCTGCAAGACCCGCTGCAGATCATTCACCCGCTCGCTCTCTACGCCGGGTATGTGCTGTACACGATTCCGATGGCCATCGTGGTCGGCGCGTTGCTGGCCGGCGAGACCAGCGGCCCGTGGGTGAAGGTTGCTAACCGTTGGAATGTCATTTCATGGATTGCACTGACCGCTGGAATCGTGTTGGGGGCCCGTTGGGCGTACGCCGAACTCGGTTGGGGTGGTTACTGGGCATGGGATCCTGTTGAAAATGCCTCATTGCTTCCATGGCTCACCGGCACCATCTTGTTGCACACGGGCATGACGTATCGGGGGTTGCCTCGACTGCGCCTGGCCTCGGTCATCACAGTGATGACCACGTTCTGCCTCGTGCTTTTCGGAACCTTCCTGACGCGATCGGGTGTCATCTCATCCGTCCATGCCTTCGGTGAGTCGAACATGGGCGTGATTCTCGGAACCGCCATTTCTCTGATCGTGATTGGCTGCGGCATCCTCGTGGTGTGGCGACTTCCGCAATTGCGACTTCGTGACCCCGAGCGTCGGGGACACGGCTGGCTGGGTCAACTCATCTTGCTGGTCCTGCTCGTCGTCATCACGGTTGCTGTGCTGTGGGGAACTCTCTACCCACTTTTCGCACGGCTGATTTCCGGTCAGGAAATTGCGGTCACTCCAGGTTTCTTCCGGGTGGTGATCACGCCGCTGGCGCTGTTGATCTTGCTGTTGTTTGCGGTCTCGCCGCTTCTCCCAGGTCAGCACGTTGATAATCGCGCACGTGAAATCGTCGTACGTGTTCTCGTTGCGGTAGTGGTGTTCGGCGGCATCATGGTTCTGACGCATGGAGCTAACCCCGGCGTCGCGATCGTCATCACGCTTGCTGTGCTCTCGGTATTGACGGTGATTCATAAGGCGCGTCCACGGTTGCGCGATGCCTATGACAACGACCAGTCACCGATCTGGGGTGCCATTCGCGCCTCGGGGCCGTACGTGGGGCACGTCGGGCTCGTGGTCCTGCTGTCTGCGGTGGCGATCAACGTCGCGTTCCAGCAGCAGGGGCAAGCCAAGATCGCACTCGGCAAGAGTGCGACGATCGCGGGCCAGGTGATCACCCTCGATCACGTCGACGTTCAGGAATTCCCTGATCGCGCATCATTCACCGCGACGGTCACGGCAGCTGGTGACGATGGCTCGGTTCACGGAACCGTTGACTCCAAACTCGAACAGTTCACTAGTGCTGAACAACTGCACGCGCAGGTGGGAATCCTTTCGAACGCGTGGCGCGATATCTACGTCGTCGTTGATGAGGCCGATGCTACGAGCGGCTCTGAGTTTGCGGTTCTGACCGTGTACGACAACCCCGGTGTTATTTGGATCTGGATAGGCGGAAGCTTGCTCGCTCTTGGCGGAATTCTCTTCGCCATCCCGCGGCGACGACGCCAAGACTCGATGGAGGAAGTCACGATGTCGGCCAGCGACGATGACCTCGCAGCCCTGCTTGACGCGGCGATCGTTGCCGCTCGAACCGGAAAAGCCTCAAGCGTCGAAGGTGACCCGGTAGCCGATCTTGTGTCTCGTGCTGAGGAGTTGGCGAAGTCGAAGGGCGACGGAACCGCGTCGCAGGACGATGTTGTCGCATTCCTCGAGCAAGCGCGCAGTCGGGTGACAACTGAGGTAGTCGAGTCGCCCGTGCTCGTCGTGTCGGCCAAACAACCAAGCGCAAAGGCGGCTGCTTCCCCACCGGCAGGCTCAGGTGCTGCTGGCACCGGCGAGAAGAAGCCGATGGGCTTGTACATCGTGGGAGCGATCGTGGCGGTCGGTGCCCTCGTGATTGGTGCCTATGTCATGGGTCACCAATCGGGCACAGCCGTTCCCGGTTTCAGTGGCAGTCCGACGACAAGTTCCCCATCGCCTTCGGCGTCACCTGTCGACCAGGCACAAGTTGCCAGCCTGATGCAGAAGATCACGTCAAACCCGAAGGACTATACGTCGCTGCTCGCTCTGGGCGATATTTACTTCAACGCCGGTGATTTCAAGAACGCTACAACGTTCTACAGCAAGGCGACTGAAGCCGATTCCACCAAAGATGCCGCGTGGGTGGCCTACGGAGCATCTGCCTACAACACGGGAGACGACAAGACTGCCTTGTCTGCGTGGCAGAAGGCGGTTGCACTCAACCCCAACAACGCTGAGGCGCACTATGACCTTGGCTTCCTCTACCTCTCGGAGAAGCCGCCGCAGGAGGCAAAGGCGAAGGCTGAGTGGCTTGAGGTAGTTCGAATCGATCCCAAGTCGGATTTGGCCAAGACAGTTCAGCAGCACCTCGCATCATTGGCCACCGCTTCACCTTCGCCATCGGCAAGCTGAAGGTGATCCATTGCACGTCGTGAGCAATTGATTCGCACCGCATGCCGGAGGATCGTGGGAGTAGGTGAATGACATGGATGACTCAGAGATCGGTGGCGCACCGAAAGCCGCGCCTGGATCACCCACTCATTCCGTCTCTGCCGACAGTGCGGAGCCTGCGACTTCCGAACGCAAGCGCTTCCGCCGCGCGCGTGCGTTGCTCGCCAAGATTCCTCACCCCCCGCTGCACTCGCGTTTCGGAATGGGGCTCGTCGTTGGCGGCTCGATCTTCTTCACCGCCGCCATCGTCGGCGGCACGATGTGGTTCATTCCGTACTCAGAGTCGGTGGCGTTTTGTACGACCTGCCACACGATGACACCGCAGCACAAGGCATACGACATGGGGGTGCACGCGGACGTGGCGTGTGGTGAGTGCCATGTTTCGCCAGGCGTTGCTGGCTGGATTCACGCGAAGATCGGCGGAACTCAGGAACTCAAGGCGCTCATTCTCAACAACTACCCGACGCCGATTCCGCCTATTCCTCATGCTGAATTGCCTTCGCCCACCGTGACGTGCATGAAGTGTCACCAACTGAGCGTTATCAATACGCCGGGAAATCCCATCAAACTCATCTTCAAGCCGCGCTACGAGACCGATGAAGCGAACACCCAGCAGATGGTGGCCGTGGCCATTAGGCCTACTGGGCTCGGATCAAGCCTGAATGCCAAAGCTCAGGCAGCGGTGACAGCTGCCACAGGTGAGGCGACGGGGATGAACCCGCGCGGTGTTCACTGGCACGTGGCATCCGAGGTCACTGTGTACGCGAAAGACGAGGAACGTCAGGTGCTGCCTCTCGTTGAGTACACCACTGAGGCGGGGATCACTGAGGACTTCATCGCCTCCCGCGAGATCGGCCTTGCCACCAACGTGACCCCTGACATTGACCGGCTCAAGGCCAAGCTCGAATCACACACGATGGATTGCACCGATTGCCACAACATGGTGGGTCACGATATCCCCGATCCTTCCGAGCAGTTGGATAAAGCCCTGCAGTCGGGCGCGATCTCAACCGATCTCCCGTACATCAAGCGTGATGCGCTTGCCCTCCTGAGTCGCACGTTCAACACCGATGAGCAAGCGGCTCGTGCCATTGAAAACTTCTCATCCGCCTACGCGACTGAGCACCCCCTGATCGCTAAGAATCAACCAGATCAGATTGCCGCGGCCACAGTGGAAATTGCCCGCATCTTCAATGAGACGCAAACACCGGGGATGAAGACGACGTCGACGACCTATCCGAACAATCTGGGTCATCAGCGCGGCCCCGGTTGCTTCCGTTGCCACGACGGTACCCACGTCAAGGTGGTCAACGGTAAGGCGACCGACGAGGTAATTCCGGCGACGTGCTCGACGTGCCACACCTTCCCGCAGGTCGGCAAGACGGTGGCCGGACTCCAACTCGGTGTTCCGCCCGCATCGCACTCTGAGCCGCTCTACGTGTTCAACCACAAGAACGATGTGCCCTCGGTGGCAGCAGCGTTTGCGCCAACCACACGTACGAGTATTAACTGTTCGACCTGCCACCAAAAGTCGTACTGCGAGAACTGCCACAACACAGGCGCGGTCAAGGTAACCCACGACGAGATGCTCTATAACCACGCGGCAGCCGTGAAGAAGTCGTCGCTGACCGCCTGCGCCTACTGTCACCAGCCGGTGTACTGCGCCACGTGCCACGAAGGAAACATCCTTGGTACAGGCCATCTTCCGCAGGCGCGATTGCAGACTTCTGGTACTCCCAGCGGGGGCTGAAGTCCCTACTGCCGCCATCAGGCTCAAGGGAAAATACAGATATGGACGACAGCATGAATGAGGTGGTCGGGTCGCAGGCGCCAACGGTCGCGCCCGATGAGGTGGTGGCCGCAGGGTCGTCGCGTCGCACGGGAATTCTCGTGTTGCTGGGCATCGTGGTTGCGATGGTGCTGGTTTTCGTCGCTGCCATGAGTTCTAAAGGACGGCCGACTGACGGTGTACTTCCCGCAGATCCGGCCGGTTATGCCGCGCCTACCCTCTCGCTTCCGCGCCTTGATGGTGGCGGACAATTCACTCTTGCCGATCTCAAGGGCAAGCCTGTCGTCGTTAATTTCTGGGCATCGTGGTGCACCACGTGCAAGGCGGAAGCGGCAACACTTGCTGCTGCGGAAAAGAAGTGGCGGGACAAGGGCGTGATCTTCGTCGGCATCGACTCTGAAGACACCAATGCTCCTGCAGCGGCGTACGAAAAGCAGTACGGCGTCGAGTATGCGTCAGTCGTCGACCCAACTAAGTCGACTTCCAGCGCCTGGCGAGTTACGGGCTTCCCCGAGACATTCTTCGTTGGTGCTGACGGACGCATCGTCTCGAAGTTCATCTCGTCGATCGACGAGACAACTCTCGACGAGCACATCGCGCAGATTGTCTCGTGATGAGCGCGGCGACTTCGTTTTCGCCGCGGTGCATGCGCACTGACCTTCGGCTGGGACCTACGTCCCTCGGCGAAGGGACCTTGGGGGTCACGGTGACCCACATCAAGGGAAAAAACTCCCCGAAAAGGGCTGTTGTGATGCACGGCACTACGCGAGTTCAACCCGAGCACTTGCGCGAGTACAAGAATCAAATTGCAAGCACGTATCGACGCCTAGGAGGAGTCGTGAGCGGGAACATCGGGTCATCAGCAGTAGGGAAGCGAGTCATAGGGCTTCTTGTAGGCGCGGGTGCTTTCGTGGTCGGTGGGGTGATACTTGCAGCCGGCCCTGCGATGGCAGACAACGGTCCTCACGTGAGCAATGCGGGCACCACGGCAATCGGCAGCAGTGTCGACGGTTGCGCTGGGTGTCACCGATTGCACGCGGCTAAGGGCGCGACCAACTTGCTTGTGAACGCGAGTGAAGAGGCGCTGTGCGCCACGTGTCACGAAGCGGGCGCAGGCGCCACTACCGATGTCTTCAATGGCGTCGGTTACAACGCTGTTGGTGGAAGCACCAATGGTGCGCTGCGTGGCGGCGGCTTCAACTACGCACTGATTGGAACCGGAAGCGCGACGCGCAGCGACATCGTGACAAGTGGTCGGCTCGATAAGACCGCCAACATGATTCCGGTGGGTGCATCGCAGGTGTCAACGTCAGCTCACGCTGTGGGCGGCACCGCCACGATGTGGGGAAGCGGCGCGATCAACGCGAGCGCTAACTCAGGAAGCACGGTGGCACTTGAGTGCACCTCGTGCCACGACCCGCACGGAAACGGTAACTACCGCATTCTTCGTCCGTACGGTTCGCTGGGAGCCCAGACGATCCAGACTCCCGCCACGATGGTGTCGGTTACTTCAGTCGCCGTGACCACGGACACCGTGAACTCCACCTCAACGCAGACGAAGTACGTCTACACCTTCACCACAGGCGCAGCTCACGGCTACGTTTCAGGTCAGCCGGTCTTCATCAGTGGTGTAACTCCGACCGCTTACAACACATCGGCCGGCTCGACGGCGACCGTGGCGACGGCGCCTACCACGACTTCCTTCACGGTCGTCAATCAAGCCGGTGTGGGTTACTCCGCGGGACCGCCGATCGTTGATGGCGTAAGCCCAGGTGCGATCACCACTAGCGGCACTGTCGCGCAGGCTTGGCCGAACACTCTCAAGAGTGTGTCCGGCGACGGAACGACAGTCACCTTCAACACCTACCAGCCCACTGGTCTGGTGGTGGGGCAGTACATCACGATTACGGGTGTCACGCCCACGGCCTACAACCTCACGAAGGCCACGATCGCCAGCGTCATCAATGACGGGACGAACAAGGTCTACGGGTTCACGGTGACCAGTGCGTTAACCAATGCGTACGTTGCAGGCGGCTACATTCAGGGGATCCCGGATGTGAAGGCTGGCGTTGCCAAGGTGTACACGATCACCAACTACTGGCGCTCAGACGATCACAACTACACCGTGCCAGTTACGGGAGCAACGACGGTGGGTACGTCGGCTGTGATCGCGAACATCTCGCAGTGGTGCAGCACCTGTCACACGAGGTACATGGCGAGTTCTGGTGGAACGACCCGCACCGCAGCGTCTGGTGATGCAGTGTTCACCTACCGCCACACCAGTGGTGCTATCAAGGAAGACAGCCCTAACTGTCTGCAGTGCCACGTGGCTCACGGCTCCAACGCGGCAATGAGCGGCACATTCTCCGGTGGACTTAAGGGTCCGAATGATGAATCCGCAGTATCGATCCGGACCGTTACTGGGCAGACCGACTCACGTCTGCTCCGGATGGACAATCGCGGAATCTGCATCATGTGCCACAACATGTAATAACCCTCCTACAACGAACCCCCGGCCACCGTGGTCCGGGGGTTCGTCGTTTCTTGTGAAAATAAATCGGTCGCTCGACTCAAGCCCCCTGTCAGCACGCCGACAAACATGGGGTGAGTCACTCAATACGGGTCACCAAGCCCGATGGTCGCCGCCTGGCCTTCGATATTCAGGTCATGCTGCTCGTCATCGCGATGGTGCTCGTTCTCGGTGCGCTCGCAACGTCACTGGAGATCCATGCCGTTCTCCTGATTCTTACTGCGGTGCTCGGTGGGTGCCTCGTGCTGCAGTTGGTGGTCGGGAGACGGCATGGAATCTCTGCGTCGAATCGCTGGCGGCATCTCGCCTCGCATGACGCACTGACCGGATTGCCAAACCGTGCGACCTTCATCGACCGACTCGAGCGCTCATGGGGTCGATCGGGAGAGGTCGCAGTGCTCTACATCGATCTCGACGGCTTCAAGGCTGTCAACGACACCCTCGGCCACGCGGTTGGCGACGACCTCCTCATCGAAGTTGCCAATCGGTTGTCGAATGGTTTGCGTGAGCGAGACGTGGCGGCCCGCTTCGGGGGAGACGAGTTCGTTGCCTTCCTCGCCGACTGTGGCCGCGCTGACGCGCTCGACGTCGCTGAGCGACTTCGGTGCATGCTTTCTGCCCCCTACCATCTCAACGGCCGTGAGGTCGTCATCTCGGCTTCGATTGGGGTGTGTCTGCCGGGCGTCGGAGTCGAGCCCACCGACGCCATGCACCGCGCCGATCTCGCGCTCTACCGCGCCAAAGAAGACGGACGCGATGTGGTGCGTGAATTCGATGCCGGCCTTGCGGAGGACACTGACCTCTGGCACGCGGCCGCCGAAGAACTCGCTACCGCTCTGCGGCACGACAGACTGCGCCTCGTCTACCAACCTGAGGTCGACCTGGTCACCGGTGAGGTCGTGTCTGTGGAGGCCCTGCTACGCACCGACACTTTGTCGCAGAGCGCGCTGCCCCTCGACCGACTCATCACCGCACTCGAAGAGCGGGGCCTGGGAACGCAGCTCACCGAGTGGGTGCTCGATCACGCGCTCGCTGACGCCGCTCACTGGCGATCACTGGGCTGGGAGGGACGCGTGAGTATCAACGTCTCAGGCCGAGCCTTGGGAGAGGGAGACCTCGTGGCACAGGTCGCGCACGCGCTATGCCGTCACGACCTTCCGGGTGAAGCGCTTACCTTGGAATTCCCAGAGTCTGGACTCAAAGGCCTGCGCGAAGGATCGGCGCGTGTGCTCGACCGCCTGCGCGACATGGGCGTCCGCGCCACCCTCGACGACTTCGGCTCGGGTACCTCGTCGCTCGACCTGCTGCGTCGCTTTCCTTGGGACTACCTCAAGGTTGAACGGTCGCTCGTGACCGACGACGCCGGGCTCGCCATTCCTCTGGCTCGCCTATGTGGCGAACTCGGCCATGTGGTGATCGCCGAAGGTATTGAGACCAACGATCAACTCGATGAGCAGCGCCTCGCGGGCGTGCGCCGTGGGCAGGGCTACCTGCTGGCAGCCCCCTTGCGACCTGAAGACCTGCAAGTGGTGTTGGCTGTCGGTTCCGTCGTGCTCCCGGCGTGACCCTGCGCTATAGTGACGGTGTGAGCATGAGTCTCGTAGTAATCGCGCAGCGCGCCTGACCACCCGGTCCTGCGCGCGCCCCTCGTCGTCCCACTCGGACCGGGGGGCTTTTCATTCCCCGCCCGCGTCTTATACCGACCAAGGACCACACCATGACCGACCAGATCACCGGAGCACAGAGCCTGATCCGTTCGCTTGAGGCTGCCGGTGTCGACACCATCTTCGGAATCCCCGGTGGAGCGATTCTGCCGGCCTACGACCCGCTGATGGACTCGCGCCAGATCCGCCACATCCTCGTGCGCCACGAGCAGGCCGGCGGCCACGCCGCTGAGGGCTACGCGCTCGCTACCGGCCGCGTGGGCGTCTGTATGGCCACGTCGGGTCCGGGTGCCACCAACTTGGTCACGCCGATTGCTGACGCGCACATGGACTCCGTTCCGATGGTTGCGATCACCGGTCAGGTTCCCAGTGCCGCCATCGGAACTGATGCATTCCAGGAAGCTGATATCCGTGGCATCACGATGCCCATCACCAAGCACAACTATTTGGTCACCAACGCCGACGACATACCGCGTGCGGTCGCTGAGGCGTTTCACATCGCCTCGACCGGCCGACCCGGCCCGGTGCTGGTCGACGTGTCGAAGGACGCCCTGCAGGCGATGACCACGTTCACGTGGCCCGAGTCGATCAACCTGCCCGGCTACAAGCCCACCACGCGCCCGCACGCCAAGCAGGTACGTGAAGCCGCGCGACTCATCCTCGATTCCAAGCGCCCCGTGTTGTACGTCGGCGGTGGCGTCATCAAGGCGGGTGCCTCGCCTGAGCTGCGCCGCCTCGCCGAACTCACCGGCATTCCGGTGGTCACCACGCTGATGGCCCGCGGCGCGTTCCCTGATAGTCACCCGCAGCACCTGGGCATGCCCGGCATGCACGGAAGTGTGGCGGCGGTCGGTGCGCTGCAGAAGAGCGACCTGCTGATTGCGCTCGGAACGCGCTTTGACGATCGGGTCACTGGCCACTTGCCGAGCTTCGCTCCCGAAGCCCTGATCATTCATGCTGACATCGATCCCGCCGAAATCTCGAAGAACCGCGCGGCTGATGTTCCGATCGTGGGTGACGCACGCGAAGTCATTGCCGACCTCATCGCCGTGCTCGAAACTGAGCAGGCCGCCGGTCGCGTTGGCGACTACGAGTCGTGGATTGCGTTGATGGCGGGTATGAAGGCAACGTACCCGCTGGGCTACGACATTCCTGCTGACGGGTCGCTGTCTCCGCAGTACGTGATTGAGCGCTTGGGTGACATCTCCGGACCTGACTCGATCTACGCAGCGGGCGTTGGCCAGCACCAGATGTGGGCCGCGCAGTTCATCAAGTACGAGCGCCCCGGCACGTGGCTCAACTCTGGCGGTCTCGGAACGATGGGATTCGCTGTTCCGGCGGCAATGGGGGCCAAGGTCGGTGCGCCCGATCGCGTCGTATGGGCCGTCGATGGCGACGGCTGCTTCCAGATGACCAACCAGGAACTCGCCACGTGCACCATCAACGAGATTCCAATCAAGGTGGCGCTGATCAACAACTCCTCACTCGGAATGGTGCGTCAGTGGCAGACGCTGTTCTACAACGAGCGCTACTCGAACACTGACCTGCAGTCGCACAGTTTCCCCGACTTCGTAAAGCTCGCCGATGCCTACGGCTGCCACGGACTGCGTTGTGACAGCGCCGATCAGGTCGACGTCACGATTGAGAAGGCGTTGTCGCTCAACGATGCACCGGTCGTGATCGACTTCCAGGTTCACAAGGACGCCATGGTGTGGCCGATGGTCGCCGCGGGCACCTCAAATGACGAAATCAAGATCGCTCGCGATCTTGCCCCCTCGTGGTACACGGAGGACTGACCGATGGCCCGTCACACGCTGTCTGTACTCGTTGAAGACCAACCTGGTGTGCTAGCGCGCATTGCGGCACTCTTCTCGCGTCGAGGCTTCAACATTGAATCCCTTGCTGTGGGTCGCACCGAGACCGAGGGCGTGTCGCGCATGACCATCGTGGTCAACGTCGACGAGCTGCGACTCGAGCAGGTCACCAAGCAACTCAACAAGTTGATCAACGTGCTCAAGATCGTTGAACTCGACGTTGAGAATTCGGTACAGCGCGAAATCGTGCTGATCAAGGTGCGTGCCGATGACTCGACACGTTCAAGCATCATCGAGACCGTCGCGCTGTTCCGGGCGAAGGTCGTCGACGTGGCTCCCGATGCACTCACCATCGAGGCGACGGGTGCGGCCGACAAACTCGACGCATTGATGAGAATGCTCGAGCCGTTCGGAATCCGCGAACTCGTGCAATCGGGCATGGTCGCTGTCTCTCGCGGCGGACGTGCCATTGGCGAACGTGCCGTTCGCCCCGCCGACCGCTCGGCCTGACCGAGTCGATACCCTCCATTTACTCTCAGATTCCTTTATTCCACGCAAGTCAAGGAGCGATTTCCCGTGGCCGACCTCTTCTATGACAAAGATGCCGATCTGTCGATCATCCAGAACCGGGTGGTTGCTGTACTCGGATACGGATCACAGGGGCACGCTCACGCGTTGTCGCTGCGCGACTCGGGTGTCGACGTGCGCGTCGGCCTGTCGCCCGATTCCAAGAGCCGCGCCAAGGCTGAGGCCGAGGGTCTGCGTGTTGTTGACCCCGCCACGGCATCGGCTGAAGCCGACCTGATCATGGTGCTCGTGCCCGACCCTGCGCAGCGTGGTCTCTACGCAGAGGCCATCGCCCCCAACCTGCAAGAGGGCGACGCGCTGTTCTTCGCACACGGATTCAACATCCGTTACGGCTACGTCAAGCCTCCGGCAACCGTCGACGTGTGCATGGTGGCCCCCAAGGGCCCCGGTCACCTCGTGCGCCGCGAATACGCTGCGGGTCGTGGCGTTCCGGCCATCGTCGCCGTTGAGCAGGACTTCACCGGCGAGGCATGGCCGTTGGCGCTCTCGTACGCCAAGGGCATTGGTTCGCTGCGTGCCGGTGGTATCCAGACCACGTTCACCGAAGAGACCGAGACCGACCTGTTCGGCGAGCAGTCAGTGCTCTGTGGTGGCGCGTCGGCGCTGATCATGGCTGGCTTCGAGACTCTCGTTGAGGCCGGCTACCAGCCCGAGGTTGCGTACTTCGAGTGCCTGCACGAACTCAAGCTCATCGTCGACCTCATGTACGAAGGTGGCATCGCCAAGCAGCGCTGGAGCGTTTCCGACACTGCCGAGTACGGCGACTACGTGTCGGGCCCCCGCGTCATTGACCAGCACGTCAAGGACAACATGCGCGCGGTGCTCACCGACATCCAGAACGGCGCCTTCGCCAAGCGTTTCATCGACGACCAGGACGCCGGCGCCCCCGAGTTCAAGCGCCTGCGTGCCGAGGGTGAAGTTCACCCGATCGAGGTTGTGGGTCGTGAACTGCGCGGCATGATGTCGTGGGTCGACAAGCGCGATGACGATTACGTTGAGGGCACCGCTACACGCTGAGCGAGCGCTTTTACTTCACGACTGCCCGTCTGTGCACGATTGAGCACCCTGTCAATCGTGCAGAGGTGGGCAGTTGCATGTCCGCTCGCAAAATCACCGTTGCGCGACAGACCCTCGTGAAACCTTTCACAAGCGCGGTCGATAGGCTGCACACTCACCCACTGCACGGAAGGCATTCGCTGTGACTAAGCCGATCGTCCTCATCGCTGAGGAGCTCTCGCCCGCCACCATCGACGCTCTCGGACCCGATTTCGAGATTCGTGAGTGCGACGGAGCCGATCGTGCATCGCTCCTTCCTGCGATCGCGGAGGCCGACGCCATTCTGGTGCGGTCGGCGACGCTGGTTGACGCAGAAGCCATCGCGGCTGCTCCTCACCTCAAGGTCATCGCGCGTGCTGGAGTGGGCCTGGACAACGTCGATGTGAAGGCCGCCACCAACGCTGGCGTCATGGTCGTGAATGCGCCTACCTCGAACATCACGTCGGCCGCCGAACTCGCGGTGGCGCTGCTGCTGGCCAGTGCCCGCAAGATCGCACCCGCGAGTGAATCGCTCAAGGCCGGTCAGTGGAAGCGCTCGAAGTACACCGGCGTCGAACTGTCGGAAAAGGTAGTCGGCATCGTCGGCTTGGGCCGCATTGGTCAGCTTGTCGCGCAGCGTCTTGCCGGGTTCGGCGTCACGCTCATCGCCTACGACCCCTACGTGCAGCCTGCCCGTGGCGCCCAGATGGGCATTCGCATGGTCACGCTCGATGAACTGCTTGCCGAGAGCGACTTCATCACCGTGCACCTGCCCAAGACCCCCGAAACCCTTGGCCTCATCGGCGATGCGGCCCTGCACAAGGTCAAGCCCACCGTGCACATCATCAACGCCGCGCGCGGTGGCATCGTCGACGAAGAGGCGCTGGCCAGTGCACTCACCGATGGCCGTGTCGCTGGTGCCGGTATTGACGTGTACGTCAAGGAGCCCTGCACCGACTCACCACTGTTTGCCTTCGAGCAAGTTGTCGTGACGCCGCACCTAGGCGCTTCCACTGACGAAGCACAGGAGAAGGCGGGCGTCGCGGTCGCGAAGTCGGTGCGACTGGCGCTTGCTGGTGAACTCGTTCCTGACGCCGTGAATGTGCAGGGGGGCGTGATCGACCCCGACGTGCGCCCCGGAATTCCGCTGGCGCAAGAACTCGGCGCGATTGCTGCGGCACTCACCACTGACCCCATCGCTGCTATCGATGTTGACGTCCGAGGTTCCATTGCCGAACACGACGTCAACGTGCTCAAGCTCGCTGCCCTCAAGGGTGTATTCGCCGCGGTCGTGAACGAGCCCGTGTCGTACGTCAACGCGCCCGTGCTGGCCGAACAGCGCGGCGTAACGGTCGGACTCACCACCGACCTTGAAAGTCCCGACTACCGCAACCTCACCACCGTGCGCATCACGCAGGCTCACGGATCGATCGTCACCGTCAGCGGAACGGTCAGCGGACCGCGCTTGGTGCGCAAGATCGTGTCGGTCAACGGCTACGACGTCGACGTTCCGATTGCACCGCACCTGGCGTTCTTCACGTACAACGATCGCCCGGGCATCGTGGGCAAGGTAGGTCGCCTGCTCGGTGAATCTGACATCAATATCGCGTCGATGCAGGTGGGTCGCAAGGGCGATGAGGCGCTCATCGTGTTGACGGTCGACAGCGGTATTCCTGCAAACGTCGTGCAGTCGATCGCTGAGGCGATCGGCGCGAGTTCAGGTCGGACTGTCGACCTCGAAATCGAGTAGTCATGGCCGTCGAGTCGCGCATGATCGACATTGGGGGAGTGGCAACCCACGTGACGCACGCCGGTGACGGTGTTCCGGTGCTGCTGCTCCACGGTTCGGGTCCCGGAGTTTCGGCGGCGGCGAACTGGCGGCTCGCGATTCCGGCACTGTCCGAGCGTTTTCGCGTGATCGCGCCCGACCAATTGGGCTTTGGTCTCACTGGTCCGCCTGCTGACGGCGTGTACTCAATGCAGGCGTGGGTGGCGCACGTGGTCGCGGTGCTTGATGAACTCGGAATTGAGCGCGCGCATGTGGTGGGCAACAGTTTCGGTGGTGCGGTGGCATTGCACCTGGCTGTGCATCACCCCGAGCGTGTCAATCGCCTGGCGTTGATGGGTGCGGTCGGATTGTCGTTTCCCATTTCTGACGGCCTTGACGCTGTGTGGGGTTATGAGCCATCAGTGGCCGAGATGCATCGGCTGCTCGAGATCTTCACCTACGAACCCTCGCCGCAGATCGACGAGCTCGCGGTGTTGCGCTACGAGGCGAGCATCGTGCCGGAAGTGCAAGAGCAGTTTTCCGCGATGTTCCCCGCTCCTCGTCAACGCTGGGTCGACGCGATGGCGCTTCCGGAAGATCGAGTGGCCGCGATCGAACACGAAACGCTCATCCTGCACGGTCGTGAAGACCGCGTGATTCCGCTCGACGTATCGCTTCGGTTGCACCACTTGATTCCGCGCTCGCAACTGCACGTGTTCGGTCAGTGTGGGCACTGGACCCAGGTTGAGCACCCCGATCGTTTCCACCGACTCGTGGCTGACTTCTTCGCTGAGTAATGCACGACTGCCCGCCTGTGCCGGGCCAGTACTGATACTGGACTAGGTCCTTATTATGAATTATTATCTAACCCATAATAAGGAGGACGGATGTCGTCACAACTCGAACGCTCCGGCCGATGGCCCGCGATCGCGTTCGAACAGGTGCCGTGGGTGTCGAAGTACGAGCAGGGTGCGGCGTCGCGCAACGAGTTGCGCCGGCATCACGGCCCGTATGAGGCTGCGATACCAGCGACGATCGCGCACTCTGTTGCTCATCTTCCCGCCGCACTGTCGGCTGCTGTCGATGAAGCCGCAGTTGAGATCGCCAGATTTGATGAGCAACTCGGAAGTCAGGTCGCCCCCTTCGCTGCAATCTTGCTTCGTTCGGAAGCGGCGGCGAGCTCGCAGATCGAGAACATCACGGCGTCAGCGCGCGCGATTGCTGAGGCTGAACTTGCCGGTGGCAAGGGTGCAGGAAATGCCGCACAGGTGGTGGCGAACACACGAGCCATGTCTGCTGCCATCGAATTATCGGCCGACCTCTCTGCCGACGCGATTTTGTCGATGCACGACGCGTTGTTGCGTCCGCATAATCCAGACATTGCTGGCCGCTGGCGTACCGAGCAGGTGTGGATCGGAGGTGGTCGGCTAGGGCCGCATCAGGCGCAGTTCGTACCGCCGCAGCACTCACGTGTATCTGAGGCGATGGATGACCTGCTTGCATTCATCGACCGCGACGATATGCCGGCGATGGTGCAGGCAGCGATTGCCCATGCCCAGTTCGAGACCATCCATCCTTTTGCTGAAGGAAACGGTCGCACCGGACGCGCATTGATCCATGCGTTACTACGAGCCAAGGGTCTCACGCGCAACGTCACGGCTCCTGTGTCGGCAGGTCTACTCGTTGATGTCGACGCGTACTTCGGCGCACTAGGCGTCTACCGTTCTGGCGACCCCGAAGCGATGGTCGCGCGCCTCGCAGACGCGACCTTCGCGGCTGTCGCGAACGGGCGAATGCTCGTTGAAGAGCTGCGCGAAATTCGGTTGTCGTGGGACGACCGCATCAAGGCACGCCGCGGCGCAAACGTATGGCGTATCGCCGACCTGCTCCTCGCTCACCCCGTCGTCGACTCAGGGGTGATCGCTTCATCGTTGGGCATCGCGACAAGCAACGTTTACGCGCCTCTTGAGCCGCTCCTTGCCGCGGGCGTTCTGACTCACACCAACGACAGGCGTCGAGGTCAGATTTGGCGAAGCAATGAAGTGCTCGTAGCGCTCGACGCTTTCGCTGCGCGGGCAGGAAAGCGTGGAGCGCCGTCAGCCCGCGTCGCGCAGTGACCGGTTGACCGCCGACACGATCGCCTTGAACGACGCCGTGACGATCGACGGATCGATTCCGACACCCCACAGCACCCGATCGTTCATCGCGCACTCAAGGTAGGCAGCAGCGCGTGCGTCGCCACCGGCAGACAGTGCGTGCTCGTTGTAGTCGAGAACGCGAATGTCGATTCCGACAGTGCTCAACGCGGTACAGAACGCGGCGATGGGTCCGTTGCCGCGACCATCGATGGTGACGTCAGTACCGTCGTCGCGCAGTACGACCGACACCTGAGTATCGCCGTCGGCGTGCGATTCCTGGGTCGCCGACACGACACCGAAGCGTCCCCACGGGGCGTTGGGGTTGGGCAGGTACTCGTCGGTGAAGAACGACCACATCTCGGCCGGGGTGACTTCGCCACCGTCTTCGTCGGTGTGCCGTTGCACTACTTGCGAGAACTCAATCTGAAGCCGACGGGGAAGTTCGAGCGAGTGCTCGGTGCGCATGATGTACGCAACACCGCCCTTACCCGACTGCGAGTTCACGCGAATAACGGCCTCGTACGTGCGGCCGACATCCTTGGGGTCGATGGGCAGGTAAGGAACGGCCCACGTGAAGTCATCGATGCTGACGCCAGCGGCTGCGGCGTCAACAGCCATGACGGCCAGACCCTTGTTGATGGCGTCTTGGTGTGACCCACTGAACGCGGTGTACACGAGATCGCCACCGTAGGGGTGGCGCTCGGGAACGGCCAACTGGTTGCAGTACTCAACCGTGCGACGAATGTCGTCGATGTCGCGGAAGTCGAGCTGCGGGTCGACGCCCTGGCTGAACAGGTTCATGCCCAAGGTCACCAGGCACACGTTGCCAGTGCGCTCGCCATTTCCGAACAGGCAACCTTCGATGCGGTCGGCCCCGGCCATGTAGCCGAGTTCGGCGGCCGCCACTGCGGTTCCACGGTCGTTGTGCGGGTGCAGCGAAATGATCACCGAGTCGCGACGCGCGAGATTGCGGTGCATCCACTCGATCGAGTCGGCATAGATGTTGGGAGTTGCCATTTCGACCGTTGCAGGCAGGTTGAGAATCACC
>Ga0194058_10000239_pt1 | contig 24858 bp, 21 predicted proteins | sample SepL4417m_MetaG_FD_155490 | JGI IMG/M metagenome (GOLD analysis project Ga0194058, IMG submission 155490) | Anoxic zone freshwater microbial communities from boreal shield lake in IISD Experimental Lakes Area, Ontario, Canada - Sep2016-L442-17m | ecosystem: Environmental > Aquatic > Freshwater... | reverse complement strand
AGCAGAACAAGGAACAGCAGAACAAGGATCAGCAGAACAAGGATCAGCAGAACAAGGATCAGCAGAACAAGGATCAGCAGAACAAGGATCAGCAGAACAAGGATCAGCAGAACAAGGACCAGCAGAACAAGGACCAGCAGAACAAGGACCAGCAGAACAAGGATCAGCAGAACAAGGACCAGCAGAACAAGGACCAGCAGAACAAGGATCAGCAGAACAAGGATCAGCAGAACAAGGACCAGCAGAACAAGGACCAGCAGAACAAGGACCAGCAGAACAAGGACCAGGAGAACAAGGACCAGCAGAACAAGGACCAGCAGAACAATCAGAAAAAAGACGATCAAAAAAAGCCAGGCTCCACCCCATCCCCAACTCCTGGAGAGAAGAAGGATGGCGATGTCAAAGCGAATGCCGGCAGCGAGAAGAAGGACGAGAAAGAAAAGGCGGCGGCGCAGCCCGCCTCTGCCGGCGAGGAAAAAGAGGGAGAAATGAGTGCCGCTCAAGCCCGCGCCCTGCTGAAGGCCTTGAACTCGGAAGAAGAAAAAGTGAATCTGATGCAACAGCCCTACACGGAGGAGACCCTGAGGGACTGGTGATTTCCCTATGAAACCTGCCCTGCCCATCCTTGCCGCTCTTTTTCTGGCCGCCACTTCGCTGTGCGCGCAGGAGATCGTCGCCGGGCTCTCCAGCAGCCGGGCGCAAGTCGGAGAGCCTGTCCAGCTTGTCGTCACGATCCGGGGTGCCCGCGGAGCGGACGTCCCGCAGACGCTGGCGGTCGACGGGCTGCGCATCAACCTCGCCGGACGTTCGACGCAGTTTGAGATGCGCAACTTTAAGATGAGCTCCTCGCTCACCTACACCTACATGATCGTCCCGCAATTCGAAGGAGAGTTTACGATCCCCTCGTTCGGCATCACGATCGAGGGGAAGACCTATCCAACCCAGGCGATGCGGCTCGCGGTTTCCGGCAGCGCAATCGCCCCCCAGATCCCCTCGCTCCCACAAAATGCCAGCCCGCTGCCGCCCGGCACTGCAGGATCCCCTCAGAACAACGGCCGCCCGTTCTTCGGGGAGCTCGTCCTGGCTAAAAAATCCGCCTATGCCGGCGAGGTTGTTCCGATCGAGCTGAGATTTTATTTCAACACGCGGATCAGCGGGCAAGTGAGCGAGCGGCCGATCTTCTCCGGCGAGGGGTTCACGGTTCAGAAATTCTCGAATGCGGTGAAGCGCGACCAGGTTATCGGCGGAACCAACTACTCGGTCTTCAGTTTCCAGAGCGCGATTACCCCGGTCAAGTCGGGCACGCTGGAGATCCCTGCCGCATCGCTGGAAGCCCGCCTGAAAATTCCCGGAAAAGCGCCGCAGGGGTTGGATGACTTTTTCAGCAACCTCCCGCTCCCCCAGGGGATGTTCGCCGAGGATCAGGATGTGAAGGTCGAGTCGGGCGCTCAGAAGCTTGAAGTCACGGCCCTTCCGAAGGACGGCCGCCCGGAAGACTTTTCCGGCGCCGTCGGAAAGTTCACCATGGAGGCCTCCGTCTCCCCAAGAAAAGCTGCAGCCGGTGAGCCGGTCACCCTCCGCGTGACAGTTTCCGGCCAGGGGAATTTCGAGGGGATGGGAGCTCCTGCGCTCTCTGACGACGAAGGCTGGCGGACCTACCCGCCATCGGATAAATTCCAGTCCGCTGATGCGATCGGATTCACAGGAGAAAAAACGTTCGAGTTTGCGATCGTTGCACGCCAGGACCAATCCCGCACGCCGGGAGCACGGCTTTCCTACTTTGATCCCTCGACCGGAAAATACGCGACCCTCATCCAGGCGCCTCTCCCGGTGGATGCCCGGGCGGGCGCTGCAGCGCCGCCGGCCGCTCCTCAGCAAGCGGCTGCCCCTGCGGACACTCCGCCGCCGGCATCTGCGCCCACTCCGGACATCACCGCCATGTCAGGCGGCACCTCCAGCTGGTCCGCCCTCTTTTTCCGAAAGGGGTTCCTTGCGGCCAACGCCGCCATCGCCCTGGCATGGCTCGCCGTCGTGATCGTCTTCTCGGTTCGCCGGTTCTCCGCTTCCCCCGCCGGCAGGAATCTCGCTAGAAAAAAGCTGGCCCGGCAGGCCTTCGTACGGCTGGCCGGTGCGGATCCGGAGGTTTTTTACGACGAGGTCATTCGCTTCCTCTCGCTTCGGCTCAACGCGCCCGGCGACCACGCCTCGCTCTCGGAGAGGATTGAATCCTCCTCGTTCCCGGAGGAAATCAAAGCCTCACTGCTCCGGTCGGTCGAGCGCCACGCCGAGTCGAAGTTTGCCGCTGGCCGCGTGGCCGCGCCCTCGGCAGATGAGCGCTCGTGCGTCCTCGCCACACTTAAGGATCTCCGCCATGAAAAATAAGCTTTTCCTGCCGCTGGCGCTCATGCTCGCGATCTCTTTCGCTGCGGATCTGCGTGCAGACCCGCTGGCCCAGGCCCGCGCGCGCTACGCCGAAGGGGAATATGCCCAGGCTGCCAAACTTTTTGAGCAGTCGCTCGATTCCTCGCCCCCGCAGGCCGCCGTCTTTTTCGAGCTTGGGCGCTGCCTCAGGCAGACCGGCCAGGATGCGCGCGCGGCATTGAGCTTCCGCCGGGCGCTCGTGCTTGATCCGCGGTTCGCTCCGGCGCGCGCCGCGCTGGTCGCAACCAACACCGATCTCGGACTCCCCAAGCCTGGAAAAAACTGGAGGAACCAAGTCCTGGAGCGGATCCCGATGGACGCGCTATCGCTCTCCGGCTCCGCGCTCTTCTGGGGCAGCGTCTTCGCCATCACTCTCCTCGTTTTCCTTTGCCCGCACGGCGCAAAAGGCTGGCTCGCCCTTGCGATCCTGTGCCTGGCCGGCAGCTCGGGCGCGCTCGTGCTGGCCGGAATTTGCGACCCTCGGATCACCGATCGCAACATGGCTCTCGTGCTCAGGATCGGAGGCTCCTCCCTCCTCAGCTCGCCGGCCGAGCAATCGGAACAAATCGCAGCCCTGCCAGACGGCAGCATGGTCACCCTCCTCTTGCAGCGCGGCAAGTGGTATTACGGCCAGCTTCCAGACGGCAGGCAAGGCTGGCTTCTGACCGAGGGCATCGTTCCAGTCATCCCTCCGACCTGACAACCCTCTGAAATGGGAATACGCGGATTCGTCAGCTTTTCAGCCGCCTTGCTTGTCGCTTGGGCGTTAGCCTCCCCGGCCCTCCATGCCGACTGGCGGGATTCCCTCACTCCCGACGTCCCAGGAAAGCTCCCTCCCGTCCGCCCGTTTGAGGCCGAGTACCGGCTCGGGTGGACGGATATCGAAGCCGGACGGGCCCAGGTAAAAATCACCGACAGCGGAAAAGAGACGATCCGCCTCGAAGCTTCCGGCGCCACGGCCGGCCTCGCCCGCGTCCTCTGGCAGATCGATGCCTCGCTCACGAGCTCGGCCGCGCGCAAAGGTCTCCGGCCGATCTACTCGGTGCAGAAGGAAACCTATTCAGCCCGCACGATCCTCACGCAGATCGTTGCCCGTCCGGACGGGATCTGGCGGCTGCGCGAAAATACCCCGCAGGGAGAAAATCCCGCGCGCTGGAAAAGAATCAAAATCTCTCCGATCCGAGACATCTTTTCGGGGGCGCTTTTCCTCCGAAGCCAGAGCCTGGCCCCCGGAGAATCGTTCTCGGCCATCATCTTTCCCGGCGACGCACCGTTTTTTGTTGAGCTCAAGGCGCTTGGCACCGGCCCGCTGACCATCGGAGGCTCGGCGCGCGACACCCTCCGCCTCGAGATTCGCCTCCAAAGGATCAACCTGAAAAAGGGGGCGACGCTCGAGCCTCAAAAAAAGTTCCAAAGCGGAACCGTCTGGCTCTCGAACGATGCCGACAGGATCCCGCTGCGCGTCGAGCTGAACCTCTTTATCGGGTATGTCTTTGCGGAGCTCGAAACGATCAGGTTCCCATCGCGATGACCCGCTGGGGTTAGCTCGAGGCATGGGATTTCTGCGTGGCTCCCAAGGTCGATGGAAAAACTGGGGAGCAACCTGGTTGAGTATACGACTGCCAGAGTCACCTCTCCCGGCCCCGCCTCCACGGCAAAGCAATGTCCAGGATCATCCTCCGCAGATTCCTGCATGAGAATGACCGCGCTTCCAGACCATATCTCGTAAAGCTCAGGGGGCGAGCGTCCGCAGCTCGCTAATGAACTCCAGTCCCGCAGGGCAGAACGTGACAGCGCGAACGGAGCGCTGGAGACACTGGGAGGGCAGGGGATTTATTCTCGCGAAACGGAATTGGAGGAAAAGAAAGCCGAAGCGCTTCTTCGCCGGGACGCGGCGCGGACGCGGTTCGTCAGGAACGCATTCTCGATCTCCAGGGAACCCTCTCGGCGGACCTCCCAATCCTCATTTTCACCTGCCACCCACATCGATGCCGAGGGGGGAGGCCATTTCGATCGCTTGAAGCGAATGAGTGTTCTCAGTTGCGGTATGCTCGCGCCCTCTCCTCAAAGGTTCCTCTTCGCTTCATATCGGGAGGTAGAGACGCGGCTTTTTTGCCAAGAGAAGCAGCAGATTTGCCACACCGTAGTTGGCAAGCACGCAGGCATCGAGAACGACCTTGAAGTCAGCCCTCATGTGTCTCTTCGCTGCCGGGAGATCTCGGGAAATATCATCCTGCGCCAATTACCTTGTCGCAGTCTCGTCGTGAATGCGACGAATTGGCGGAGGAATCGTCTCCTTGGAGCGGAACACGGCGGCATGAAAGCAAAGGAACGGTGGAGGCCGGCAGTGAGGAGGAGGCGCATGGGACTCGTTTATCTGATCTTCTGGCTTCTCAGAAACCTGAAGAAATCGCATGCGTAGATTCCGATCTCTCCATTATCCATGACCGGAACTCTCTGGCCACACATGAACTTATCCCAGGATGAAGATCCTTCGGCATGGCGGCCAGGATTTTGGATTCTGGAATGGAATCGATGATGATGCGAGGCAGCTCGCCGGGCTGAGCTTGCGCAAGAACTCATTCGCTCGTCGTTCGAGTTTGCATATTTTGCCGTCATGGAAAAAGGGGATGTCCGGTATGCCCCGCCGCTGGACCACAAAGACCCAAGCCCATAAAAAATTAATACATTTGACTTCGACTCACTCGCTCTGACATTCTCACCCTTTATGAAAAGTCTTCTCGCTTTGGTGGTGCTTTGTGCGTTTCTTTTCTCCGCCACAATTCACGCAGAGGAACCCTCTGCGACGGCAAAGCCCGCCGCCCCTATCACCTTTCCAGAGCTCAAAAAGGAGCAGGAGCAGCTCTCCCTCGAAAATAGCATTGCGGACCTCCGCCTGAAAAAGGAACTTTCCGCGCTCTCAGAAGAAAAGCAGCGCCGGGATCTCGAATCCTCCGTCGCCCAGCAGAGGCTTCAGGCAGAAATCGCCGCCCTGCAGGCGCAGCTTCTTAAGCTCACGTCACAGGGCGACCTCGCCGCCAAGCAGGTCGCAATCAAAGCCGCGGAACGCAAATCCAAGCTTGAGGAGGAGCTCGCAATCCAGCGGGACATGCTCGAACGCACCAAGCTGGCCAACGATCTCGCAGCGGCGGATCTCGTGGCAAAGCAGCGTGCGCTCCAGCTCAAGGATCAGGAGGTTTCCGTTCGCGCCAAGGAGCTGCAAAACCAGCGGGCCGAATTTGATATCCAAGTTGCCAAGCTGAACACCGAGCTGGATCTGCGCGAAAAGCGCGACCAGTGGAAAAACCGCGTTGACCGTGAGATTGCTTACACAAAGGAGCCGTTTCAAGACGGTGTGCTGACCATCAGCGACCGCAGGATCGCCCTGAATGGTCCGATCGGTATGGATACGGCCGCCAATATTCAGGAGCGCATCGATTACTTCAACAACCAGTCTTCAGAATTTCCCATCTTCATCGTGATCGACTCCTCGCCCGGAGGCTCCGTCATGGCGGGATACAAGATCCTGAAGGCCATGGCAGGAAGCCCTGCTCCGGTCTATGTCGTGGTCAAATCCTTTGCCGCCAGCATGGCGGCAGGCATCACCTCGCTCGCCAAGAAATCCTTCGCCTACCCGAACGCGATCATTCTCCACCACCAGATTCTCAGGGGCAGCTTCGGCAATCTGACCCAGCAGAAAGAGGGGGTGAAGGAGCTCGAAGAATGGTGGGCACGCCTCGCTTCTCCCATCGCTGCCAAGATGGGCGTCTCGCTCGAGGAGTTCATCAAGAAAATGTATCAAAATAGCAGCTCTGGGGACTGGAAGGAATTTGGGGACGGCGCGCGCAAGCTCAAGTGGGTCGATCAAATCGTTGAGACGATCCGGGAGGAGTCGCTGGTGAAAAATCCAGACGCCGACAGTAAAGTCGCCAAGAACCAGAGAGAGGAATATCTCCTGGGTCCCCCCGAAGCTGACGGAATTCGCCACATCATTCTCCCACGCCTCGACCCGGTAGACTGTTACTATCTCTACAATCCCGACGGCTACTACCGCATCGCACGATAGTCTTTCTTTTTTCAGATTTTCACCCTTAGTGATTGAACGTCACGGGATCGCCCGCGACGGTGTAAAGGTCGAGTGGGCCCTCCAATTTCAGTTTGATTACTATGCCATCTTCATCAAGGCCACAGGAACTGAAGGGTGTCGTTTTTGACCGCGACGTCGATGGCGAGCATATCGGCCAGACCGCGAGGAGACCAAAACTGGCCGCGACGTTTCAATCGGTCTTGGAACTGGCCGCAGGCGGATTCCATCGAACCCGAACCAATCGAGGCGTTGCGGGCGGCCAAGTCGGCATACTTGAGATGGTCGCGGTGGTTTTCCAGCTTCAGGAGCGTGGCGCTCATGCTTTGATCCCGAAGAGATAGACGTCCTTTTCGGGCACGGCTGCGGTGTGTTTGCGGTCCTGGCGTCCCCGTCCGCGCGTGCTGCCCACATGCACCCAGTTGGCCGCCCGATAACAGGTGCCCACGAAGCGCCCACGTTCCACAAAGGTTTCCAGCCACTCCAAACCCTGCCCGTATTTTTCCCTCCAATCCCCATCAATGCGCCGTGCCGCAGCCCCCAAGATATGGCTGGCCAAATGCGGGACCTTCACCCACGGAAAAATCAAAAACCGCGTGTTGTTGGCGATCCTTTCCAATCCCTTCTGCGGGCAAAATCCTCTGTCTTTGAGATACAGATCCCGGCCTGTGCAGCGCCAGGCAGGGGCACCAAAAAGCAATGCGGCCACTTCCCGTCCCAAGCGATCCCGAGCCAAATACCCGACGTTTTGCCCCACCACCCGAAGCCCCAGATAGGGCCTGTCCGAAAAGGGGGAGAACAAGCAATGGAGCGGGTTAGCGGCTAAAAAAAAGAGGGCATGGACAGCAAAAAAAGCTGCCATGCCCCAAATCGGTCGTTTATAATTCGGTTACCACACTGAAAAACAACGCCCGATGAACAAAACTATATCCATCCAAGAGTTCCTGAGTCCAGCACTTCCTCAAGTCATCGGGTGCAAAGATTACGCAGATGAGGAGCAATTGCTCAAGCGGGTGGACCGGATTTTGTATATGAGCGGGGTCGAGACTCTGTTTTTGGACCTGAGCATGGAGGAGTTCGAGGCCAACGCTCTCAAAATGAAGGCGGCCGGGGAAAAAGTTCTCGCTGGCCCTGCGGCCATCGAGCGCTACCAGCGCCACAGCCGCCAAGCCCTGCGCTGCACGGTGCTCAAGGGACTGGTTCAGGTGGAGGGATATCGGGAAATGAGCGCGAGTTTGGCGAAGTGTCCGCTCTATCGGTGGTTCTGCGGGCTGAAAGATTTCGAGGTCATCAAGGTTCCAGGAAAAAGCACGCTCCATGATTATGCCCACTGGCTGCCTGTGGAAAAGATGGACGCTTTGCTTCTGGCCTTTACGAAGGCGATGGGGGACGAAGACCGGGCGCGGATGATCGGATTGGAGAACGAACTGGACCGGGCGGTGATTTGGGTGGATACGACGTGCTTGAAAGCGAACATCCACTTCCCGGTAGACTGGGTGCTTTTGCGAGACGGGGTGCGGACGTTGACCGCCAATATCTTGACCATCCGCAACCACGGACTGGTTCACCGCATCGAAGATCCGAAGATCTTCTTACGCCAGATGAACGCGCTGTGCATGGCGATGACTGCGGGAGGCGGGAAGAAAGCCGACGGCAAAAAGGATCGGAAGAAAGAGCGGAAGGCCATCTTTCGTAAAATGAAAACCTTGTGCGGTGTGGTGCTCAAACATGCTGTTCGGTATCGTGCCATACTTGATGATTGCTGGGAGGAAACGGATCTGACGCGCCCGGAGGCGGAAGTGATCCTGAGAGCGATGGACAACGTGATGGCCCAGTTGCCAGAGGCCAAGAAGCAGGCGCACGAGAGGATCATCGGGGGGAGGAAAGTGTCGAGCAAGGATAAGATCCTGAGTCTTTACGAGAACGATATCCACGTGATCGTGAGGGGAAAAGCGGGGGCGGCAGTTGAGTTTGGTAACACCCTATTTTTAGGGGAAACCTCCGAAGGGTTTATCTTCGACTACGAATTGCTAAAGGGTTGTTCCCCTGGAGATGCGAAGTTGGTTGAGCAGCGCTATCCGGTGATGAAAGAAAAGAGCGGAGGACACCTTTGCGGAGTGGTGGGGGATCGAGGATGTGAAAACAAGGCCATCCGTCGCATGCTCGAGGAGGATGGGATGTTCAACGGGCTATGCCCAAGGAACCCGCAGGAATTCGCGCACCGCATGGAGAATGATGAGGTGCTCGCCGCAGCGCTGAGCCGTCGAGCGCAGACAGAGGGACGGGTGGCCATATTGAAGAACATATTTTTGGAAGGAACGCCGAGGGCGAAAGGCTTCAAGAACCGGCAACTCCAGGTGGCCTGGGCCGTATTAGCCCATAACCTCTGGGTCGTTGCGCGCCTCCCCTGGATCAAAGAAAAGAAGGCCCTCGCTGAGGCAGCCTAACAACCGGTTGCATGACTGAATTAGGACACCACAAGAGAGGTGTGCCCAAAAATGGCCTTTTTGACGTAAGTCGTTGAGAATTGCAGTTTTCAAAAAAACAGACTTTGAAAAATGTCTATATGTGGTGGTTTTCCGAGCGTGAAAAAGTCGCATTTTTGCCGACTTTTTGAAAACCTGTCTTTTCGGACAGGCCCCAGATAATGGTGGTGCGTCAAATAATACGCCCATCGCCGATGCGCCTCAGTCCCGGCTTGCACAACCTCCAAACTCGCCGGCCCTACCTCCGCAAAACTTGCTTCCAAGCTCTCCTCTTGCGGGATGTTCGCGGATAATCGAATGCCCGCTCGCGGCCTGCGGAACACCTCCCTCAATGGAGGAAGAACAATCCAGCCCCGCTCTTCCATTTTGAGCAGAAAGCTGCGAGCGGCCAAATCTTTGGCTCGTCCGCTTCCGTCACGCCAGTCCCAAAGCACGCACAACTCGCCGGCAAGCTTGCGCCGACTCCAATTGGCATGCTCGGCGATCCAACCGCAGAGCCATCGCACTTTTTCCTCATCCACTTCACGTCCCTGAACCTTGATCGGCCATTGCATGGCCTCTCTTTGCTCTCAATTGAAAGTGTAGTCCAGCTTTTTTTGCGCTTATCGGAGATGTGCCCCAGACCCCGGAAACGATACCTTGCAATATCAAACCGAAACATTGATAATGCATGGTATGAAACGAGGCTGCGAAAAATTGATGCAAGACTATTTGAAGGCGTTTCCCTGCTTGGTCTTGCTCGGGGTTCGGCAATGCGGCAGGACCACGCTGCTCCAGACTTTGCCGCAGCGGTGGAGGCATTTCGACTTGGAACGGCGCGCGGATTACGAGGTAATATCCCGTGATCCCGACGCGTTTTTACGGCTTCACCCCCAGCATACGGCGATGGATGAAGCCCAGGTTCTGCCAGAGTTGTTTCCGGCTCTACGGGTGGCGATTGATGATCACCGCTCCGCAAAAGGTCGCTTTGCGATCACAGGGTCAAGCTCGCCGGCGCTGGTCCGCTCGATTTCCGAAAGCCTTGCCGGCCGGGTGGGGATCATCGAGATGGCCCCGTTTTCGTGGGAGGAGGTCACCGGCACGACGGGACGGGATTCCTTTTTACGGCGATTGCAGGATCGAAAGGCGACACCGGGGGATCTCATTGAGGGACTCGAGCATCGCGGAGATCTCTCGCTTGCGCACGACTATTGGTTTCGCGGTGGTTTCCCGGAGCCCTGGCTGAATCCCGACGAACATTTCCGGGCGATCTGGGTGGAGCAATACATCCAGACGTATCTTTACAGAGATGTGAAACGCCTGTTTCCCGGGCTGGATGAGGTGCGGTTCCGGCGGTTTCTGGAGATGCTCGGCGGCCTGTCCGGTCGGGTGATCAACTATGCCGATGTGGCACGCGCACTCGGCGTTTCCCAACCGACGGCGAGGGATTACTTCGATATTGCGCATGGCACATTCGTTTGGAGGAGCGTGCCAGCCTACACAAAAGATTCGCTCAAACGCTTGGTCAAGCACCCACGAGGGTATTTGCGAGATACCGGGCTCCTCCACGCCCTGCTGCGTCTTCCCGACCGGGACGCCGCGCTCAGCCACCCGCAGATGGGGACATCATGGGAAAGTATGGTGGTGGAGGAAATCCTGCGGCAGCTCAATGCGATGGGAATTCCCCATGAGTATTCCTACTACCGCACCGGTGCCGGGGCCGAGGTGGACCTCGTGCTTGACGGCCCATTCGGCTTGGTGGCCGTGGAAATCAAATACACCTCCACGGTGCCGGCGAGAGACCTTCGCGGGCTCCGGGACTTCGTGAGCACGCACCGAGCCCGCCTCGGCGTGGTGATCAACAACGACACCTTGCCCCGACTCTACGACGAGCACCTCATCGGCCTGCCATTCACGCAGCTATAATCCGGGATTTGCCAGTTTTTCCGGTGCCAGCGCCTTGATCGCCGGATCCTCCGCCGCCAGCAACGCCGGAAGGATCCAGCAGGTCATGCGCCTGTCCGGGTCGATCTGCGATTGGTATTCGCCCTCCGGCGTGAAGCGGGTGAAGTGAAGGCTCGGGATTGGACATAGCGGAAAAACACCTCCTTCCTCGCGCGCATGCCAGAGGGTTAACCCCACTTCGCGGACTGGACGGGTCTAAGAGCTTCGGAGCCGCTATTTTGCGATATCGACATCAAAAGGTCGGCACTACAGCCGCGCTGGATTTGCAATCGTTTGCGGGGTATGGATTTTCGGTGGCGCTTGCTCTGGCAGGGCGATTTTGAGTTGTTCGAGCAGAAGCAGGAGGTCTTTTTCGGGCTGGGTGTAACGGGTGAGAACGATTTCGCGGCCGTCTGTTGTGGGGAGGTGGACGTCGAGCAGCTGCACGGCGGCGAACTTTTCGAGCACGGCCCGTGGAGTGAGACCACTGGCGCGGGATTTGAGGCCGGCCTTGAGGGTGACCTGCAGGCAGTAAGCCAGGAACGAGATGAAGATGTGGGATTCGATCCGGTGTTCGAGCTGGTGGTGGATGGGGCGGATGGCCAATCGTGAGATCGTAAAGCAGGACTTCAAATTTGGCATCGAAGAGGGTTTTCCAACGCTCTGTGAGATGGTCGAAGAGGGCGGTTTTGTGTTTGAGCAGCTTGTCGTGGCACTCATAGAGGCGGTGGATCTCGGCCAGGCTGAAGTCGCCGCCGAGCAGGTCGGCCATGGCGCTATGGTCGAACCAGTGGCGGTGCAAACGCTATTCGCTGCCGGGGCTGACCAAGCGGTAAATGGCAATCGTTTTCAAGATGTCGGCCCACCGGGCTCACTGCCGACCGACGGGCAGACGCTCCGACCAAAAGTCATCCAAGCCGAGCTGCTCCCAGAGTTGGCAACCCAGCCAGCACGCACCCCATTGCCGGGGCCTCAAAAGCTGCATTCCCGAGAGCCGTATGCCCACTGCGGGAATCTCGCGCTGGTCGGTATCCAAGGGTAGGTGTTCCTCCGGGAAGAGCGAGACCTGCCCCGCAACAGGTCTCACTCTTCAGCGCGACCTGGTTCCACTCGCCCGGCTTCACCTGGACGCCGGAGATTTTTCCCGGGCTGGTTTGGAGGCGGCCATTCTGCAGCGAGCAGGAGACCGTGCGATACGACTTGCCGAACGTGTTGTAGCCGTCCTTGCCGAAGAGCTTGCCGTCTGCCGTGTCGCTTTTGAAGCGGACGCCGATGCGCTCAAAACGATTTCCGGGCTGCAGCGGGAACCTGAGAACGAAGGCGGGGCGTTCCCCGCTAGTTTTTGCCTTCCATCTTGAGCGAGCCGATCATCTTGTCGATGCTTGTCAGGTTTGGTTTGAAATCCTGTGGCGGACAACGCTCGATCAGTGCGTAGTCGGGATCCTTCTTCAACGCAACGGTGGAAGTCACTTCTCTGGCACGAAGACTATCTGGCGGCAGTTTGGGGTGCGAGGTGCAGAGAGCAGCGTGAACAACGTGGCGCCCATCCTGGGTGACTCCCCAGACCTCGTATCTCAACGAATCGTTGCTCGGCGAGTATTCTCTATTTTGGGTTGAAGTCGTCAGGAACGAGATCGCTTTGCCCCACGGGTAACTCTTCCGTTCAAACCGGGCATACATGTAGTTGGACAAACCATCATCGGTCGCACCAATGGTGTTTGCCGCCGCATATCCGTCAGCCGCGTTGCATGCTGCTGAAATAGCCTGGATTCTGGATGGCGAAGCCAAAGTTACAGTTACGGTGCCGCTGATGCCGTCCCAGGTGCCGGAAAGCGCTGTTGTCGGGTATCGAGCCTTGAGCTCAAATGGAGGGGGATAAATCATCTCTCCGGTTCTCCAGGACTTGGCTGTATTGGAGGCGCCTGCGGTTGCGCTTAATTGAAAAGAAGGTGGCGCTTGCTGCGAATTCGTCGAGCACCCCACCATAAGAAGAATCAGGGCATAAAAAAGCTGGCTGATAGGAAATCGCCTTTCGGATGTCGTCAGCGTTTGCCCGTCAATTCCATCCGCCTGCAGCGTTTCCATGCTGCATTTGGTTGCAGGATTCCGTGGGAATGTCAATGCGCCACGAGGAAGCGGCTTGGAGCCGACGATCTTGCAACTGAGGGCTACGGTCGGCCGGTTTCCATGAAGCTGTTTTTGCAGAGCTTGGCGTAGAGCCCGCCCAGCGCGACGAGCTGGTCGTGCCGGCCCCGCTCGACGATCCTTCCGCGCTCCAGCACGAGGATTTGGGAGGCGTGGCGGACGGTGGAAAGCCTGTGGGCGATGACGAAGCTTGTCCGGTGCTCCATCAGCCGGTCGAGGGCCTGCTGGATGAGTGCTTCGGTGGCGGTGTCCACGCTGGCGGTCGCCTCATCGAGGATCAGGATTGGCGGGTTTTTGAGGAGCGCCCGGGCGATCGAAATGCGCTGCTTCTCCCCAACGCTCAGTCGGACCCCCCGCTCGCCGAGCTGCGAGTGCAGCCCCCGGGGAAGCCGGCGCACAAAGCCCGCCGCGTTGGCTGCCTCAAGGACCTGCCACATCGCGTCCTCGGAGGCATCCGGCTTTCCGACCCGCAGGTTTTCTGCGGTCGTTCCGTTGAAAAGAAAGCTCTCCTGCGTCACCACGGCGATGTTCCTGCGCAGATGGTTCCGGGGGATGTTCTGAAGGGGAATGCCGTCAATCAGAATCTCCCCGCCGCTGAGCTCGTAGAACCGGACAAGCAGGTTCACAAGCGTGGATTTTCCAGCGCCTGTCGGGCCGACCAGAGCAACCGTTTCCCCGGCCCGCGCGCTCAGGCTCACGCCGGAAAGGACCGGAAGCTCGGCGGAATACGAAAACGACACATCGAGATACTCGACCGCCCCGGAGAGAGGTTTGCAAACAGCCCCCGCATGGTCAGGAACCTCCGCCGCCGCGTCCATGATCTCAAAGACCCGGTCGCCCGCCGCCCGCCCGGCTTGGAAAATCTGGTTCAGCTGGTGGAGGCGTCCGACCGGCTCATAGAGGTAGCGCGCCAGCACGAAAAATGCCACGAGCACGCCGACGTCCATCCGGCCGGCCAGGACCTCACGGGTGCCGTATCCGGCGATCAAGAGCATTCCGCAGGAGGTCAAAAACCCCATGGAAGGCTGGTAGATCGCCCAAGCGCGCATCACGACCAGCGTGGCTTTCCTCACGGCGTCGGTCGCGGCATCGAACCTCGACTGTTCGCGATCCTCGCTCGTATAGGTCTTGATCTGCCGGATGCCCGCAATGTTGTCGTGAAGCAGCGAGTTCAGCGCGGAGACGGATTTGCGCTGGAGCTTGTAGCGCGAGCGCGCGGTCACCGTGTAGACGGTCGCTCCCGCCGCCAAAAACGGGATCGGAACGAGCGCCGCCAAAGTCAGCGACGGGCTGAAGGCGAGCATCAGCCCGCTCACGATCAGGATCTGCAGCGAGGCCACTGTCCCCTGCTCGATCCCGTCAATCAGCACCCGCTCGACGCTCGTCACATCCTCGATCAGGCGGGTCATGATGTCTCCGGTCGCACGGCTGTCAAACCACGGCAGCGGAAGCTTTTGGATGTGTCCGTAGAGCTCGCTCCGCAGATCGCAGATGACTTTTTGTTCGAAGTGGTTGTTGAAGATGATCCTCAGGCTGTCGAGGAGCTCCTGCAGAAAAAATCCTCCGAATCCGGTCGCCAGCAGCGGCAGCAATAGCTCCGGGCGCCCCCCCCGGATCACGTCGTCAACGATCTTCTGAGTGACGACCGGAAAAATCACCACCATCACCGTGCTGAGCACCGCACAGCCGAGCGTGGCGGCCGCCAGCAGCGGATACCGGCGGACATACGGCAGGACTCGAAAGAAGACGTGCATGGCTCAGGCTTCTCTGCGCGTCGGCTCGGGCAGCCTCGCTGGCCCATGGTATGTCATCTGCTCCATTGCGGCGATGTTTTACCAGAGCCCCCCGTCGTGTCCATGATGCATTGCTGGCCCGATCCTCCCGGCGCCTCGGGCCGTGCAGGAAAATCTCGCGTGCGGCACTTGAAAACCGCAGGTGGCAGGTTATTTTTCAACCCATGAGGACCATTTTGTTTTCCGTCGGATTTCTTGTTGCTCTTCTCGGCGGCTTGAATGTTCAAGCCCAGGCTGGCGCGCCGGGGGCGTTGCGCCAGCTCAACGACTCGTTCGCCGCCGTTTTTGAAAAGGCCTCCCCTGGGGTGGCCATCATCGAGTCCGTCCGGACGTCCCCCTCGCCGATGTCCGGGCTCCCGCAAGGTCTGGAATTCTTTTTGCAATTCCCGGACGGCAGCCCGGCCCGGGAACCGGCGAATATGGGCTCCGGTTTCTTGTTTCGACCGGACGGGTATCTCCTGACAAACTTCCACGTCGTCGATGGGGCGGAGAAAATCACTGTCCGGCTGAAGGACGGGAGGAAATTTGAGGCGAAGGTTGTCGGGGCCGATGCGCGGAGCGATCTGGCCGTCCTGAAGATTGATGGGGGCAACCTGCCTGTCATGGAACTCGGCGATAGCGATGCGGTGCGGGTCGGAGAGTTCGCCTTTGCGATCGGAACTCCGATGGACCTCCCCTACACATTCACCGTCGGAGTGGTGAGCGCCAAAGGCCGCAACCTCCAGATCGGCGGCGGGTACGAGTTCCTTCAGACCGACGCCTCGATCAACCCGGGAAACAGCGGAGGCCCGCTCTGCGATATTGACGGGCGGGTCATCGGTATCAACTCGCTGATCAGCGGGACCAACCGGGGGCTCGGGTTCTCGATCCCTATCAACACGGCAAAAACCATCGCCGACCAGCTCATCGATCGTGGCCGGGTCAGCCGCCCGTGGCTCGGAATCGTCATCGTTGGGATCGAGGAGGCGGCCCAGCTCCAGCAGCTTTTCCCCGAGCTTTCCAAGGGCGTTGTCGTGAGGGGAATCGAATCCGGCGCGCCCGCCGAGTCCAGCGACCTCCGGACCGGAGATGTTATCCTCCGGGTGGACGGACGCGAAGTTGCCGTCGCCAGCGACCTCCAGCGCGAAATCCTCGCAAAACAAATTGGCCAGCCGGTCGCTCTGGACGTCTGGAGGTCCGGGCGGATGGCGAAGCTTCACGTGGTGACTGCCGAGCAGCCTGATCCTCTCGTCAGGGCCTCCGTCCGGAAGCCGTCCCGCAAAAAGAGCCTGCCGGCGGATGCCGCTCCTGTCCCTCAGCCCGAGTCGCCGGGATTTTCCTTCCGCGACGCCAGCGCCGATGCCCTCAAGGAATTTGGGATCCGCCGTCAGGGCTCAGGCGGAGCGGTGGTCACGGACATCGTGCCCGGCAGCCCTGCCGCCGTGGCCGGGATCGAGAGGGGCGACCTGATCACCGAGGCTGGCGGGCGGCCGGTCGCCGACAAGAAGGGGTTGGAGAACGCGCTGGGCGCGCTCGATCCTGGACGGGGGATCCTCCTGCTGATCGAAAGGGGCGGAAGGAGGACGTTTGCAATCCTTAAGCCGTGAGGGTTTTCCCGGATCAGAGCTCATTGCTCACGTGAGGTGACGCTCGTTAAGGGGTTTTCTTTGGAGGAAGGACCGTGCCTGCGGCAGCGGCGAAGAGATGCCTCCCGCTCACGCGAGTTCCGCGATGAGTATTTCAAACGGAGCGAGCGCGAGCCGATCAAGGGACAAAATCCGGTCCTCGCGGACCCGGCTGGAGAAGAGGAGTCGGGTCGGCCTGCCGCCGACATCGAAGACAGGCGTCTGCTCTTCGCTTGAGAAGTTGAGGGCGACGAGGCAGGTCTGGCCGGATTTTTCGTCGCGGCGGAGGTAGGCGAGGTAGTTGGCGCTGTGCTGGTGGAGCGCATGGTAGTCGCCGGCTACGAGGGCGGGGGTTTCGCGCCGTAGCTGCAGCATCTTGCGATAAAAGGCGAGCAGTGAGCCGGGGTCGGCACCTTGGCCGGCGACGTTCACCCCGGTGGCGTAATTCGGGTTGACCGGCAGCCACGTCTTGACATCCGGCGGGCTGAAGCCGGCGTTGGGTGCGGCGCTCCACTGGAGCGGGCTGCGGCAGCGGTCTCGCGTCGTCGAGGCCACTGCCTTCAAGGCTTCGTCAGGCTGGGTGCCGGGCTCCCGGACCAGCGCCAGATACTGCCGGATCGCGTTTGTGTCCCGGAGGGCGGCCGGGTTTCCCAGCTCGAGGTCGGTCATGCCGATTTCTTCGCCGTTGTAGAGAAACGGCGTTCCCTTGAGCGTGAGCATTAACGCCAGGTGCAGGCGCGCGAGCCCGGCGTCATGGCGCCCATCGCCACACCGGGTCCAAACGCGCGGGGAGTCGTGGTTGCCCAGAGTGTTGCAGGGCCATGCGCCGGGCGGCAGCTCCGAGAGCCGGATCGCCTGGTTGGCGCGGATTTGCACGGGCGTCAGGTGCCCGATCCTCATGAGCGGAAAATTGAAAACCAGATGCAGCTCGTCATTTCTGGACCCGTGAAACGACACATCCTCGTCTTCGCCGACAAGCACCCGATCTCCTGGATACTCGTCAACGAGCTCGCGTAACGACCGCATCAGCTCGTGAATCCCCGGCTGCTGCATCTGGAAGCGCATCAGGTGCAGGTATCGGTCATAGGGAATGGCCGTCGGGTTGAGAGCCTCGGACGGCGATAGCGGCTGGGTGTGATCAGGAAGGCCGGGGTGCTCGTAAATCGTGGCGATCGCATCGAGCCGGAACCCGTCCACCCCGAGGTCGAGCCAGAAGCGCGCGACGTCCCACATCGCCTTCCTGACCTCTGGGTTCCGCCAGTTAAGGTCCGGCTGCTCTTTGAGGAACGCGTGGTAGTAGTATTGGCCGGTTGCCGGATCCTGTTCCCACGCCGGCCCGCCAAAGATCGACACCCAGTTGTTTGGCGGGCCGCCGTCTTTGCCGTCGCGCCAGACATACCAGTCGCGCTTCGGGTTGTTGCCGCCGGCCTGCGACTCGACAAACCAGGGGTGCTGGTCGGAGGTGTGGTTGAGAACGAGGTCGAGCACGACGCGGAGGTTCCGGGCGTGCGCCTCGAGCAGGAACATCTTGAAGTCCGCCATCGAACCATACTCGGGCGCGACGCCCGCATGGTCGGAAATGTCGTAGCCGCAGTCGAGAAACGGCGACGGATAATGCGGCGACAGCCAGATCGCGCCAACCCCCAGATCGCGCAGGTAATCGAGCCGGGAAATGATCCCCTGGAAATCCCCGATCCCGTCGCCGTTGCCATCGGAAAAACTCCGCGGGTAGATCTGGTAAAATACCGCCGTCTGCCACCATTTGGGATCGCTCATCGCCCGCAGATCTACTCCCCCGGGTTCCGCCACCTCAACCATATTCTCTGGCGCCGTGTCGATTTGCAGATCCTGTTTTAGGTGGCTTGCGAGGGGAGGTGCCGTCCGAGCCGTTCGCCCATAGTCGCTGCAAATAAATAAAGGTAGCTCCATGCGATAAGGTTTTTGTGCCCGGACTCTTTGACACCTTGTCGGCAGCCAGATAGATTTTGGCACGCATGAGCGCACTTTCATGAAAGTCAGGCGGGTGGATGGCTTCTCGATTCTGAATGCAGCCGGGCATCAGCCGGGCCCCATCTCTGCTGCTGTTCAGGCCTGCAGGGAATCCCGATGAGCCTGCCGGAATTCGTTTACACTGTTCTCCTCAAGCCCTGGCCGCTCCGTCAGCTGGCCAACGCGATCCTTTGCCGGATGATTCCTCAGAAGATTGTGGTGCGAGGAGCCACGGTGATCCCGAACCCTGCCGACCCGGTGGTCTGCGGGGCGCTCGCTCTCGGAGCTTATGAAAAGGACGAGATCGCTTTTTTTTGCGCGCACTTCAAACCTGGGATGACGTTTGTGGATGTCGGGGCCAACGTTGGTCTTTATACCGCGCTGGCCATCCGGGCCGGAGCCGGAGCCGTGCTTGCCATCGAGCCGCATGCCGAGGCGTTTGGGTTCCTCCGGAAAACCGTGGCAGCCAATGTGCCGGCCTGCCCGGTCTTCCTCGAAAATGCTGCCGCCGGCCGCGAGCCAGGCGAGCTCGCGCTCTATTCCAACCCGGATAACAAGGGCGACAACCGCCTCTATCCAGATCCCATGCTGTCGGGGTGCCAGATGGTGAAAGTCGAAACCCTTGATGCCCTCTGCGCAAGCCGCAGGGTCACGAGCATCGATTTTCTCAAGATCGACGTGCAGGGGGCCGAGATGCTTGTCCTGGAGGGAGCCCGCTCGATCCTGTCAATCTCCCCCGGCTGCCTGATCATGACGGAATTCTGGCCTTCCGGACTGGAAAAATGTGGAGCGAACCCGCAGGCCTACCACCAGGCTTTTCACTCGCTCGGGTTCGAGGTGCAAGAGCTGCGCGACGGGCATCTTCGCAAGGTCTCGTCCGAATCCCTGATCGCCTCCACACCCGGCCGCCAATACCGGAATATCGTGGCCAGAGCGATGCCTTCCCCCCCCATTTGACAGGGAGGGTTTATCTCCAAGATGAATAACCCCCCCCCTTGGTGGTATGGGTGCCTTGCCATGCTGTGCATTCATGAAGATGACCATGCACATTGATGCTGAGCTTCACTCATTGCCCCTGCCGCAGGCTTGCAGAAATTGTCCGACGGCTTCGACGACCGGCTTCGGCGGCATCTTCCTGAGGCGGCGGACGCCGTCGGTATCTGGCGGCGCTTGGAATGCGGAGTGGCCGGGGGCCGGGCGGTGCCAGTTAGAGATGCTGGTCGGCCCGAAGAGAGTGAAGCATGGAACTCCAAAGGCGGCGGCGAGGTGGGAGGCGGAGCCGTCCACCGTGAGAACCATGCTGGCGTTTGCGCAAAGCCAGAGGAACTGCTTCATGGACGTCGCCAGGATCCTGGCGCCGGACGCGGCTGCAATCGCGCGGCAGTGGGCGGCCTGCCAGTCAGCTCCCGCATTGGTGAGGATAAACTCCCGGTGACCGAGCGATTGCAGGACGGCCGACCATCCGTCGCTGGTCCACATTTTTTTCCTCCATCCGGCCGTCGGGTTGACGAGGACGAAGGTGCCGGGCTTCCTGGCGTCCGGCGCCCAGTCGGGCGGGGGCGGCGCGAGCAGCGGCGGGCGGAAGCTCGACGGGCAGGGGCACGGAGTATTTTTCCAGAAGAACTCGGCAACGTAGGACTCTCCGAGCTCCGGGCACGAGGGCGCGGGAAAAAGAAAGCGGTGGTACCAGGCGAGCTCCGCGCGTTCGGGGACGACCAGGCAGCGCCTGGCGACGGGAGCGCACATCGAGCGGAGGGCAGATTTATTGAGGGGATCGAAGCAGTAGAGCGCCGGTGCGGCGGCGAGCCCGCGAGAAAATTCCACGCCGGGCATCAGCCGCACGAGGTCGGCATGCCCGCTGCGGGTTAGCAGGCGCACCGGAGCTCCATGATAATCGCGCAGGCGGGAGAGGGCTGGCTCCAGGAGGACCAGATCCCCCAGCTGCTTATGGAAAACGGCGTAGCATCCGGGCATGCGGCACTCTCGCCGGAATTGCCGCCCGACCTCAAGCGTGAAGGCGCGGCTTGCGGTTTTTCTCGCAGGGTTTACCCTCCGCCGACCATGTCACTCCGTCCAGACCACACCCATTCCCACGGGGAGTTTAAGCTCCGATACGGGCACCCCATGCCGTTCGGCGCGAGCCATGTGCCCCATGGCGTGAACTTCTCGATTTTCAGCGCCCATGCGACCGCCTGCACGCTGGTGCTCTTCGCACGGGGGGCCGAAACCCCGATGGCCGAGATCCCGTTTCCTCCCGAGTGCCGGCTCGGCCAGGTCTGGGCGATGACGGTCGATGACCTGGATTACGAAAATTTCGATTACGGGTTCCGCTTCGACGGTCCGTATGACCCCCGCGAGGGCCACTACTTTGATCCGAAGAACATCGTGCTCGATCCTCACGCGCAGAAAATTGCCGGCCGGGAGGTCTGGATGGGGAAGCCGACGTTTGCGCCGCCGATCCATCGCGGAAGGATCCCGCATGAGGAGTTTTCCTGGGAGCACAGCCGCCCGGTGCGGCGGGCGGAAAGCGAATTGATTATTTACGAGATGCACGTCCGGGGGTTCACGCGGCACCCGAGCGCGGGCGTGCGGCACCCGGGAACCTTCGAGGGGCTGAGGGAGAAGGCGGATTACCTCTCCGAACTCGGGGTCAACTGCATCGAGCTGATGCCGGTGTTCGAGTTTGACGAATCCGAAAATACGCGCTCGAACCCGGTCACCGGCGAGCCGCTTTGCAACTACTGGGGCTACAGCACGGTGGGCTTTTTTGCGCCAAAGTGCAGCTATGCCGCGAGCGCGGTCGAGGGGAGGCAGGTGCATGAGTTCAAGCACATGATGAAGACGCTGCACTCCGCCGGGATCGAGGTCGTCCTCGATGTCGTCTTCAACCACACCGCCGAGGGCGGGGCCAACGGGCCGGTCATCTCGTTCCGGGGCATCGACAACAAAACCTTCTACATGCTCGACGCGAAGGGCGAGTTTTCCAACTACACTGGCTGCGGGAACACGGTGAACTGCAACCATCCGGCCGTCCGCGGCTTCGTCATCAGCTGCCTGCGGTATTGGGCGGCGGAGTTCCATATCGACGGATTCCGATTCGACCTTGCCTCCGTGCTCGGCCGCGATGTCAGCGGAGCTCCGCTTCTGAATCCTCCCCTCCTCGAATCCCTCGCCTATGACCCGGTGCTCGCAAGCTGCGATCTCATCGCCGAGGCCTGGGACGCCGGCGGGCTTTACCAGGTCGGAAATTTTCCTTCCTACGGGCGCTGGATGGAATGGAATGGAAAATTCCGCGACTGCGCGAGGCGTTTTCTCAAAGGCGATCCCGGGGTTGCCGGGGAAATGGTCCAGCGCATCCTCGGATCTCCCGACCTCTATGCGGCTGCGGGGCGCAAGCCGACCGCCTCGGTCAACTTCATCACCTGCCACGATGGGTTCACCCTGCGCGATTTGTTTTCTTACAACGAGAAGCACAACCTCGAAAATGGAGAAAATAACAGCGATGGAGGGAACGACAACCAGAGCTGGAACTGCGGAGCGGAGGGGGAAACTGACAACCCGAAGATTCGGGAGCTGCGGCTGCGCCAGTGCAAAAATGCGATGCTTCTGCTCCTGGTGAGCCAGGGAGTGCCGATGATTTACATGGGCGACGAATGCGGGCGGACGCAGCGGGGGAACAATAACGCTTATTGCCACGACGAGGGGTGGAACTATCTGGATTGGATCCTTGATGACGAGGGCCGCTCGATGCTGCGGTTCACGAAGGCGATGATTGCCTTCCGGAAGGCGACTCCCGCACTGCGGCAGGCGGAATTCCTCACCGGACGGGACCAGGTGGGCAGCGGATATCCAGACATCAGCTGGCACGGGGTCCTGCCATGGAAGCCGGACTGGACCGCTTCGAGCCGTTCCCTCGCGTTCATGCTCTGCGGCCGCCACAGCGAGGCGTCCGGGGGGCCAGCGCAGTTCATCTATGTCGCGCTGAACATGTTTTACAAGCCGCTGACATTCACCCTGCCGGTGCTGCCAAGAGGGATGTCGTGGGGGCGTTTTGCGGATACCGGGCTCACCTCGCCGGATGACATCACGGATCCCTCAGCCGCCCGGGACCTTCCAGTCCAGAAACAATATTCGATGCGCGAGTCGTCTGCGATCGTTCTCCTCGGAAGGTGAACTTTCAAAAAAAGTCGCCTGCCCGGGGCAGTTTTTTAAAAAATCCCCTTGCATAGCAATTGCCAAGACGATACATATCGCCCCCCTTCTTTCTACTTTAGCGAACCAATGGCGACCAAATCCAAAATCCCCTCCAAGGCTCCGGCCCTGAGAGCAAAACCCGCACCCAAAAAGGTTGTGAAAAAAATCCCGGTGCAGTCTGCCAAGCCATCGGGAACGAGCCCATCTTCTCGAAAGGGAGCCCCCGCCGGGAAAAAGATTCCTGCTGCCGCCAAGCGCTCGAAACCCGGATCGGCGAAACCCGGCTCCTCCGGAAAAAAGCCGCCGATTTTGCCGGGCGTCCCCCTGTCGAAGCCTCGCGTCGTGTTGACAGGATTTCTTGCGAAGCAGCGCAACCGCCTTCTGATGTTGAAGGACACGCTTCTCGACTCGATGAACGGGGTGGCCAAAGACAGCTTGCGATCCCGCGCCGATGGCAGCGAGGCCTCGGCGTTCGGAATGCACCAGGCCGATGCCGGAAGTGATGCCTACGACCGCGACTTTGCTCTCAGCCTCCTCTCGCAGGAGCAGGATTCCCTTTATGAGATCGACGAGGCATTGAAGCGGGTCGAATCCGGCTCATACGGAATTTGCGAAATATCCTCAAAAGCCATCCCTCACATCCGTTTGGAAGCCCTTCCATTCACTCGATACACCGTGGAGTGCCAGGCGGAGATAGAAAAACGTGCCCGATTCAGCCGGGTCCGCCAGCCGATCACCTCGCTTTTCGGCCTCGGCGACGACGAGGGAACCGAGAGCGACGACGACGATTCATCCAACGACAGCAAAGACTAAGAGACCATGGCACAGGAAAATATCACTCTGGAATGCACCGAGGCACGGGCCGAGGGGAAACCGCCTTCGCGCTACATCACGACTCGGAACAAAAAAAGCCCGAGGACTCCGAACCGCCTCGAAAAGAAAAAATACAACCCGTTCCTGAAGCGCCATACGCTCCACCGCGAAATCAAATAATTTGCCATGCAGCCGAAAACTCCACAACGCCGATCCAATTTTCGCAAAGCGAACCGCACGATGCCACGCCGCCGCGTGGATCTCAACATCGAGGCGATTGACTACAAGAACCCCGATCTCCTGAAGCGGTTCGTCACGGAGAGCGGGAAAATCCTTCCCCGCCGGGTGACCGGCATGTCGGCCCGCCTCCACCGGAAGATCACGCGCGAGGTCAAGCGCGCGCGTGCGGCGCTCCTCATGAAGTAGCTTCCCGGCTCAAGCGGCGAAAAAGGGAGAGCCAACGACCGCCTTCAGCGGGTAGCATCGCGCTCCGGATCGCAGGGGAAGGGCATATGAAACCAGCCGGAACCGCACTGGTTTTTTTCGCGGCGAGCGTGGTTGTGGGCGCAGCTCTTGCTTTTCCATTGGGAGGGCTCTCCCGAGGGCTGGCCTGGGCGGCAATTGCCATCGGCCTGGTGGCATCGGTTCCTGCCTGGCGCGGGATCTGTGAGCCGGGCTTGCGGCGGCCAAACTCTTGGGAGGTGATGCTTCTCTGCGTATTTGCCCTGGTCTCGCTGCGCTCCTTTCTGTGGCTGATTTACCCGGTCGGCGACGAGTGGAGGGTCCTCTCTCCGAACAATCTCGGGGACATCTCCCTGCACATCCATATGATCAGGTATCTTGCCGGCGGCACGGAATTCTGGCCAGCCAGCCCGATCCTCTCAGGGGTTCCTCTGAGCTACCCGGTCGGGGTGGACCTGTTCAACAGCCTGCTTCTTTGCGCGGGGGCCCCGGTGGAAAAATCACTTCTTTGGGTTGGGCTCTGCGGGGCAGCGCTCACCGGGTGGGCTCTCTGGCGCTGGGGCGGAGGTTTTGCGCTTGCCGCCCTCCTGTTCAATGGTGGCCTGGCTGGATTCCTGGTGTTTCGCTGCGGGCAGGCGCAGGACTTCCAGGCCGACCTTGCCTGGAAGAATTTTTTTCTCTCGATGTTTGTGACTCAGCGCGGGCTGCTCTACGCGCTCCCCTGCGGGCTTTTTTTATTGAGCGCGTGGCGGGAGGAATACTTTTGCGGAAGGGTTTGCGTGCCTCGATGGGTCACGGGTTTCCTTTATGCGACGATGCCGGTTTTCAGCCCGCACGCATTTCTTTTTCTGAGTCTTGTGCTGGCGTGTGCGTTCGTGGTCTTCCCGCCGGCACGGCAGATGCTTCTTGTCTTCGTAGGTGCCGCCGTCCTGCCCGCTTCGGCC
>Ga0194058_10000236_pt1 | contig 24976 bp, 33 predicted proteins | sample SepL4417m_MetaG_FD_155490 | JGI IMG/M metagenome (GOLD analysis project Ga0194058, IMG submission 155490) | Anoxic zone freshwater microbial communities from boreal shield lake in IISD Experimental Lakes Area, Ontario, Canada - Sep2016-L442-17m | ecosystem: Environmental > Aquatic > Freshwater... | reverse complement strand
GCCGCCGTAAAGCAGGAGACGATGTTGTTTATCAAGAAGTGAGCGTCACGGCTCCGGCAGCACGCCGAGAACCAAGACCTGCTCCTCCAGCCCGGAGATCGTCTTCAATGCGTCGCGGGTGAAAGCGGGTGCGGCGACACGGGCTTTCTCGGCTTCCTGCGGGTAGGATTGAAGGAGACGACGCACATTACCGTCCGGGAGCGGAGGAACGCTCGAAGTTGTTACGCAACAACCTTGGCTACACAGGAGGAGTGCCGCCCCGATCAATCCAACCGTCGATCTTTTCGCGTTCATGCTGTTTGTCGTTGCGGATTTTGTCGGTCTGCCGTTCGCGCCGGGTTGGCGTGAGCTTTTCCACAATCCGGGCCACGACCGGGACGGATTGCAGGAGGGCGAGGATGGCCGTCCACATGGGGATCAGGCCTTGAACGAATCGTTCTGCTTGCCGTCGTCCACGAGATCTCCGACCCGGTTCACCACGTCCTTGAGGATCGAGGCTCCGGCGAAGATGAAGATGCCGTATTGCGGCGGGACAAACGGGATGACGTTGAGACCGGCGATGACCCCGGCAACCTTGCCGACGAGCGTGAGGATTTTAATGGCGTTCATACCACCGGCGCGGGTGTCAACCACTTCCCCTACATCCGTCGCCGGAAACGCGGGGAAACCGGCTGATAAACGCAATCCCAGCGCGGCTTACAACCGCCCCAGGAACTTCAGCACGGCAACCACGCCGACCACGACACCAGGCAGACTCGTGCCGACCGCGATCCATCGGATGGCTTTCTTCTCAAAGGCATCGAAGCGTTCGCATAGCCCTGTGAGCTGGGCCTTCATGCCGTTGCGGCCGTCCTCGCCGCGGACAACGATTTCGAGCGCGAGGAGTCGGCGGTCGAAGGCAGCAAGGCGGTCGCGGACGGATTCGCGGCACAGTTCGCAGCGATCAGAAAGGTCGTGGAGCGGGTCGTTGTCCATTATTTTGGTGCCAGTTCGCTCACGGATGTTGCCGCAGCGATCCCAGCTTGTTTGGTTGCGAGGACGACTTCCTTCGTCTGGATTTTCTGGCCGTAGCTGCTGAGCAGGGCCAGAAGTTCCTGATTCGTGATCGGGTGGATCGCGCCCGTTTTGTCGGGAATGACGGACGGTGCCGCAAGAATGGCGTCCCGGGCCGCCTTGTTTGAGGCAGCCAGGAGCGCTGTCTGCAGGAGCGTCACCATTCCCGTGAATTTGTTCTGCCACTCGATTTCAGCCGGCAGGACAAATGCGGCCCCGTCTGGAGTGATCCCGTCGCGGAGAGATTTCTCGTGCGCCTGTTGGAGTTCAGCGATGGCTGTTTGCTTGGCAACGAAAAGCGCGAGCGGCTGGATCCCCATGGCCGTGAGAAACGCCGCTTGGGATTCGTAGTCTTTGCCGTTTTCGGCGGTGACAATGTCCACACGTCGTCCGTTCTTAGCGACGTGAGTGCCGGTTGGTGATGGGATGATGGAGAATTTCATGGCGATTACGGGAAGACAGTGTCGATCTTTGCGAGGGCTGAGGGCTGCCCCGCCCAAATGTAGAATCCATCGGAGAGCAGCCAGGAGACGCTTCCAGCCAGCGTATAGGTGTTCTGCAATGCCAGGGTGATCTTGTCGAATCTCTTGACCGTATTGTTATTGGCGAGGAACAGGCTGTTATCTGTAAGAGCCACGACGTTTGGCCAGGTGAGCGAGTTTTGGGGCAATTCTCCCAGGAATGCTCCGGTGGTTGGATTGACCTTGTAAACCGTGTTTGTTGAACCACCACCACCAGCCTGCCACAAATAGGAGCCATCAAATAAGTTCGCGCTGAGATTGTAGTTGTTTGGCATCGAATACGTCGCCACCCGCACTCCGTCGCTGATTCTCACCCTGCAAATGCCTGGAGCTGCTGATGTCCAGTCGCAGGGAACAAACAAGTCGGTGCCATCCGTCGCAAACCTGGAAATATACTTGGCGTCAGCCACGTTGTATGTCGCCAAAACAGCACCCGTGGCGATGTTGATTTTAGACAGGCTCAGCGGCGACGCGCCATAATGGCTAACCCAGAGATTCGCCCCATCGAAGCACAGTCCGCCCGTCGCCCCACCAACGGTGTAGGAACCGATACTCGCCCCCGTGCTGCCGTTGATCTTGAAAATGGTGGTGCTCCCATTCGTCATCCAGATATTGGTCCCGTCGAAGCAGACATCTTGGCAACTGGTTCCCGCCGCTACGGCATACGTCCCAACCACAGATGGAACTGACGAGCGAACGTCGATCTTCGCCAGGCTCGTGCCGGATGTCACCCAGAGGTAGGAACCATCGAAACAGCCTCTGATCGGAGTGAATGAGAGTGCGAGACTTTGAGGGGGCAGATGAAAAGCCCTGTGCATCCCCAGGCGAGGAAGCTTGGCGCTTGAAGCACCAGCGGCTCCCGCAGCTCCCGCAGGGCCGGTGGCACCCGTGGCACCCTGCGAGCCCTGCGGTCCCTTGATATTGAGGACAAAGAACCAGCCGCTGTCGGAGCGGTGGTAGAAGTCGCCGTTGTTCAGATTGACGTAGCCGTTGCCAAGGGAGCCGACACTGTTGGATGGCGCACCGTATCCCGAGAGGAAATCCACGGTGTCGCCGATCCCCTTGTATCCACCGGCGTTGCCCAGAGCAGAGATGTCGCTGACAAGGAAGGTGCCCGGCGGCACGCCTGAAATTCCATCGGCGAATGATGCCTGCCAGAGCTGACCGTTCCCGCTTGGATCGTAGAAATATGGCTGGGATGGGAGTTGGCCCGAAAAACTGTAGGTGGCAGAAACAGCCGTGCCATTCACCGCGACATTCAGGAACGGGATGTTGTTCGTGAGGGCATTGGCAATTTCCTGGGCGAACCCCTCGGTAGGCATCGGACCGTAAACCTCCGCATACGCGGAATAGTAGTTGCCGCCCTGGTCGTAGAAGTTCCCGGCGAAGGTAAAAGGCATTTGATATACGCCGAGCGTGACGACGCTGAGCCCCGCATAGTCGCCAGCCACCGATGGGGATGCGCTTCCAAAGGAATTGAAAGTGAAGGTAACAACCGCCCCGCTAATGGTGGCGCTGCCGAGCCAGGAACAATCGCCATCAAGGAAATTTTTGATCGCAGTGGCGTAATCCGCCGCCGAGAGCGCTCCGCTCTGGTCCATCCAAGAGCTGCTTCCGAAATTCGAATACAGTTGAAAACCTGCTGTCGCGCCTTCCGGCACGTCGCTCGCGGTGATTTCCACAACCTCCTGTGCTCCGCCGGGCACCGGGCTCGTCACCTCGATGGTCACCGACGCCGGCGAGGAATCTCCCAGTTGACGGATGATGTCACCGACCTTCCATCCCGAGTGGTTCGCAGCAAATCGATTTTGTGTTTCACGCAGCACCGGCCCTGTCTGCGGCAACTGTGCGACCGGCACTTTTCCAGAATCATCCAAGCCTGCGTAGCCGCTGTTTTGGCCTTTCCGGACGATGAGTTCGATTGCGCCGGGGAGCGGATAAACCGGCCCGCCCTCCTCGGCTACGCCCTCATCGCCGCGGACGATGTCGTTTTCCAGCGTAACCGCGAGCGTATTGGAACTGGTGCGCAGGTCCGACTCGGCCCATTCGATTTCGAGCATGAGGGTGACGGAGGCCGGAGTGGGAACGCCTGCGAAAAGGGCGTTGATCTGAACTGTGTTCAGGTTGAGGTCGAACCGGTAGGTCGTGGCGTCTCCCGTGCCGGATTTTGTCCATTCGAGGTCGGAGGCGGCAAACGATCCGTTGAAATCCTTGTCGGCTTTGAGCCCGAGTTTCCCTGTGGCTCCCTCTGAGAGCCCAACTACCACCCCGCTGCGAAGAAACTGCACGTCCACGGGCAGGTGGTCGCGACGCTTGAGCACGAGCGAGGAAACTGTCCGCTGGAACTGTGCGGATTCGATGAAGGATCTGGTATCGAGGTCGAGGAAAAGCCTCATGCACGGGGAGCCCGTGTCAATCGCCCCACTTGCCAAGCGGGCATTTTTCCGTGGCGAGCCAGCGCTTCATCTTTGTGCACCCGCATTTTTTGTGGCGGCATTTTCCGAGGCCAAGGCGGGCTGCTCCATCCCAGAACTCGCACGGGGCGCATACGGTGGCGCGGGCTTCGTAGATTTCGCGGGATACCACCGGAAAACCCGCCGACGACCACCGGGCGAGCGCGGAACTGAAATTGGCGGCCAGTTCGGCGGCGGTTGGTTCCTGGGGGCGAGGCGCGGCGCTTGTTCCACGATACTTGCCGGCGAGGATCTGGTAAGCCGCCTGGTCGAGCGTGACGGAGTCGCCTTCCACCGAGGCTGCCGCGAGCACGTCCTCGAAGTATCCAGGCGGACGGATTGCCGCCTTTTCCCGCAGTTGGTCGAGCGTGAAGCGGATCATGGGGCCGGGTTGCAGAGGTCGCGAATGTCGAAACTCTGGGTGAGCCCCTCCTGGCCGAAGCTTTGGCTGAAAACCTCGCCGCCGGGGCCGTTGATGGAAAATTGCGTGTAGGTGTTGCAGCAGTTCGTGCCTTCGAGCCGGAGCGCGATGGTAAACTTGCAGCAGGCGTCGAGATCCGCCTCCTCGATGGTGATCGGCACCTCGATGCGGGTTTCCGGGCATTCCTCACCGGTTTCATAATCAGATCCGCAGCAACCGGCTGGTGTGGATACGAGATCGATTTGCCGGATGAAGCGCTCGGAGCCATTGGAACGCACGATGTAGATGCCAAAGATGTCGTCCTCGCACCGGTTCATGTCCACATGCACAAGCGTGAGGTCGCATGGGGCGTCCAGGCAGGCGACGCAGCCGCCGCAGTTGCCCCCATCTGATGGCTGGAGAAGCTTTTTTGCCATGCTTACCCCGGTGCGTCCTGGACGAGGAACGTCTTCGTTTGCGCCGATCCGTCCACGCAGATTTCGATGTCCTCCTTTTTGATGAGCCCGGTTTCGCCTGTGCTCTGGATGGCGAATGCCTCAATCTTTTGGGGTTCGCCGTTATTATCGAGGTAGTTCACGTCGATCTTTATCGAGCTTCCCTTGATCGGAGTGCCAACCGTGTTGACCTCGTAGATGTCGCCATCCGAGTTGACCAGCTCCAGGGTTTCTGAGTTCACGGCCTCCGGCATATACGTGCCGTCCCACATCAGAACTTTCATCGCATGGCCGTTGCCATCGATCCCGATCCAGTCGATGTCCATTTGCTTGGTGACGCCAATGCAGGTGCCCAGTGCCACGGACGGGGCCGTATACATCTGCCCGTCATGCCCGACATACGTGATCGAGTTGGTCGGGTTTTTTAGCAGCGCGATGTCCGCCAGAATCTCCGTGATCTTTTCCTGGAGCGATGTGATCGCCTCGTAAACCTTGGTAATTTCCGCCCAGAGGAGGGAAACATTATCCAGCGCGTAGGTGAGGCTATTCCACATTCTGTTGATCTCGTCCCACACGGTTTGAAGAGCATTGGCGATGAGGCCGGGGATGCTGGCAGCGAGGGCGTTGATCGCGTCCCATATCAGATCAAGCGCAGCCTTCACCGCCCGTCCGACAGCATCCGGGATTTCATCGAGCTTCGAGAGAGCGTTTTTGATGAACCGGGCGAATGTTTTGGTGAGTCCCGCCACCGGGCCGGCAATGAGATCGACCGACTTCTTGATGAGGTCTTCGCCGATCCTGCCCAGCATCCGGCAGATTGCCCCGATGTCTGGCGCGGGGAATGTCGTCAGGGCGCACCACCAGACGCGGGTGTCCGCCGAGCCTCCTTGCGGGGCTGATCCCACTTGGAAATGAACCCTCCAAACCAGGTTCGCCGTCGGAATGCCGGACTCGTAGCCAACCGGGAACACCGTGTAAAGGATCCCAAACTCTTCGCAATACAGGTAGTCGCCGGGACTCGGAGGGCTCGGTTTGGCCTCTCCCTCTCCGGCGTTTGCCCCGGCGAAGTGAGCGGTGATTAGCGTCCCCACGTTCGCGTAGGCTTCATATTTTTCCTGCACCAGCGCGTCGATCCCCTCCATGACATCGAGCGCAGCCTGGAAATACGGCATCAGCATTGAGGCGATTTCCTCAGCGCCCGGAGCCGAGTTGGCGAAGCTGTCGAACAGAGTCTCAAACGAGAGTTCCGCGCCGCCGCCACCGATGAGATACGATTCGATCCGTGATTGGATGATGGCCGCAACCGCCTCGGCAGTGGGCATGTAGTCGTCCATGTTCAGGAGCTGGTTCTCGATCACCCCGGCGATTGCTTCCGCCGTTGGCAGCGCCTCGTAGAACGCGTTGAGGATTTCGTCCATCACCTCCTGCATGATCTTGAACGGGTCGGGAATGAGATCCTCGAAATCGACTTGGTGCAGCGTCATCGTTCCTGATTTTGATGCACGCGGGATGTTGGCTGCCACCGTCGTTCCGTTCGGGCTGCCGGTGATCCTGATGCCTGCGCCGGGGAGCACGCGATTTGCCCGCACGGCATCCGCGAGGGATTGCAGGTCTGCGGCCCAGAGCTTGTCGCCTTTTTTAAAAGTCGGGATCGTCATGAGTAAATGGCCGAATTCCATCCAGCCGGCCCGCTGGACATGTATTCGTAGGTGTTGCTCCACTTCCCGCCTTCCTGCCTCGCCCCGCTCGCGCCGGTGAGCATCCAGTTCGCCCCGCTCGGGAGCGTGGGAGCGCCGGAAGGAGCGTCAATTTTGCCGAGCTTGGAGAGTCTGGGAGAAAATCCCTCGATCCGGGTGATGCGCACGACCGCACGGGGAACCAGATAATCGGTCACCCCTTTCTCATAGAGGGCGGCAAGGTCGGCCATCGCTCCGGTATCAGGTTTCCACCCCTCAAGGGCCTCGTCCTTCGTGTTGTTTTTCCAGAGGTTCCACTTCTTCCAATCCGCCGCGCTGATGTTTTTGAACTTCTCGTGCGTCTCGATCGGTTCCTGCGACATGCTGCCCTCGACGCTGTATTCTTCACCGGTGCTGTCGGTCGGGGTGTTGTCGAACGTGAGTGTGTGCTTCCCGTCGGTATGCGTGCGCTTGATGTTGGATGCGCCAGAGGGCGCTGAAGGAGCGCCGTCGAACGCCTCCCACGTTTCCGTGGTGATGGCGCGTCCCTTGGAATCGGTGGAGGTTTCAGATTTTGTGAGAACGGCGGCCATCGGTAATGAAGGGGGCGTGTCAAGCGAGCGTGTAGTTGAGCTCTGTGCTCTGGCTGCCCTGGCGCGAGACAGACCGCGCAATCCGCTCGAGGATGGATGTCTGCCGACGGTTTTCGGTCAGGATCGGATCCGAGCTTCCTGAAACGAAATTTCCACCCGCGCCGATCTTGGCCATCGAGGAGGAATAAAGGGCGCCGGACCGTTCCTGGGCGGCTTGGGGATCACCGGCAGACTGTGCGTTGGCCAACCTGGCGGCTGCCGCCTGCGCGTCTGCTTCCGGCATCACGTCCCGCAGCCGGGCGAGCTCGGAGTTGTATTTTTGCAGCCATTCGATCCGTGCGGCCTCCTCTTTGTTTCCGGCCGCCTTTGCTTCGGCGAGCCTGGTTTCGAGATCGAGGGCGGTGAGCGTCTTTCGGTTTTCCTCGTCTTTTTGGGCGGCTGCGGCCGTGTCGAGTGCGCCGACCTTCTCGTTTGCCAACCGTGCGGCCTCTTTTGGATCCAAGCCCGCCGAGATCCCCTGTTTGGTTTCCTGGGCGAGCTGCGCCTCGTGGTCGAGCCGCTTCACGGTTTCCTTGTCGCCGGATGATTGCGCCTTCGCCCGCGCAATCTCCCGGTTCACGTCGCGGGTGAACTCGGTCCTCTTCGCTGCCGCCTCGGCTTCCTTTTTCGCGTCCTCCTCGGCTTTCTTGGCCGCCTGCTCGCGTTCGCGGGCGAGGTCGCGCTCGACCCCGATGAGCTTTTCCCGCGCATCGATGAGCGATTGCATTCGGATGACCTCATCGTTTGTGAGCGAGGAGGATTCCCGCTTGGCGGCCAGGAGCGCGATCTCGGCGTCCACGTTTGCAGTGGAGGACGCCCCCACCCCCGCAAGAGTCGCATCTTTCTGGTCGGTAGCGGATAGCTCGCTGAACGCTGCGTCGGCGATCTTCTTGTCGAGCGCCTCTTTGTTTTTGCCCAGTTCGCCGCTGAGTGCCGCCGCCCTCCGCTGGCTTTCCGCCAGTGCTGCGGCGCGATCCTTCTCTGCTTGTCGTTGCGCCATGACCTCGGGCGTGATCCCGGCCATGCTCGCCTTCATCTGCTCCAGAAGCCGGATGCGCAGGTTGTATTCTTTGGAGATGTCGTTTCGCTGCTCAGGCGAAAGGTTTTCGAACTGGTCTGCGAGCCCGGCGAGCGATTCCTTGGCAGATTCGATATCCTGGTCGATGCGCTTGCCTACATCGACTTTGTCGGCCTCGCTCGACACGGTTTTCATTTCTGCCGCGATGGAGGTCACCGCCTTGAGCGTGTCGCTGCTCGCCGCCCCCGCAGCACGGGTCGCTTCCTTGGCCTGCTGGATTTTCCCGATGACCACCTCGATGGCTGCCGCGATTCCCGCGATCAGGATGCCGATGCCGGTGGAAATGAGAGCGCCTTTGATCGCCAACGCTGCCCCGCGTGCCGCCATGCCTATCCCGGCAAAAGCGGTGCGGGCGGCCGCGCCCACGCTCGAAAAGTTCATCGCGGCGAGTGCGACGCGGACTTGGGCGAACGCCCGGGATGCCGCCGGCCCGATGTTGCTCATGGCGCTCACCACCTTCGTGTCGAACCCAGCGCGGTAGAGGGCCATTGCCGCCACCACCCCGACGATCTGCGGGATCATGCCCGAAAGCGCCTGGCCGAAACGGATGGCTGTCGCTGCGATTTCTCCCAGTGATTCGCCAAGGCCGGTCAGATCGGTCGCGTTGAGAGCGTTGCCGATTTCCTCCAGCGCGGGGGCGATGGCCGCAGTGAACCCGGCTGCAAGCTGCTGGCCTTTCAGATTTGCGGCCCCGAGTGCGTCCGATATGGAATCAAACTTCGATGCGTTCGCCTGCATCGTGTCCGCAAGCCCGCCGACTTGCTGCCGGGCGACGTCCATTGCCGATCCATCCAGGAAAATCGCCTGCAACGCGGCTCCTTTGCGTCCGAAGATCCCCATGGCAGTTGCCGCCCGCTCGGTCGTGTCGGGAATCGCCGCAAGCGCAGCCGATACCCGCGAGAATTGTTCGGCGGGGTTGAGCGATTGGAGTTCACCCATTGAGATCCCGAGTGCGGCAAGCGCCTTGTTTGTCGGCTCCCCGTCCTCGTTGATCCCACCGAGCGCCTTTTGAAGCCGGTTGATTGCCGGTCCTACCTGCTCGGCGTCCATGCCCGCGTTGGCGAATGCTTGTCGCAACACGACAAGATCGCCCACGGCGATTCCGGTCTGGGCGCTCATATCCGTCAGCTGCCCACCCAGGTCGAGGGATTCTTTGATTGCGGAGAAAGCACTCGCGAATGGGGCAAGCGCAGTATTGGCGGCGGCGAATGCGCCTTGGACAGCGATCGTTGCAGCAGCTACACGGGCGAGCGCGGCATCAATGCCGGAAATATCGAGACGGAATCTGGCTGTGATGTCGGCCACGCCGGATGGGGCGTGTCAATCAGGCGCGGAATCCCGCCTTCCTCGCCGCCTCGCGCACGGCAAAGTTCTCCAGTCTCCTCACCATGGCCGCCGCCTGGGAATCGATGGCGCTTTGAACCCTCCGCTCGATGTCGAGCGCAGGCGAGCCTTTGACCTTGTTGGTGGCGACAACCTCAATCGCCACGGCATTTGATTTGATCTTGCCCTCACCGGGAGCGGAATGCCTCGAGACCCATGCCGGGACCGGCACGCCGAGTTTCGTGGCAGCCGCTTTCCAGCCCGATGCGAGGAATCCAACCATCTTCTTTTTGGAGGCGATGTAGCGTTTGAGATCCGCCGCCTTGATTTTGATTCGCGGGTTGAGTTTCCGGTTCACCCGTCCAGTTGGCGATCGGTTGGCTTTGTGGATGGCGGCGGGTGATGCGTTGGATGCCTCCTCAGCGAACATGCCTGCCGCCCGAAGAATGTTTACGGGAGCCTTGGGCGGGACGTAGGGCTGCATGAGTTTGAGGATGTCTCGCTCCACCTTCGCCTCGCCCCGCTTCTTGGCTCCTTGCCCCGTTGCGTTTTTGCCGCCGGGCGGTGTCCAGTCGATGATTTTTCTCAGCACGCCCCGCGCCTGCTCCCGTAGAACCACCTCGGCCGCACGTTTGCCGTTGCGCCGGAACTCCTTCAGGGCGGCATCAAACTTTGTCTTATCGAGTTCAAGGCTCATCGTCTTCGATCTGGAGCGCGGTCAACTGCGTGATCTGCTCCTCGACCGGAGCTGATGGAGCGACCGTCCATGCGCCCGATTGCCAGAGCGCACAATGCTGGTAAGCGAGTGCCCGCCAGAGCGGGAGTTCCCACAAAATGAACGCTTCCGGCCAGCCGGTCTTTTCGGCCAGCGTGAATACGCGCGAGGCGATCCAGGCTGGCGCTAGGAGTTTGGGGGCGCGTCCTTGTCTTCCGTGCCAGGGCGCGGGATCACGTCCACGGACTGCGAGGCGGCAGCGGTGAGACCGTTCTCGACCTCGCGGATGATTGCCGGGATGTCGGCAACCGGGATCGCCTGTGAGAACCGGAACACCTCGGCATGAAAAACATCCGGCGCGGAATATGCGGCCCGCAGGACCGCTTCCAACGGTGCGCCGTGGATGTAGGCGTATTCGAGGGCTGCCGTGAGATGGTCGGGCGCAGTATTACCCGGCGGCACGACAAACGCGTTTCCGGTGCGGTGGAGGATCGCATATGAACCACTGGAAAGCGGACGGAGCTTGAGTCCGGCGGGTTCGGCGGCTGGACGGAGGAAATCGGTGGCGTCGTTCATTTGAGGTAGGAGAGAAGTTTCTGGCGTTTGTCTTCGGGAAGATCTGCCGGGAGCGTGACTTGCCGGTTACCCCGGCGCACGAGGGCGGCAGGTTTGAGCGTGCGGATCCGGTCGCGGAGATCGCCGTGAGCGCGGAAGGCCCAGCGAAGAAACGAAATCGGATGGTCGGGATTCGCCAGGCACCAATCTTCGCTCTCGAACCGCCGACGGAATTCGGGAAATTCAATATCCTCGTCCGGGGATTTGAAGATGCCGCGTGTGGCCCCGTCGATGAACCACTCGACCCGGCGCAGCGGGCCGTTCTCGGTTTGCTCGACCGTGTCGCGGAACCCGCCAGGTTCGACCAGCTTGAACCCGCTCGTCAGCGCGGCGGCGATGAGTTGGGTGTTGGGACTCGTGAGCGGGTTGTTGGTGAATCGCAGTTTGCCCTCGGGCGTCTGCTGGGCTTTTGCCTCCTCTGCAATCCAGTGGAATGATTGGCCGTTTGTCATTATGGGATCGGTTGGTGTGAAATTGATCAGGTGGCCGACGGGTAACCCTGGCCGGAATATTCCCATTCCTCCCAGTCGTCGTTCTTGGTGGATTCCTTCACGGTGGTCACGATGACCTTGCCGCTCACTCCGGTTGGGGCCGTGGCCGCCTTGAGCGCGACCGGGCACGCAGCGCCTTTGCCGCGCACGCTGAATTCAAACGTGGGATCTTGGACGGCAGCGTTCGAATAGTTGCCGCTCCTGTCGGTGAGGATTTTAACGTCGCCTTTGCTCGAAACCTCCGCCGATTGAGCGGTGGCCTCGGTGACGAGTGTGATGCCGATGTCAGTGGGTGCGGCCATAAAAATCAGGTGGATGCAAACTTCTGGTAAGTGATCTCGTAGTCGGGGAAGTCGTCGTTGCTCTCGGACGCCTTCGCGGAGGTAATGACAGCCGTGGCCCCGACGCCTGTGTTACGGGAAACCGATGGCGAATACGTGCCTTTGCCTTTGAGCGTGACCGTGGTGGTGACAACGCCCTTAGGCACGGCCAGCTTGGTGACTCCCGTGGCGTCCTTGCATGTGGCGACCTCGACGCTCTTTTCCTGCGAGGATTCCTGCAAATATCCGGCCGCGGGGTCGGTTACGCCAAAAAGATTGATTGTCGCGAAGGCCATGTCAGGGGAGTTCGCAGCCGGTCAATTTCAGATCGAACTGGATGATGTAGGAGCGTTGGACGGTGTCCCCGGAGATCGTCTGGGAACGGGTGATCGAGAATCCTTTCGCGCGTGCCTGGGCGGGGATCGCCTCAAACTGGGCGAGCGCCTTCTCGCAGAAATCGTAAGCGGAACGGCGAATCTCGGGTTTCGGCTCTGGTGATGTATCGGCCATGCACCGACGGCCATGTCAACCGAGGCGGATCCCGGCAACGAGTTCGATGGTCGAACGCCAGGTGTTCTCGACAATATCCTCCCCCTGCGAGCGGACGTGGAACCCGTGGAGTGAGATACTGCCGGCAGCGGCATCGAACAGGATCTTCGCCTCGGCTGGATCGAGAAGCGAGAGCGCCATCATGCCGGCCGCCTCCCGGTGCCGGGACTCGCCCATATCGAAAGCAGGCGTGCCGAGATGCACTTTCACGGTTGCCCGGTAAAGCGGTCCCGCCACATGTTCGCACTCCGGGCACTCGACGATGACCATCTGAGCGTCCGATGGATGCGGCTTTGAACTGGTCGCCTCCCGCACATGCACTCCCGGCATTGCCGCCTGGATCACCGCCACGAAGCCCCGTTCGATGTCCGTGTTCATTCGACTGGCTCCACGGTGAGGGTGACGAGAGGGTGTGGCGGGCGGTTCGACACGCGCACGATCCGGAATGTTTCCCCGGCGTAGGTGAGCGTCTCCCCGATCTGCGGAATCGCAGAAAGGTTGTTGCGTAACAACTTTACCGTGAAATTTCCGGAGGCGGTAAATCCGCCCGCACCAAGTTCCAAGGTTTCCTGCGGCTCGGAGATCAGGGCCGGGAGCGTGCGACCGCCAAGCACCACTTCCTTACCGAACTCGGAAAATATACCGGCCACATCTGCGGCCATTTCATCGTGGATGGACATGCCACGCCGGGCGTGTCAACGGCCTTGCTTGAAATTGCCTCTGGATGGCGCACAATATGTTTTGTGGAAACTCCCTCAACAAAATCGCTCACGTTTTCCTCAGAAGAACGGGAATACATTCTCAACAGTGATCTGGCTTTGACCGAGGTCGGGCTGACGTTGGTTGAGCGAGCGGTTGAAGAAGAAGGGCTCTTTTCCTTGGAATGCTCCAACGCGGATTACATGGAGTTCTTTCGAGCAGTTGGCGAGCAGTTGGCTTATCACGGATTTAAGCCGGAGGAAGACAGCCTCCGCGCCTTGGCAGCACGTCTTGGCGTGAGCAATGTCGTCTGAAACACAAAACCCCCGCACCATTGCTGATGCGGGGGCTTGCAACCGAACCACAGATCAGGGTTTGACGATGCGCTTGAGGCCGCTCGCGATCGCCACTTTGAAGCCGTAGAGGCATTCGACGGTGACGAAGATCCGGTTGGAGCTGGTCTCCGTATAGCGCAGGTAGCCGAAGGTGAGCCCGGTTTCGGGATCGGTGACAGCGCCCGCCTCATCGTATTGGGCGACCGGCTGGAGGTAGCGCATGGCCACCGCCAGGCAGCTCGGATGCCCGGCAAAACCGACCAGCTTCTCGTCGGTGTTGGACAGGATCGTGGTTTCATACACGTCGAACCCGGCCAGGCGGCGGATGTGACCATCGACCACGCCTGGAAGCGCAACCGGCGTCATGAAGCTCTTGGCCACGATGTCGTCGCCAAGCAGATTGCTGAAGTAGGCGGCATCGAGGACGAGCGCACGGTCTGTGCTCGGCATTCTCGCGGCACCGCAGGATTCCCGCACGCCGAGCACCTTCTTGTAGTCGAAGGCGGTCGAGGCCAGGGCCGCGATTCCGGGTGCGCCGTAGTTGGCGGCGGTGATCTCCGTGAAGATGTCCTGAAGCACATCCTGGGCGAGCTGCTTGACCGCGCTGCCGACGAGAGTTTCCAGCACGTTGAGAGCGGTCTCGGCCGCCTCGCGTGCGGTGACGTGGACGGTCTTGTATTTGTGCCGGTTGAGCTGCACCGGTGCGACGTCGATCGAGGAATCCGCATTCGCCGTGTAGCTTCCGCCGAAATCGCTGGCCGGGCTGGGAGCACCCACGATCGGCACGCGGATCGTGTCGAGCTTGTCAGCGGGCTCGGGCGAGAAGTTGCTGGAGAATGCCCGCATGGGCAGGAGCGTCGCCATGAACGGCTTGAGGGCCGACTGCGCGACTTTGACGTCTTTTGCGTTGGTGAGGATGTTAGGCATGGGATGTTACTTGGTTGAGGACAGGATTTGGTTCTTCTGGTCGGCGGAGAGGCTCTGCCAGAAGGCGGTTTGCTCGGCGGGATCGGTGATCGCGCGGAACCGCTCCAGGAGGCTGGCCGTCTGCGGCTCGCCTTTCGGGGTCACATTGGCCGGAGCCGAAGTGCCGGTTTCTGCGACGATCTGGGCGGCGCGAAGCGAGGCCCTCTTTTCCAAATCCTGCTCGGCGGCTTCCAGGGCGGCGTTGCGGGTCTGGATTTCTTTTAGGCTGAGATTGAGGGAGGCGTTGCTCGTCTCGATTTCCTTGAGCTGAGAGGCGATCGCGTCCTTGTCGCTGGCGAGCGAAGCGTTCGTGGCGCGTGCGGCATCGAGATCGACGCGGAGCTGGGCGAGGGATTCCGCCTCGATCTGGCGCTCGGATTCGAGAACCTCCAGGCGGGATTGCAGGCCGGAAGCTGTGGAGGTTGCCTCGGTGAATTTGGTGTTGGCTTCGGTCAGGAGTGAATCCCGGGCCGCAGCGTCGGCTTCCAAGCGGGTGATTTGCTCACGGGCCTGGGCGAGTTCGTTTTCGATTGTTGGTGCGCTCATTGCACCGGAACCCGTGTCAACCGAACGAACATGGAGTTTCCGCAGACGGGACAGCGCTTCCGCACGACTCGCCACCATTCCGGCCAAGTTGAACCGCATCGCCTTCCGGGCCGAAAATGTCTGTCCCTCCATCGCCTCGTCAGGGATCTTGCGCCCGCGGGCGAGCACGGCGGCGTGAAAGTCAGCGGCGGTTTCCTCGACCTCCGACTGAAGCCAGGCCCGCTGGTCGTCGGTGAGGCTCGTGCCGGGAGTGCCAGCGCTTTTGAATTTGCCCGCCGCAAAGACTTCCACCTTCAGCCCCGCCTGCTCGAAGGCCGCCGAAGAATCCACGACGGGCAGGATCACGCCGATGGATCCGATCCGTGCGCTCGGGGTGGCGTAGATCGCATCCGCCTGGCTCGCGACCCAGTAGGCGGCAGAGCACATCTGGCCGGCACTGAACGCATAGACGTATTTTGTCTTGGAGGCGTCGGCGACTGCCTGGGCGAGTTCGGGAGTGCCATTGACCGATCCGCCAGGGGAATCGATGTCGAGGAAGATGGCCTCGATGTCGGGACGGGCAGCAGCCTCGGCCACGGCATTGATGAGTTCTCCGGTGTCGCAGGCTCCAAAGATGATCCGGTCGAAAATGTCCGGGTTGCGGAGCATCGGGCCGGTGATCGAAATCACGCCCACGCCGTCTTCCACAGAAAGGCATGGCGAGTTCGGGCGCTCAGGAAGATCCGGCGCGTTGTCGAAGAACGATTTCGTGGCGGCGACCATCGCCCCGAGAGCTTCGGGCGCGATCAGCCATGGCTGTTTTTGAAGGAGTGTGAGGTTCACGCCGTGAAACCCCGTGTCAATCAGCCGGGTTGCGCCGAGAGGATCAGCCGGTCATATTTTCTGAGCTATGGATACCGACGAACTCACAGAAATGGCCTACGAGAGCATCGGGCTTGCTGGCGAAGCGAGCGATTGTCTGCGGGCCGAACTCGGGGCGGCGTGCTCGCGATACCAGAATGAGGACGAGTATCTCCTGGGGATTCTTGCCCATGTGAGGTCAATCCAAAAATCCCCCAAAAGCTACATTGATGAGTGGGATGTCACGGAGGACGAGGAGTTGGATTTTATTCCAAAGGTTCGCGAACTGCGAAAGCATATCGAGATGACTCTTGCCGTGCCGCTGGCAGAACGTGGCAAGCCGGGATTCTGATTACCCAGACTGCCGAACCCCTGGGAGCGGCTGCTGGTCTTGGGTTTCTCCAACTGCGGGTGTGGTGGCAATGCCCCCGCTTGTTTTCCATAGCATCTCCAGCGGAATTTGAAATTCGGCCGCCAGATCCACTAGGAACCTCGCGTTGCGGGCGCGGACTCGCATCTCCTCTTCAAAATCGAGGCCCAGTTCACCGTAGCTTTGAGAAATCGTTTTGAGGCCCATTTCCACATCCGCCCGGTTCTGCTGTGATTCGCGCCCAGCATCTACCGAGACCCGCTTTGGTGTGGTCGAAGATATCCTCCACCACTGCGGTTGGGCTGCAAGTTCGCCGCGGGCGATGGCATCACCGATCACATACGCCCACACCGGCTCGATCAGCCGGTTGATGAGGATCAACTGACGATACGAGAACCGCCTGTCCGCTTTCGCAACCACCAACCTGACCCCTGCTCCTCCAATTTTTGATGAATCCGCAGCGAACTCGAATGGCAGCACTCCAAGCGCGGCACTGCGGTGCAGGTGTTCGAGAAAACCAGTAAATGTGGGCGATGGCCGATTCGACTGGAAGCTGTCCAAGGATTCGTCGGGTTTGAGCGCGACCAATTTTCCACCGATGATTTTCTGGAGCTGGGCGGCGTCGCTTGCCTGCGGCTGATTGGCCTGTGCTCCGATGGAAAAGTCTCCGGTATCCTCAATTTCCCCACGGGCCGTTTTGAGGATTCGAGCCACGTCCGCATTGTCCTTCACGGCATGTTTTTCAAGCGCGAGAAGTTCCATCTCGTCGAGCAAGTGATTAATCGAATGCTGGATCGTCGGCGCATTGCGCACCGCACTCACGGACTCGGGTTCAAAAACATGGAGCATCGAAGCCGCCGGGATGTCGCGGGGGCCGGAATCTTCAATGAGTCGGTAGAACGACGGCGAACCGTCCGCTGAGAGCCCGACTCCGTCGCAGGTTTCCTCTGAATCATCGCCGATCCGGTGGGTTTCGATGAGCTGGATGCGCGGCAGGCCGCCGCGGTCGCGGGTTTTTAAGACGAAGAACTCGCCGTCCACATCCATCCCCCGGCAGACGAGCGACTGGCATTCCTCGAAGGAAAACCGATTTGTCACCTCGCACTGGGCAGACCAGCGACGGAAGATTTCCTCGGCGCGGCGGTTCCAGTCCGGATCGGCCGACTGTGCCTGGGGACGGATGCCGTCGCCCGTGGAGTAGATCGCCATGTTGGAGACCATCTCGCGCACGAACCCGGAATTGCGGTGGAGGTAGCGGGATCGGCGGACGAGTTCAGTCCTGACACCGGGGGAGAGATCGAGTTTGGCGTCGCGGGGAGCGGAGCCGGGCACACGGCCACGATTCGGGGACCAATTTGCCGCATCGTAGGGCGACGCCCAGGCTTTCGGCAGGAATGCGGCCGGGACAACGAACCGGGCGAGTTTTGGGATCAGGTTCATCGAGGAATATAGTCAACGGTGGATTGGACGACACGCCGCCCGCGCCCGTAGGTTTCAGGGTCGAATTTGCGAAGGGCGGCTTGGCAGCCTGCGATAATGGCATGAATCTCATCCAACTTACGCTTTTGGACGCTTGATCCGGAATCCGTCCAGGCAGCTATCGTCTTTGGGAGCTCCTCCTGCTGGATAGCTAGGATTTTGCTGACCTGTTCTTTGGTGAACCCGGTGTAGTAGTCGATCACAGCCATGCCGGACGGCGGGTGTCAACGGATGATCCGGATGAACGAGCGAACCAGAGAGGCAGCGCGGCGCTTGCGCCACACGCCGTCGCCCGCATTGCTGTCACGCTGGCCGCTGCCGTTCGTGTTCCCCTCGATGCATTCGATCGACTCCGGTGAAATCTGGTCCTTCACGACGATGCCGATGTGAGAGAACTCGAAAACGACGAGATCCCCGGCCTTCGCGAGTGATTTCTTGTTCAGGACGGCAAGCCCCTTTTCCTTCGCCCACCGCTCGAAGTCGAACGCGCCCGCTGTTTTCGGCCGCCAGTTTTCGGCCTCTTTGTTGTTACGTAACGACAATTTCGCCAAAACCTCCGGCGACTTGAGCCATTCGCGCAAGATCCAGCAGATGAAGGCAGCGCACCACGGCCATGGGGCGGGTTTGAGCCATGTGGCAGATTGGTATGCGACGATGCGGGGGCCGCGGTTGTTACCGCCTACTTCGTGTGTGCCCACCTCGTGGGTGGCGATTTCCAGGAGTCGTTTGATCAGGTCCATGAACCCGACGCGGCGTCAACCTGAGGTTGCAATGAATCCCTTGCACGGTCAGGACAGCCTGCCTACTTCTCTTTGGGTGGATTACCTTATCAGAGCTGGGGTGGTGTGGTTGTTGATTGCTGTCACCGAGGTCGTGCATGGGGCTCTCCGGGTGAAAATGCTGAATCGTCGTGTCGGCGACAAGCGTGCCCGGCAAATTGCTGTTTTTACAGGCTCCGGACTGATTATTCTCATTGCCTTCATTACCTTGCCTTGGATCGCCGCAACGACTGTGCAGGAATGCCTAGCCACAGGGTTGCTCTGGATTGTCCTTATGTTCGGGTTGGAGATCTATTTCGGACGATTTGTATTTCGCGTTCCGTGGAAGCGGATTTTTGCGGATTTCGACTTCCGGAGAGGGGGATTGCTTTCGATCGGATTTTTAGTCCTGTTCCTCGCACCCTTGATTTCCGCAAAATTGCACGGGGTGCTATGATTCCTCCTCGCTGACGGGCTCTGATGCCGAAAACTCCCGCCCGACCAGCTTGAGCATGACGACGGCCACGACCTGCATGGCCTCGCAGTCCCAGAGGTGGTTCGGGCGTGATCCGATTTGCCGCCAGATCCACTTCCCTCCGTCCTTGACCCGGTGCTCGCTTTCCATCTGAGCGAGGTAATCGTCGTCGATGTCGTCGGGCACTTCCCATGTCGCGCCTTTCTCCGGGCGTTGGTTGCGCCGGAGCCGGGCGAGGATGTCTTTGCAGTTGAGGTTCGACCAGTAGAACACCGAGCAGCTTTTGTTGTGGCCGAGGACCACCTTCCGGCGGGGCGAATAAAACCGATGGACTGATTTTCCGTCGCGGCCCCGGTGGACGAATGTCGGGCGGCGGTCGCCGATAAGTGCTGTCCAACCGTATTCCGAGCACTGGCGATACACCTCGTAGGCCGCGTGGCCGGCATCCAGGAACACGAGGTTCGGGTGGACCGTAAACCGTTCCTGCAATGTGCGGATGTCCTCGAAGGTAAGGATTCTCTCGTTCCAAATGAGCCGGGAGGAACCATTGGCGCTCCAGGCCCGAACCACGGCGAACAGGTGATCCATCTGCACGTCCACGGTGAGAACGCGAAGCGGGGCGGAAATCACGGCGGGGTCATACGGGCCGGGGATGATGTGGCCGGTTTTGTCGAATGCCGCCTCTTCGTCCCACAGCTCGCCCTTCCGGTATCCGGTGCGTTCGATTTCCAGTTTGTAGTCCTCGCTGGTTTCACGCCACGGGATCGCGAGACGCTTCTGGTAAAACTGCTGGAGGAGGGAAAAGTCACCTTGCCTGGAAACCGCCTTCGCCCGGAGGTAAAGTTCAGCCAGCCGTCCCCAGCTCATCGCGCAGAGAGAATTCCAGTGGAACCCGGCGTTCTCGGGAGAGGCATGCGGGTTCTGCGGGACAAATTTTCCGGTTGCATTCAGCTCCCGCCGGACCCTGTCCGTATCTTCGAAGTAGTGGTTGCATCCATCGCAGCGCAGCGAGGCGGTCTGGCGCACTTCGCCGTAGTCCCATTCGTAGTCGTCCCGGCGGGCGGATTTGCTCCACTCGACGTTTTCCCATTTGAATGGCTGGCGGGTGCCGCACTTCGGGCAGGCGAACGTCCATTCCCGCTGGTCGGTCGTCTCGAATTTCCGGGATGTATCGTCGCCTTCCTCCCCGGCCTGGCTCATGAACAGGCATTTGCCGAGCCAGCCGAACGCGGTGACTCGGGCTTCGGCTTCCGCCATGTGGCCGGGCGGGTACCTCCAGCATTCATCAGCGATGAGATAGCGGATCGACCGCCGCTGAAGGTTTGTCTTGTTGTGCGCCCCGAGGATCCAAAGCGTCATGCCGTTTGAAAACTGGATCGCGGCGGTTTTCTTTTTGTGCCGATCGCGGGGGTAAAGCGCACGCACAGGGGCGCATTCATCGAACAGCTTCTGGAGACGGGATTCGCTTTGGTCGCGGGCGTCGTCGTCGGTCTGATCGAGCCAGAGCGCGGGACCGGGAAGGTTGGCGATGATGTAGGAAATGCCGACCTCGCCCACGCTCGTCTTTCCGCACTGGATCGCGGCGATGATCGAAACGATGCGGACGCTTGGATCCACCAATGCCTCCAGCGGCTCGCGCAGCCATGGCGAGTGGTCAGATCGGAACCGACCCGGCACTGGCGAATAGGGGATCGAGGCGATGTGCTCCTCTGCCCATGCCCACGGGGGACGGCGGTCCGGCGGACGCCAGACATCCCTCCAGATTTTATCCAGCTTGTTCGCCGTCATGGAGGATTGCCGCGAATTCATCCACGGCGATGGAAAGCTCTTTGCGGATCGCGATCGCATCGAGGCCGGAGAGGATCGGCGGGATTTCCTGTTCAAGCCGCTTGCGCAGGAGCGCCACTGCCTGCCCGACGTGGTAGGCCCACCGGGTTTTCACGTCATCAAGCAACACGTATTCGCCCTGCTTCACTTGGAGGCGGAACTCGCGTTCCATCACCTCGGCGAGCAACTTCCGGGCTTTGAGCGACGACTCCACATCCGAAACGTCCTCTTCGTTTTTGAGCCCGCGTTGCTTCACGAATTCCCGCCAGACCGCCACTTCGTGCGTGCCGTTCGCGTTCGCCTCCGGTGCGCCTTCGAGTTTCCGCCAGGAATGAATCGCCTGCCGCGTCACCCCGAGCGCTTCGGCCAGTTCGTTGTAGTTCGCCGCAAGCGTGATACCGCTCGCCACCGACCCGGCGGCCATCGCCTGGAGCATGTTGCGCTCGGAGCGCGTGAGCTTTCCGCCTCCCTGAACCCGCTGGATCAGGTTGGAGAAATCACGGTTGAGAAGTTTGCGCGCTACCTCGGGCGGAATCGGTTCCATCCACGCGGGATGGAGTCAACCTTGGCTATACAAGGCACGCTCTCTGAGTATTCTTTGAATATGCCGCGATTCGAATACAAAACCTTGCTCGTGGAATCACCAGAAAAGATTAGCATGACCATGACGCGCACAGATGAGCATCTTCTGGAAGTAGAGAAGGCCATCAACGATCTCGGAGATCAAGGCTGGGAAATGACAGGCGTATTCCCGCTGAGTCGTGATGGGGAAATCACGTTTGGAATCCACTATTTTAAACGGCTGAAGCCCGATTGACCTTTGATCGCTTCAATTCTGCCAGCAACGCCTTGAGCCCATACCCGGTTGGCATGTTGCGGGCGATTTCCCAGTTCTGGAGCGTGCGGATGGAAATCCCGAGGTGATCGGCTGCATCCTGCTGGGTGAACCCGTTCTTGGCCCGCCAGCGTTGGATAGTCTTTTGAAATTCCTTCCGAGTCATGGGCGCAATCCTACGCGAGACACGCACACGGCTGTCAAGCGGTTGACAGCACGGGCGAGGCTGTGACCGTCCACTGCGCCCATAACCAGCTCGTTGATCCCCGGAAACTCAAACCGAACCCGGTCAACCCGAACCGGCACAGCGCCCACCAGATCCAGCTTCTGGCCGCGATCATCCAAGAACAGGGGTGGAGGTCGCCGATCACGGTGAGCAAACGCAGCGGGCTGATCGTCCGCGGCCACGGCAGACTCGAAGCCGCCCTGCTCATCGGCTGCGAGACCGTGCCGGTGGACATCCAGGATTACGAGTCCGAGGCGGCGGAGTTGGCCGACCTGCTCGCCGACAACCGGCTTTCTGAACTCGCCGAGCTCGATGAAGACGACCTCAAGCGGGTCGTGGATAAGCTGCGCGAGAGCGATCCCACGTTCGACATCGAACTCACCGGCTTCATGCAAGACGAGATCGACAAACTTTTTGCCGAGGCCGATCCCGCCGAAGACCTCGAAACGATTCCCCGCATGGAATGTCAGGCATTCGAGCACCACGACTACCTGGTATTTATGTTTCACGACTTGAGAGACTGGATGCTCGCGCTCCAGCTCATCGGCGTGAAGGAAGTCGATTATTCAATCACCCGCAAAACCAAGAAAATCGGCATCGGCCGTGTCCTCCATGGAAAAAGACTCATCGAACTCGCGCAAAAAGCGGCCAGCGCCGCTCCATCTCCAACCGCAGGGTAGTGAAAGTGGTGTCACGGCGGATTCATACCCCACAAATCCGGGGTCCGAGCCGGACGGGCAGATGCCCCCCGGCCCTGCAACCAGCTTTCCCGAACTCCGTCCGATTGCGATTCGTGTCGTGATCATGAGCCGGAGCCGCCAGCGGTCGATCACGACGCACCGGCTTTTCCCGGCGGCCACTCTGGTAGTGCCGGAATCCGAAATCGCCAGCTACGCCCACGTCCCGCTTGAGAAAGTCGGGATCCCCGACACGATCAGCGGGGTGAGTGCGGTGCGGAATTGGATTGTCGCCCAATTTCCCGAGGAATGCCTGGTCATGATGGACGACGATATTTCGGCCGCCATGTGCATGGTCGCTCTGAAGGTTCGGAAGCTCTCGGTCGAGGAAACCGCCGCCATGGTGGAAAACACGGCCCGTTGTGCGTTCGGGGCCGGGGCACGGCTATTCGGATGGCACCAGCGCAGCGATCCCCGGCTGCTCCAGCGCAACGATCCGTTCGGAGTGCATCACTGGATGGGTGGAGCAGTTGGGATGATCGGCAAAGACGTGAAGTGGGACGAACTCCTCAAGTGCAAGTGCGACATCGACGCCACTCTGACCGAACTGATGATCAACCGCCTCGTCTGGAACGAAGCCCGGTTCTGTTTCGCCCAGGAACGCGACAAAAACCTCGGGGGCAATTCCCTGTTCCGGTCGGAGGAACGCATCGCTGCGGAGAAGCGATACCTGAAATCAAAGTGGAAGGCCCACATGCGGTTCGAGAAATACAAAAGCCAGGACCGGGTGGTCGTGGACGTTCACCGGCGGCAGTCGGTTCACCTGGACGCCTGAAAATGAGGCACCCTCAAAGCACCCCCGGAACTGCTACGGCCCCGCGCCTGCCCCGCGCTACCATTTCAGTGATGAAGGAAATGGTGACATTCAGCGATGGACTCCACGTTTTCTCCGCGAGAGGAGGAAGGCATGGGAACACCACTATTCCGCCTTGGGCCGCCTGATATGGAACTACGCACGATCAGGAACTACAAATTCAGCGAAGTGTCCTCGGCGATGCAGAAATCAATCCGCCGCGCCGACACCCAGCTTGCCGGATACTGGGCGCTGGAACTCTGGGCCAGCGGGTTCGGCAATTACGTGTGGAAGCGCCTCCTCACCGTGAGCGCGGAAGATTGCTGGGGCCTGATCACAGCGGAGGTCAAGGCACTCCACGATTCCTACCTGATCATCAATGACAACGTGCCGGCACGGAAGGCCAAGGGCCGGATCTTTATTTCCAAGGCAGTGATCATCCTCTGTGCGGCCAAGAAGAGCCGTGATCCCGACCATCTGCAAAATCTCGTCTATGACCAGTTGAAGGGAGTCGATGCGGACACTCTCGCCGACGATCTCCGCAAAGCGCCCGAATACATCCCCATCCCCGACTACGCATTCGACTGCCACACCCGCAAGGGCAAGGCGTCAGGGGCGACCAAAGCGCAGTTCTTCTCTGCCGAGCACGCGGCCCTCCAGCCGTTTCAGCCGGGGCTCTTTGATCATTTGGTGGACGGTTGAGGCCGCATCAGTCGGGCCACAAGCCAGCAGACCGGCAAAACGCACAGCAGCCAAGTCAGCATGGTCATAATAGCGATTCCAGCATACGTCATCCATTCAGGTTGATGTGCTGAGGAGACATACCCGCTACTCTGGATAATGAAGACTCCCGGCAGGTTGATCACGAATGTTCCGAGCGCGGCGGCGTAACCCGTCGCGCCAATTATTGTCCCACCGACACCAGATAATCCTGTGGACGGCAGGATTGTTGTGATCATGGCTAGGACGAACGTGGCCGCAGGGTGGACCAGCGAGATCAAGAACCAGCGAGGCATCGCGGGTATTCTCTACCTTTTGCATCAACAATTCAACTTTCGCGCCAACTTCCTCCTGACGCGAAAAATGGCCGATAAAAATGGTGATATTCAGCGATGGACACTCGCGAAGGTTTTGCGAGAGGCCAAGGAGGATGAAAGCAACTATCCACCAACGCACAGAATACGTCGGAACGTTCACCAAAGCCACGGGCGAGGCCCGCACGATGCGCTTTACCACTTCCGAGACCAACCTGCAGAAACGCGGTCTTATCACCGTCTATGACGTGGAAAACCGCGGACTGCGCAAATTCAACCTCAGCACGCTCATTGGAAGGATCGCGGCGGTTGCCCCCGCCACCGGCCTTTCTTTTTGCCACTGAACTACGCGAGTCACGCACCATGAAAGACATGCTTCAATTCATACTGGCCGGGAACGCGCTCTTCACCGTGGAGAACGCGGAAACGGGAAACCGGTTCACGTTCAAGGTCCGCAAGCCCGACGACGACAAGCCGCACTTTGTCTCCGTTCTCACCGGGGCCGACAACGAACACGACTATTCGTTCCTCGGCACGGTGTTCGACGGGAGCCGGTTCCGCCACGGGCGAAAATCGAGGATCGCGCCCACGGCCCCGAGCGCCAGGGCGTTCGAGTGGCTGCTGCGGAGATTGTCGTTACGCAACGACCTTCCCGACCAAGTGAGGGTCTGCCACTGCGGGAAATGCGGGCGGTGCGGCAAGACGTTGACGGTGCCCGAGTCCGTGGATTCGGGCTTTGGACCTGAGTGCATCAAACACCTGAAAGGAGAATGAC
>Ga0194058_10000235_pt1 | contig 25079 bp, 22 predicted proteins | sample SepL4417m_MetaG_FD_155490 | JGI IMG/M metagenome (GOLD analysis project Ga0194058, IMG submission 155490) | Anoxic zone freshwater microbial communities from boreal shield lake in IISD Experimental Lakes Area, Ontario, Canada - Sep2016-L442-17m | ecosystem: Environmental > Aquatic > Freshwater... | reverse complement strand
AAAAATGCTCGGTCGCATCCTGCTGATAACTTTTCAACAGGCGATGCGCAGTGTGGTGCTTACACTTTTCCCAATTGGATTTATCTCGCTAGTCACTTGGGCTACGGCTGGAAGTGCCACCGGAAATACCTCTGATCCAATTCGCGCTGCACTTTGGCTTTGGCTTGCAGCCCATCTCGTTCCATTTCATCTCTCACTCGCAGCTACATCAACTAGCGGCGCTCTTACATATTTACCACTTGCTGCGGCAATCTTTCCTTTTTTGGCAATCAGAAGTGGATTTAAGCGCAGCGCTAGTTTCCTTGGAAATATTCGCGCAGCCAGATCATTCGTAATTCTTTGGTACGTTCTTTTTGCTACGGCAGCTGCGGGCCTTTCACAAAGTTCAAGCATTAAACCAGTCCTATATTTGGCCCCGATTTATGCCGGATTGTTAGCACTAATTGCAACAGCTGAAATGTCCCTGCCATTTTTCGTAAACTCAAAATTCATATTTCAGTTATTTGGAATTCTCCTAGGTGTAGCACTGGTTATTGATGCGCTATCAATGGCTACTCACTTTAAAGTGATGCACGACTTAGCGATAGTGATTCAACCGGGATGGGTCGGCGGGATTCTATTTTTAGCGATCCAACTTCTGTATCTCCCAAATATCGCCCTTGCCACACTCAGTTACCTATTTGGGATTGGATTCTCAATTGGAGCCGCTACTCAAATTAGCCCAGTTAATTTTCATCTCACTGCGCTTCCCGCTATTCCAGTACTAAGTGCGCTTCCAACAGGTAAGCACCCACTGATAATTATTTCTGTGGCATTTCTTCTAGTTCTCATATTCCTGCATCAGCGAAAATCTTTTTCAAATACTTTAACTCTTCTTGCAAATACCAAAAACTTGCTTTCGCAAGTATTGCCAATGGCGCTACTTTTAGCCGGAATCGCTTTCTTGGCTGGCGGAGAGTTAATAACAAAAGATATGAACCCCGTTGGTATCTCGTGGTGGAGCCTGCCCGGCATATTTCTTGGGGCAGAAATTCTTACCGCGCTCTTCGCGCTCTATCTACCAGCGCTAGTAAAATCTCTTGGTAGAAAACGGCAGAATATTTAAGATGCGTATCGTTATTCTGGCATCTGGAAGTGGTTCGCTAGCACAAGCGATTTTTGACGCAGATTTAGCGTTAGAAATTTTACAAGTAATTTCTGATAAGCCATCGCAAGTACTCGCTCGAGCAGAACTTGCTGGAATTCCAACTACATACCTTCCAGTGGAAGGCGATCGCGATACTTGGGACGCCCAACTATTCACTTTGGTTGAAAGCTTAAATCCAGATTTAGTGGTGAGCGTGGGGTTCATGCGAATTCTGAGCGCGAAGTTTGTTAATAGATTTGCCACTATAAATACTCATCCCGCTTTACTCCCAAATTTCCCTGGCGCACATGCCGTTCGGGATGCGATCGCAGCTGGCGTACAAACAACTGGCGCAACTGTGCACTGGGTTGATGAGGGCGTGGATACGGGCAAAGTCATCACATCGGCGCACGTGCAAGTATTAGCCAGCGATGATGCTTCTTCATTGCATGAACGCATTAAGATTGTGGAACGCGAGCTCATTGTCGAGACGTTAGCGAAATTTATAGCGACTGGAATTGATGGTCAAAAATGATAGATCGTAAACCAATCACCAGGGCGATTTTAAGTGTGTACGACAAAACTGGCTTAGTAGAACTTGGTAAGTCGTTAAGTGCAGCTGGAGTTGAAATTCTCTCCACCGGTTCTACCGCGAAAGTTCTCAAAGATGTTGGAGTTCCAGTAGTTCCGGTTGAAAGCTACACCGGCTTTCCAGAAATGTTGGGTGGGCGAGTAAAAACTCTTCATCCCAGAATTCACGGCGGAATACTTGCAGATCAATCTAATCCAAGCCATCTACAAGAGCTTGCTAGCCAAGATATTGCACCATTTGATTTGATAGTTATTAATTTATATCCATTCACGCAGACAATTGCATCAGGGGCAAAATTCGAAGAATGCATTGAACAGATTGATATTGGTGGCCCAAGTATGTTGCGTGGAGCTGCAAAGAATCACAACTCAGTAGCAGTAATTTCAGATCCATCACAGTATCCCGCTCTGACTACAGCGATTGCTGCGGGTGGATTTACCTTGGCACAGCGCCGAGAATTAGCAATGCATACCTTTAGGAAGACCGCAGAATACGACGCAGCGATTGCAACTTGGCTAGCCGGAGAGTTAGATCAAAATGATTGGCGAGTAGCAGTTTGGGAGAAACTGGCTGATTTACGTTACGGCGAAAATCCGCATCAGAGCGCTGCCGTATTTACTAATAAAATTGGTTCTAACGTCGGAATTACAAGCGCCAAACAGCACCATGGCAAAGAGATGTCTTTTAATAACTACACAGATGCCGATTCCGCGCTGCGCGCCGCTTATGACCATGCGCAACCCTGTGTTGCAATAATCAAACACGCAAATCCTTGTGGGATCGCAATAGCTGATGAAATTTCCGATGCCCACCTAGCCGCTCATGCCTGCGATCCAGTATCAGCGTTTGGCGGGGTAATTGCCGCAAATCGAAATGTCACCCTAAAAATGGCGGAGCAAATCTCCGAAATTTTTACTGAAGTTGTCGTCGCGCCGGGCTATGAAGCTGGAGCTATTGAATTACTTTCAAAGAAACCTTCAATACGAATTTTGGAGATTGCCGGTTTTGAAATTTCCCAAGAAGAGTTGCGTCCGATTTCAGGTGGCGTGCTTATTCAGAATTCAGATCTAATTGATGCACCAGGTGATAGCGCTGCAAATTGGAAACAGGTTTGCGGTCCCAAGGTTGATGCGGCAATAATTCGCGATTTGGAATTTGCTTGGCGAAGTGTCCGCTCGGTAAAGAGCAACGCAATTTTGTTAGCATCGGCTGGAGCTTCGGTCGGTGTTGGAATGGGTCAAGTTAATAGAGTAGATAGCGCAAAACTTGCAGTTGCCAGAGCAGGTGATCGCTCGGTTGGAAGTGTTGCCGCAAGTGATGCCTTCTTCCCATTCGCTGATGGACTCGAAATTTTATTGGCAGCTGGAGTTAAAGCTGTTGTGTCGCCAGGAGGAAGTGTGCGAGATGAAGAGGTGATAGCAGCGGCTGCCCAGGCGAACGTTGCCTTGTTCTTCACTGGCGTTCGGCACTTCTCACACGCTTAATTTCCGTTAGCTTTGTTTTAGATAGTTTTAGATAGTATTGCCGCATGAGCGCAATAATTTTGGATGGTAAAGCGACTGCCGCGACTATCAAAGATGAATTACGCCAAATCGTTTCTAAATTATCTAAAAAACCTGGGCTCGGAACTGTTTTAGTTGGTGATGATCCAGGTTCACATTCTTATGTCGGTGGCAAACACAAAGACTGCGCCGATGTTGGAATTAATTCAATTCGGGTCGACCTTCCCGGCAGTGCCAAGGAGGCAGATGTACTTGCCGCAATTAAAGATTTAAATAACAGCAATGAATGTACGGGATACATCGTGCAATTGCCGCTCCCTAAGGCAATAAATGCCAATCGCATCCTTGAGGCAATTGATCCTAAAAAAGATGCGGATGGACTTCATCCACTTAATTTAGGCAAATTAGTTTTAGGCGAACCCGCACCACTTCCATGTACACCAAGAGCCATTCTTGAACTTCTGCATCGTTACAAGATATCTACTAAGGGTTCTGAAGTATTGGTAATGGGGCGCGGGATAACAGTTGGCCGGCCACTTGCATTGCTTCTCTCGCGTAAGGGCGATGATGCAACGGTAACAATTACTCATACCGGAACGAAGGAACTCACGCTTCATACAAAGCGTGCTGACATAATTGTTGCAGCTATTGGCAGCGCGCATTTTTTAACTGCGGCCATGATTAAGCCTGGCGCTGTTGTACTAGATGTTGGGATAACCAGAACGGATGCCGGATTACTGGGCGATGTTCATCCAGATGTCTTGAATATTGCATCGTATGTGGCGCCAATGCCTGGTGGTGTTGGACCAATGACACGTGCAATGTTGTTAACAAATGTCGTTGAGATGGCACAATCAAAATAGTCTCGATGATAAATTTAAGGAAATACTTCAACCAGATTCGCGCCGTCTCGTATGCCTTGGTCGTTCTTGGGCTAGTGCTTGGAATCGCAGGTGCGGTGCGCTCTGCTGCGATATTGATAGCAATAGGTGCTGGCACTTTTACCTCAAATCAATTCACCCGTTCAAATAAGCGTAGGAAGATCGAATTTATTCTCCCCATGGCAGTCGCGCTTCTACTTTTTGTGGTGGCGCTCACATTGCCACATGCGAAGTAATCTTTCAGTGCGCAAAAATCACTTAAACTTAGGCCATTGAATAACCGCTGAATTTCGGTCGCCAATAGAGAGAAGAAGAGATGAGCAGATCAGGGAAAGTTACCGTAGTAGGTGCCGGTTTTTATGGTTCAACAACCGCCCTTCGCCTTGCCGAGTATGACATTTTTGAAACCGTTGTTCTTACCGACATCCTTGAGGGAAAACCTGAGGGCATCGCTCTTGATATGAATCAATCTCGCTCAATTGAAGGATTTGAAACAAAAATAGTTGGTGCAACCACCACAGCCGACGGCGCTGGTTACGAAGCTACTGCTAATTCTGAAGTTGTAGTTATTACTGCTGGACTTCCTCGCAAACCAGGCATGAGTCGTATGGATTTAATTGGTATTAATGCTGGGATTGTTCGCGGTGTTGCCGAGAATATTGCTAAGCACTCGCCAAATGCCGTGATAATTGTTGTTTCGAACCCACTTGATGAAATGACTGCTTTAACGCAGATAGCAAGTAACTTTCCTAAAAACCGCGTCATGGGCCAGGCTGGAATGCTTGATACCGCTCGCTTTACAGATTTCGTGGCAGAGGAACTCAAAGTTCCGGTTTCAAGTGTCAAAACTTTGACTCTCGGTTCACATGGCGAAACTATGGTTCCGGTACCAAGTCGTTGCACAGTTAACGGCAAACCTTTAAGTGAGTTACTTGATCAGGAAAAGATTGATCAACTTGTAGATATGACTCGCAATGGTGGGGCGCAAATTGTGGCGCTGCTCAAAACTGGATCGGCTTACTACGCACCATCTGCAGCCGCTGCCAGAATGGCGAAAGCCGTTAAAGAAGATTCTGGCGCAGTCATGCCTGTGTGTGCTTGGGTCGATGGCGAATATGGCATCTCTGGCGTTTACCTTGGTGTTGAAGCCGAGATTGGCAAAGTTGGTATCCGCAAGGTAGTTGAAAGTGCGCTAACAGAATCAGAGATCGCTGATTTAAAGAACGCAGCCGAAGCAGTTCGTGCAAAACAAGCAGATGTTAAAGATTTATAAGAATCTATTTAATAAAACTATAAGAGGGCGGCGAAACTAAATATGTCAAATGTGTCCAAGATAAAAGTTGAAGGAACGGTTGTAGAACTAGACGGCGATGAGATGACCAGAATTATCTGGCAATTTATCAAAGAGAAATTGATCCTTCCTTACCTAGATGTAAATCTCGACTATTACGACCTTGGCATGGAGCACCGTGATGCGACTAATGATCAGGTAACAATCGATTCGGCACACGCGATTCAAAAACACGGCGTTGGAGTTAAATGCGCGACCATCACGCCAGATGAAGCTCGAGTAGAAGAATTTAAGCTAAAGCAGATGTGGAAATCTCCAAATGGAACTATTAGAAATATCTTGGGCGGCGTGATTTTCCGTGAGCCAATCATTATTTCAAATGTACCTAGGTTGGTTCCACACTGGACCAAGCCAATAGTTATTGGTCGTCATGCTTTTGGTGACCAATACAAGGCAACTGATTTCCGCGTTCCAAGCGCTGGAAAATTAACCATGACATTCACACCTCAAGATGGTTCCAAGCCAATGGAATTTAACGTCTTTGATTTTCCATCATCAGGCGTTGCCATGGGTATGTATAACCTTGATGAATCAATTCGCGATTTTGCAAGAGCTTCGATGAATTACGGACTAAATCGTAATTACCCAGTATTCCTCTCAACTAAAAATACTATCTTGAAGGCTTACGACGGCCGATTTAAAGATCTCTTTGAAGAGGTTTATCAAGCAGAGTTCAAAGATAAATTTACTGCTGCTGGAATTGCCTATGAGCACCGCTTAATTGATGACATGGTTGCAACTGCACTTCGTTGGGAAGGCGGCTATGTCTGGGCCTGCAAGAACTATGACGGCGATGTTCAGTCTGACACTGTTGCGCAAGGTTATGGCTCACTTGGTTTGATGACATCTGTCTTGATGTCACCAGATGGTCGCACCGTTGAATCCGAGGCGGCGCACGGAACTGTTACAAGACACTTCCGCGAACACCAACAGGGTCGCCAAACATCAACAAATCCAATTGCTTCTATCTTCGCGTGGACCCAAGGGCTGGCGCACCGAGCAAAGTTGGATAACAATCCAAAGTTGGCCGAGTTCGCAACCACACTTGAAAAGGTCTGTGTTTCAACTGTTGAGAGTGGAAAGATGACAAAAGATCTTGCAATTCTGATCTCAAAAGATAGTCCGTGGCTAAATACCCAAGATTTCTTAGCCGCAATTGATGAGAACCTAAAGGTTGCGCTTAAGTAAAAAAGTTCATAAAAAAGCCCCGAATCGAATCCGATCCGGGGCTTTTTACTTTTAGATTAACCCTTATTGATACGTAGTCCAGATGCTGAATCAAACAAGTGAATTGCATTTTGAATTGCGCTCACAGATATTGTCTCGCCTGGCTTTGGTGGATTCTTTGGATCCCAACGAACAATTACTTGGGCGCCCTCATCAGTTTCATGTGCGAACTTGATAGATGAATCAGCTGGCTTGCCATAAACGAAGGCATCAGCACCAAGTTCTTCAACAACTTCAACAACAACCTTGAAGCCGCCGGAAGTTGCAGGTACGAAACCTTCTGGGCGGATACCAACTGTTACTGAGCTGCCAGCACTGGCTGGAACGTCAATTGAAAATTCACCAAGGTTTGCCTTGCCACCAGAAACTGGAACGCTCAGCAAGTTCATCGCAGGTGAACCAATAAATCCAGCAACGAAAGCATTTGCTGGTGAGTCATACAGGTTACGAGGAGTATCAACCTGCTGTAGCAAGCCATCCTTCAGAACCGCAACGCGATCACCCATGGTCATAGCTTCAACCTGGTCGTGAGTTACATAAACGGTTGTGATTCCGAGACGACGCTGTAGTGCAGCAATCTGAGTACGAGTTGCAACACGAAGCTTTGCATCAAGGTTAGAAAGTGGCTCATCCATTAAGAACACTTGTGGCTCACGAACGATTGCGCGACCCATTGCAACGCGCTGACGTTGTCCGCCAGAAAGTGCCTTTGGCTTGCGATCTAAATAATCTTCAAGGTCAAGAAGCTTTGCGGCTTCCTTAACGCGACGATCACGTTCGGTCTTATCAATTCCAGCAATCTTTAGTGCGAATCCCATGTTTTCTGCTACAGACATATGTGGGTAAAGCGCATATGACTGGAAAACCATTGCGATATCGCGATCTTTTGGCGCAATGTGAGTTACATCTTTATCGCCAATTCGAATTGTTCCGGTATCAACTTCTTCTAACCCCGCAAGCATGCGAAGTGAGGTTGATTTTCCGCAACCTGATGGGCCTACGAGTACGAGGAATTCACCATCATTAATTGTGAGACTTAATTTATCTACTGCAGGTTTTGTTGTTCCCGGGTAAATACGGGAAGCATTTTCAAATACGACTGATGCCATGACTAACTGCTCCTTCTCCGGGCAGGTACGTGCCCGACGATCCATTGGATAAAGGTTCTTCCCGCTCGGTTGAGCGTGGGCAAACTCTAGCGACCCCGGGGTATTTTCGCCAGATACCCTTTACCCGTGACCCTGCATGTACTTCGAGACGTAGCCATCGTGCTCTTCTTCATCCTGGTGGCCGGAATCTTTGTGGCTGCAGAGATCGCCCTGATCTCACTTCGGGAATCTCAGATTCGCCAACTTGCTGGAACTAGCAAGCGCGCCGATCGTGTTGTGCAATTAGCGCAAAACCCAAACCGTTTCTTGGCAGCTGCACAAGTTGGAATAACTTTCTGCGGATTTCTATCAGCTGCACTCGGTTCACAGCGACTCGGGGTTTATGTAATCCCAGTATTGCGTGATTGGGGACTTTCGGAAAACTTAAGCAAGACCGTCTCGTTAATCTCGCTAACAATTGTCATTTCGTATATCTCCCTCGTTTTCGGTGAGCTCGTTCCAAAGCGACTTGCGCTCTATCGGACTGAAGTAATTGCACTTGCCGCCGCACCAACTATTGATGGAATCGCAAAAGTATTTCGCCCGGTCATCTGGCTGCTTTCAAAATCCACCGACCTAATTGTTAAATTATTTGGCTTACGCTCAGGTGAAGTACGAAGTGAAATTTCCGAAGCCGAGTTAGTGGATCTTGTTACGGGTCATACCGCATTGACCGCAGAAGAGCGTGACATAGTTGAAGAACTTTTCAACGCAAGTGATCTTCAACTACATGAAATTATGGTCCCGCGAACCGAAGTGGATTTCCTTGATGTTGGTCTGACCATTGCGGAAGCAGTAGCGCTCGCGGTTGAACATGCACATTCCCGTTACCCAGTAACACGTGGAAGCACCGATGAAGTAATTGGATTCCTGCATGTAAGAGACTTGCTTGATCCAAAGTTGAGCACGCGGGCACAGGAAACAGTTTTAGATTTAATTCGGCCAGTCTTATTTCTACCAGGCACAAAAGGTGTTCTACCGGCGTTGGCTGAAATGCGCGCGAGGCGTCATCACATCGCAATTGTGCTTGATGAATATGGCGGTACCGATGGCATCGTGACAATGGAAGATTTAGTCGAGTGTCTAATCGGTGATATTCAGGACGAATATGACTTGGAGAGCGGGGAGGTTTCACCACAGCAGAAGAAGGGTGAATTCAAAATCGACGCACTTATTTCACTTGAGGATCTCCATGACCAAACTGGAATTCTGATTCCAGAAGGTCCGTATGAAACTGTAGGCGGATATGTAATGCACCATTTAGGGCGAATCCCAACGGTTAATGATGTTGTTCCACTCACTGCGCCAGCAGTTGGCCGGATAAAAGTATTAACAATCAATGGCAAGCGCGCGGGGCAATTACTCATCTCTGCGGATGAATGGAAAGATAGCGCCCATGATGAGTGAGGCAGTGCCAGCAGGTAGAGAGCGTGTTCTATCTGGAATTCAGCCAACCCATGATTCTTTTCACCTCGGTAACTATTTAGGCGCCATCAGGCAGTGGGTAGAACTTCAAAAAACTCATGATGCTTTCTATTGCGTAGTTGATCTACATGCTTTGACTGTTGAACCAGAACCGAAAGCGCTACGTGCAAGAACGCTTGCCTCTGTTGCACAATTAATTGCGCTGGGTCTAGATCCAGAAAAGTGCACACTTTTTATTCAATCTCACGTTCCGGCACATAATCAATTAGCGTGGGTTTTAGAGTGCTTAACTGGTTTTGGTGAAGCTGGACGTATGACGCAATTCAAAGATAAATCACAAAAGTCTGGTGCCGATCGCACCGTTGTTGGATTATTTACTTACCCAATTTTACAAGCCGCCGATATCTTGCTGTATCAAGCAAATAAGGTTCCAGTTGGCGAAGATCAACGTCAACATATTGAATTAACGAGAGATCTGGGCCAGCGATTTAATTCTAAGTTTGGTCCAACATTTACAATTCCAGAAGGCTACATAATTAAGGCTGCAGCCAAGATAAATGATTTACAAGACCCAACTACAAAGATGAGTAAATCAAGCGCTTCCCAATCTGGCGTAATTGAATTAATGGATGCCCCAGAAATTAATACCAAGAAGATCAAAAGTGCGGTCACAGATACCGAACGCGAAATTCGCTTTGACGAGAAGAACAAGGCTGGCGTATCAAACCTCTTGACTATCTACAGCGCCCTAACCAAGAGGAGCATTGCGGATTCCGAGGCAGATTTTGCTGGAAAAGGTTATGGCGATTTAAAGACTACTGTCGCCGAGGTCGTTGTGGATTACCTAAAGCCAGTTCGCGCAAAAGCGCTAGAACTTCTGCAAGACCCAGCACATCTAAATTCAATTCTTAAACTGGGCGCCGAAAAAGCAGACGCGGTAGCCACGAAAACTTTAAAGGATGCATACGATGCAATTGGCATCACTCCGCGAAGCTAAATTCCGCGCACCTAAGGTTTGGCTTCTGGGCTTTGCCGTTTTATTTCTGGCATCGACTTCAACTCCAGCGATCGCTGCAAATCCTGCGGTAAAAATTGCTGTCATATATGACGTTGGTGGCCGTGGTGATAAATCTTTTGACGACGCGGCGGCGCTCGGGATAGATCTAGCAAAGAAGAAATATGGCCTAACGACTTTTAATCTTCGTGAACTTGTAACGGTTGGAACCGAGTTTGATCGGGAGAATCGTTTGGAGTTTTTAGTTAAGGCTGGCTACACAACTATCATCGCCGTTGGTGCAAGCTTCCATGGCGCAGTTGCGTACATGGCGCAGAAATATCCAGAGAGTCAATTCGCAATAATCGGGGATTCCAGTCTGGGATACTTAAATGTTTCTTCGTTAGATTTCGCTCATGGTCAAGGATCATTTCTTGCCGGAGTACTCGCAGCAAAGAGTTCTAAGTCTGGCAAAGTTGCTTATCTTGGCGACTCCGGTGACGCAACAAACTTGATTGATCAAAGCAATTTCATTGCGGGTGCTAGGTATGGTTCAGCGAAAACTATCGTCTTTACCAAGCAGGCAAACGCTGGCCTCAATCTAGAAGTTAGCGCTCTTGTAAAGCAAGGAGCCGATGTTATTTACTCGACTTGGTCTAGAAACGGCGAAGTTCTGTCGCAAGTTGCCGCGTTGAATACTTCAAAGCACAGCGTTAAATTAATTGGAGTGTCTCCTGATCAATTCTTCTTAACTTCCAAAGCCGCTCAAAAATGTGTAATTGGTTATGTAGTAAAGCGCTTTGATATTGCTGCGACCGACTTAATAAGTGGTGCGGTTGCTGATCAAAGCATTATGGATGAGATAGATGCCAGCGCTGGCGTATACGGCCGGATATACACACTCACCAATGGCCTTGAATTAAAAATCACTAGCGCTTCGCAAGCCGCCAAGTTATCCGTGTCACAAGCGCGCGCTGCCTTAATTTCAAAGAAAATTAAGAGCGAAAAGTAGGGTTTCCCGCCCAAGGTTAGAGTTTGGGTTGAGAGTTTGTTACCAAACCGCAACGCGTGGAAAGTTGCTGCGCGTGTACACACCGATAAGGTTGCCTCAACAACGATCCCCTCTGTAACAAGAGGAAATTCAGGAGGAACATTGAAGAAGTCAATTAAGTTACTCGCAATTATCGCAGCAACCGCATTGGTTGGCGGAGTTGCAGTTGCCCCTGCATCACAAGCGGCAAAGGTAAAGCTTTGTTTAGCACTTGATACCGGCGGTGTGGATGATCACTCATTCAACGCTGGTGCTTGGGCTGGTGCGCAAGCCTCAACAGTTGCAACAGCTGAATACCTACCTTCAACATCATCTGCGGACTTTGCACCAAACATCAAGAAGTTTGTTGATAAGAAATGTCAACTAATTATTGGTGTTGGATTTGCTATCTCAGGTGAAATTGTTAAGTCAGCAAAGCTAAACCCAGGAATTAAGTACGCTGTTGTTGATGATCAGGCATGGGATCACGGCGATGACGGAAGTCAATGGCCAGGAAAGCCAGTAGCAAACGTTAAGGGTCTAACCTTCGCAACTGACGAAGCAGGATTCCAAGCAGGTTATCTTGCCGCTGGAATGTCAAAGACTGGCAAAGTAGCTACTTATGGTGGCGCTCCTTATCCAACCGTAACCATCTTCATGGACGGCTTTGCTAAAGGTGTTGCTTACTACAACAAGAAGAAGAACAAGTCTGTAAAGGTTCTTGGCTGGGATCCAGCAAAGCCAGCATCCGGTACATTCGTTGGTAACTTCAGCGATGGCAACAAGGCGCTAACAATTTCTAATGGCTTCGAACAACAAGGCGCGGATGTAATCCTGCCGGTTGGCGGAACACTTGGACTTTCATATGCCCTTGCCTCTGTAAAGAGCAAGAAGTCACTAACAATCTGGGTTGATACAGATGCTTATGACCTATTGCCACAGATTCGCTCAGTACTTTTGTCAACAGTGGCAAAAGGCTTGGGAAATGCTGTTAAATCAGTAGCGGCAGATGTTGCTGCTAACAAGTTCACAAATGATTCCTACGTTGGAACACTCGCAAATAAGGGCGTTTCAATTGCTCCTTATCATGATCTATCTTCTACAGTGCCAGCTCTTCTTCAGAGCGAAGTACGTAAGATCGGCATCGATATTGCAGCAGGAAAACTTTCAGTCAAGTAATTTCTGATTGAATCCTTCTAAGTAGGAGGGCTGAGAATTCAGCCCTCCTACTTTTTTGTCGCCAACTTAGGTAGGATCTTGTTGTGTCTCTAGAGCTTCGAGCAATTACCAAGCGCTTTGGTGCGCTTATTGCTAACGATGCCATCGATTTAAAAGTCGAGGCCGGGCAGATTCACGCCATCCTTGGTGAAAATGGCGCCGGCAAATCCACCCTTATGAATATTGTTTATGGCTTGGTTGCGCCAGATTCTGGCGAAATTCTTGTTGATGGCAAACCAATCAAAGTTACCCAACCAAGTGACGCACTTGCTGCTGGCATCGGTATGGTCCACCAACATTTTATGTTGATTCCGGTTTTCACGGTGGCCGAAAATATTATTCTCGGCCACGAAAAATTAAAGTCAAATCGGGTTTTAAACTTAGAACAAGCTCGGATCGATATTAAACGTATTTCTGAAGAGTTTGGTTTTGAAGTTGATCCAGATGCGCTGGTGGAGGAGTTGCCAGTTGGTGTTCAACAACGGGTAGAAATCATAAAGGCCTTAATTTATGATGCCAAGGTACTGATCTTGGATGAACCGACCGCGGTTTTAACTCCGCAAGAGACCGATGAACTATTAAAGGTCATGCGTAAGTTGCGCGAAAAAGGCACGGCAATCATTTTTATTACGCACAAGTTACGTGAAGTTAAAGCGGTAGCCGATGAAATCTCAATTATTAGGCGCGGCAAAGTAGTTGGCACCTCGCTTCCAACGGCATCCCAAGAGGAACTAGCTTCGCTGATGGTTGGCCGGCCAGTAGACCTAACTGCAAACAAGAGTTCTAAATCAGCCGGTGAACCGATACTTGTGGCGCGAGAGTTAACCATCAGAGATGCGCTTGGCAGGGCGGTAGTAAATAAGGCCAACTTCGAGGTTCGAGCAGGTGAAGTTCTAGCGATTGCCGGCGTACAAGGCAATGGTCAATCCGAACTCGCAAGAGCCATCATAAATTTGGAGGATCATGTCGAAGGTTCACTTTCTTTATCCGGAAAAGAACTTATTGGACTTTCTATTCACGATTCACTCCACGAAGGAATTGCCTTCATCCCGGAATCTCGCGAGCTCGACGGTTTGGTTGGCTCGTTTTCAATCGCAGAGAATTTGATTTTAGATTTGCACGACAGCGCGCCGTTTTCTAAGGGTATTTCGATTTCAGCAACTGAAGTTTTGGCTAACGCTGAAAAGCGGGTTAAAGAGTTCGACATTAGACTTCAATCTATTCAAGATCCAGTTTCTTCACTTTCAGGCGGCAATAAGCAGAAAGTTGTGCTGGCCCGCGAGCTTTCTAGGCCTGTGAAAGTTTTGGTTGCATCTCAACCAACGCGCGGGTTGGATGTTGGATCCATTGAATTTGTGCATGAACGAATTTTGGCCGAGCGCGATGCTGGCCGAGCAGTAGTTCTCATAAGCACCGAACTAGATGAAGTAATGGCGTTGGCTGATCGAATTGCAGTTATGTATCGTGGTGAGATTCTTGCAACTGTTGATTCAACCGTAACTCGCGAGGAGCTGGGCTTGCTTATGGCTGGCGTATCTTCTAAAAAGGCTTCGGTCGCATGAAATCATTCCTGAAGAGAGTCTCTGATGTATTGAAGCTGCCGCTTCTATCTTTCTTGCTCGCATTTCTACTTACATCGGTTTTGATAGCTTTCTCTGATGCCAAGGTACTTAAAAATATTGGCTCACCCGGGAAGTTTTTATCTGGCGCCGGATCAACAGTAGGAAACGCCTTTCTCGCGCTATTTCAGGGTTCAGTATTCGATATAAATTTGGCGCGAGGCCATGGTTTCTTTCAAGGTTTCTATCCACTCTCAGAAACCTTCGTTACTGCAACACCATTAATTCTTACTGGGCTCTCGGTAGCGTTGGCATTCAAATCAGGTTTATTTAACATCGGAGCTCAAGGCCAATTTATCTTTGGCGCAATCGGCGCCTCCTACGTTGGGTTCCATTTTCATTTACCTGCCATAGTTCACGTGATTGCGGCTTTGATAGCTGGCGTTATTCTTGCTGCGTTTTGGGGTGGTCTCGTTGGTTTATTAAAGGCAAAAACTGGCGCGCATGAAGTTATTGTCACGATCATGCTCAATTATGTTGCTGGCTATTTCATTCTTTGGATTTTAAAAACAAAAACTTTTTTAAGGCCCTTTCGCATTGATCCAATTGCACCTGAAGTTGGTGTTAACGCCCGCTTGCCATTAATTGCTGGCGCCAATCAAAGACTTCACGCTGGAATATTTATTGCCCTTGCAGCAGCAGTATTCGTTTGGTGGTTGTTATCTAAAAGCACACTAGGATTTAAATTTCGAGCGGTTGGCGCTAACTCGGCTGCGGCTAAGACCGCCGGAATTTCAGTTCCTTTTGTGATGACTACAACAATGTTAATTTGCGGCGGGCTTGCTGGACTTGGCGGGGCGGTTCACGTTCTCGGCAGTGAACATGCGCTAAATGCTGATATTGCTGGATCATTTGGTTTTGATGCAATCACCGTTGCCCTACTTGGCCGAGCCCAACCTTTCGGAACGGTATTGGCCGCAATATTGTTTGGTGCTCTTCGAACTGGTGGCCGCACAATGCAATCGAACACTGGCACACCGCTAGATATTGTCCTGGTAACTCAAGCTCTAATCGTGCTCTTTATCGCGGCTCCGAACTTTGTTCGTTTTGTCTTCCGCCTTAAGAATATTAAATCCGGTGCGGCGCTAACTTCAAAGGGTTGGAACGGATGAGCCAAATTAGATCGATCGCCGAACGCCGGCGCTTGCGTGGGATTTATGTTTTAATCGCACTTTCACTCTTTGAACTACTGATGTTTGGCTTTCTTAAAGCAAGTTCTGAAAAAACTACCTTTGGTTTTGTCTTAGGAAAAGAATGGGTTTGGTTCCACGAATGGGCTGTTAAATCTTCTCAAGGCGCTCAAATTTTCACTCTAATTTCTCTTGCGCTATGTGGTTGGGCATATTTGCGATTTAGGAATGGCAAGACCATTGCCCTTGCCGCAGGACTTGTCTCAGGATTCTTAATTTTGGCTTTCATTGACTGGGCAGCAGCTGGCAAGTTCATTCCACTAACCGGAATGCTGCAAGGTGCATTATTGCTCGCAGCGCCACTAATTTTTGGTTCAATGTCTGGCTTACTTTGCGAACGATCGGGCGTCATCAATATTGCGATTGAAGGTCAACTGCTTTCCGCGGCATTTACCGCAGCGGTTGTTGCCAGCCTCTGCCATAACGTGGTTTGGGGTTTAATTGCCGCACCGATTGCTGGTGCGCTGATCTCGCTAATCCTGGCAACTTTCGCGATCAAATTTGGCGTTGACCAAGTTATTTTGGGTTTCGTAATCAACGTTTTCGTAATCGGCTTAACCGATTTCCTTTACAAAAAGCTGCTAATTCCTTATGGCGCAACTTGGAACTATGGATTAACTTTCTCAGCCATAAAAATTCCATTGCTTTCCAAGATTCCAATAATTGGCCCAATCCTCTTTTCACAATCAATTATTGTTTATTTGATGTACCTGATTGTCGGCCTAATTAATTTTGCACTCTTCAAGACTCGTTGGGGACTTCGTACTAGAGCAATTGGTGAACACCCAACCGCTGCGGATACCGTTGGTATCGATGTAAATCGCCTTCGATTCCGAAATGTATTGCTTGCTGGCCTCGTTGCTGGAATTGGTGGCGCCTACTTCACAATTGGTTCGGTTGGATCATTTGGTAAAGAGATGACATCAGGCGCGGGTTTCATCGCTTTGGCCGCGTTAATTTTTGGTAAGTATCGCCCGATGGGAGCCGTTGCCGCAGCGCTGCTATTCGGCTTCTCAGATAACTTAGGTTCAACCCTTTCAATTATCGGAGTCTCAATCCCATCAGAATTCATGTTGATGGTTCCATACATTGCAACAATAATTGCAGTTACGGGTCTGGTCGGCCGCGTGCGGGCACCAGCCGCTGATGGAGTTCCTTACACAAGAGGTGAATCACATTGAGTTTAAACATTGATTGGGATCTGCTTCATTCAGAAGCAAAGAAGATTATGGCTAAGGCGTACGCGCCATATTCCAAGTTTCCAGTAGGCGTTGCCGCACTTGTCAGCGATGGGCGAATTGTTAGTGGCTGCAATGTCGAGAATGCCAGTTATGGCCTGGGGCTTTGCGCCGAATGTGGTTTGGTATCCAATTTGATGGCAACCGGCGGCGGGAAATTGATCGCTGCAGTTTGTGTTGATGGCGATGGAAATTTCCTCTCACCATGTGGCCGTTGTCGCCAACTTTTATTTGAACATGGTGGAAGTGATATGTTGTTGATGACTCCTGATGGACCAACCGCGATGTCAAAGATGTTGCCATGGGCATTTGGACCTGAAGATTTAAATAAATGACCGAAGCATTTTCTGCAGTTGAAGTTATCTCTGCCAAGCGTGATAAGCACTCACTAACCGATCCACAAATTGATTGGATCGTTGACGCATATACCCGCGGCGCCGTAGCCGATGAACAAATGTCGGCGCTTCTTATGGCAATTTTGCTAAACGGAATGGAACCTCGCGAAATTTCTCGTTGGACAGATGCAATGATCAAGAGTGGCAAGCGGATGGAATGGTCAGCACTTGATCGTAAGACTGTCGATAAGCATTCAACTGGTGGAGTTGGCGACAAAATTACCCTGCCACTAGCACCACTTGTTGCGGCATGCGGTGGCGCAGTTCCACAACTATCTGGTCGCGGCCTTGGTCATACAGGTGGAACGTTGGACAAGATGGAATCAATTCCAGGTTGGCGCGCATCACTATCTAATGAAGAGATGCTGAGGGTGCTTAAAGATTGTGGTGCGGTTATTTGTGCCGCTGGCGCAGATCTGGCACCTGCAGATAAAAAGCTGTACGCACTTCGAGATGTAACAGCGACCGTACAAGCTATTCCACTAATTGCCTCAAGCATTATGAGCAAGAAGATCGCTGAAGGTACTAGTGCACTTGTCCTTGATGTTAAAACTGGCTCTGGTGCATTTATGTCAGATCCAAAGAAGGCCGCCGAACTTGCTCGTGTAATGGTTGAACTTGGTGTGCGCGCTGGCGTTAAAACTCGCGCCTTAGTAACTGCTATGGATGTGCCACTTGGACTGACCGCAGGAAACGCACTTGAAGTACGCGAATCTGTAGAAGTTCTTGCCGGCGGCGGACCAAGTGATGTTGTTGAATTAACTTTAATTCTTGCCCGTGAAATGTTGGATACCGCTGGAATCAAACCGCTGATGGACCCGGCAGATGCCCTAAAGAACGGTGCTGCAATGGACAGCTGGAAAGCTATGGTTCGGGCACAAGGTGGCGACCCTGATGCCAAACTTCCAACTGCAAAGCAATCAACTCAAGTTTTTGCAACAAGTGCTGGGACGATGACTTCAATGGATGCCATGAAGGTTGGCGTCTCTGCCTGGCGATTAGGCGCTGGTCGCTCGCGCCAAGGTGAAACTGTGCAAGCCGGTGCCGGAATCGAAATTCATGCAAAACCAGGTGATGCGGTAACAGCAGGGCAGGCCATTTATACCTTGCACACCGATGAGAGTCCACGGTTTGCACGTGCACTGGAAGCACTTGAGAATTCATTTGAAGTTGGTGCAACTGGCGCGAAGGTCGATCGCTTGCCACTTATAATTGAGAAAATAGAAGGATGAGATGACACTAACTAAGCGCCCAACGACCGAACAGATCAAACGCCTACCTAAGGCGTTACTGCATGATCATTTAGACGGTGGCTTGCGGCCAGAGACAATAATTGAATTAGCAAACGAAATTGGCTACCAATCTCTCCCAACCCAAGACCCAGTGAAACTTGCTGATTGGTTCGAAGAGTCATGTAATTCAGGTTCATTGGTTCGCTACCTAGAAACTTTTGAACACACGATTGCGGTAATGCAAACGAAGGAAGCGATCATCCGGGTGGCTCGGGAATGTGCGCTTGATCTTGCACGCGATGGCGTGGTTTATGCCGAAGTTCGCGGGGCGCCAGAGCTTTTCACGCAAAAAGGTTTAACACTTGATGAGGTAATTGAAGCAACATCAGAGGGCTATCGACTCGGTGTAAAGGATGCCGCAGCCGAAGGTTTTAAAATCCGCGTCGAATCTTTGCTCTGCGCGCTGCGTCAAAATGATCAGGCACAAATCGTTGCCGAGAAAGTTGTTAAGTACCGCGATCTAGGTGTTGTTGGTTTTGATATCGCAGGACCAGAAGATGGTTTCCCACCAACAAATCAATTAGATACTTTTAATTATTTGCGGCAAGAAGATGCCCACTTCACAATTCATGCTGGTGAGGCTTATGGCCTTCCTTCGATCTGGCAGGCAATTCAAATGTGTGGCGCCGAACGTCTGGGCCACGGAGTTAGGATTATTGAAGATATTGATTTCACGGGCGCAAAACCCAAGCTCGGTCGCCTGTCCGCCTACGTTCGTGATCGCCGGATTCCGCTGGAACTCTGTCCGACATCAAACCTTCAGACCGGCGCTGCAAAAGATATTGCTTCGCATCCAATTGGCGCTCTAGCAAAACTTCGCTTCCGGGTTACGTTAAATACTGATAATCGGTTAATGAGTCGGACTTCAATGTCTCATGAAATGGAAGAAGTTGTTAAGGCTTTTGACTGGAATTTCCAAGACCTACAACGCGTCACGATAAACGCACTTAAGAGTTCATTCATACCATTCGAGGAGCGACTCGCAATAATTGATGAAGTTGTAAAGCCGGCTTACGCTGCGATTGCTAGCGAGTAATTAAACCCCAATCGGGTGCCAGACCGTCTTACTCTCCATAAAGCTAGTTATCCGAAGTGGTGAATTCAGTTCATTGAAGGAGTGAATGCGCTTAAGATTTTCGGCGCCGGCAACTTTTAGTTCAGTGAGTTGCTTCTTACCAAGTCCGGATGCATCAACACCGTCGATATCCATGTGAGCACCGACCCACGAAACCAATTCACCGGCTTTCCCAGTGAGAATATTTACAACTCCGGCAGGAAGATCGCTGGTTGCCAACGCTTCTGCCAAAGTGATGGCAGATAATGGATATTTTTCACTTGCGATCAATATTGCTGTGTTGCCACTGGCAATAACTGGTGCCAAGCCAGCCACCATATTTAGCAGTGAGGGTTTGCCATCAGCGAACACTGCGACAACGCCAAGTGCTTCTGGAATCGTGAAGTTGTAATAAGGGCCTGCAACTGGATTTGTCGCACCACTTATTGATGAAATCTTGTCGGTCCAGCCGGCATACCAAACCCAAGTATCAATTGCCTTTGCAACCTGAAGCTTTGCTGCGCTTGCAGAAATTGCCTCTTGAGCAACGAGTTCTGCTACAAATTGCTCGCTGCGCCCCTCCATAATTTCAGCAACGCGATAAAGGATTTGGCCGCGATTAAAAGCAGTTGCACTGCTCCAACCGGAAAATGCACCTCTGGCTGCAACAACACATTCCCGAAGATCCTTGCGCGAACCTTGCGCTGGATTTGCCAGAAATTTTCCTTTGGAATCCTTTACTTCATAGACGCGACCAGATTCACTGCGTGGGAATTGACCATTGATAAAGAGTTTGTAAGTTTTCTTAACATCTATTCTCATATTAGTTTCCTGCCTTCAAATAGCCTGCAAGACCATGTCGGCCGCCTTCGCGTCCCCAGCCTGATTCTTTATAACCACCAAATGGGCTAGTGGCATCGAATTTATTGAAAGTATTTGTCCAGATAACTCCGGCGCGAAGACGTTGTGCGGTCCAAAGAATTCGGGAGCCCTTATCGCTCCAGACTCCAGCAGATAATCCGTAAGGAGTGTTGTTCGCCTTTTCAATCGCTTCTTGTGGTGTGCGGAAAGTTAGAACCGATAGGACTGGTCCGAAGATTTCATCACGCGCGATTCGATGCGATTGGGAGACACCAGTGAAAATTGTTGGGGGATACCAGAAGCCGGCCTTTGGTAATTCACATTCTGGGCTCCAACGCTCGGCGCCTTCAAGATCGCCAGAATCTGAAATTTCTCTAATTCGCGCCAACTGAGCCGCGCTATTGATTGCACCAAGATCAGTGTTCTTATCAAGCGGATTTCCAATACGAATCAAACTCATGCGCCGCTTTAGCTTTTCGATAACTTCATCTTGGACGTTCTCTTGCACCAGTAACCTAGAACCTGCGCAGCAGACATGGCCCTGATTAAAGAAAATACCATTAACAATTCCTTCGACAGCCTCATCAATTGCGGCATCCTCAAAGACAATGTTTGCAGCTTTGCCGCCAAGTTCGAGAGTTGCGCTCTTGTTGGTATCTGCAATGGCGCGCGCGATTGCTTTGCCGACTCCTGTGGATCCAGTGAATGCGATCTTGTCGATACCTGGGTGGTTTACTAAATGCGATCCGGTAACGCCATCGCCAGTAATTATGTTTACTACACCGGCTGGCAAACCTGCTTGTTGGCAGACTTCTGCAAATAGCAGCGCAGTAAGTGGAGTTGTTTCAGCAGGTTTAAGAACGACGGTATTTCCAGTCGCGAGTGCTGGCGCAATTTTCCAAGCCAGCATAAGTAGCGGAAAGTTCCAGGGAATTATCTGACCAGCAACACCTATTGGCTTTGGATTTGTACCCATGCCGGCATGTGAAAGTTTGTCGGCCCAGCCTGCGTGATAAAAGAAATGCGCCGCGGCAAGTGGAATATCAGTATCGCGAGATTCACGAATCGGCTTTCCATTGTCGAGAGTTTCAAGAACTGCGAACTCGCGAGCCCGCTCCTGCAAAATTCGGGCAATTCTAAATAGATACTTACCACGCTCTGCTGGCGGCATCTTTGACCAAGTCTTGGTGAAGGCGCTGCGCGCTGCGTTTACGGCCAGATTTACATCTGCTAAATCAGCATATGCAACCTTTGAAAGAACTTCTTCGGTAGCCGGATTGATAGTAGCAAAGCGCTTTCCAGATTTAGGTGCGACAAATTTTCCATTTATAAAGAGACCATACTCAGATTTGATGTTAACGATCGAGGTCGACTCTGGAGCCGGGGCGTATTCGAAGTTGCTCACTTGTCTCTCATTCATCAATCTAGGGTCACGTAATTAGGACTAGCGTAATACCCATCGCGCATTTTCATTCGCTGCATGAGTAAATCATTTAGTAGTGCACTTGCGCCGATTCTAAAGAGGCTCGGGGTGAGCCATTCTGGACCGGCGGTCTCATTTACTAAAACTAATTGCTTCATGGCATCTTTGGTTGTGCGGATTCCACCAGCTGGTTTAACACCAATTCGAATACCAGTCTCTTTGTAGTAATCACGTACTGCTTCAAGCATGACCAATACAACGGGAGCTGTCGCTGCTGGGGCAACTTTTCCGGTACTCGTTTTGATGAAGTCAGCGCCGGCAAGCATCGCGAGGTAGGAAGCCTTGCGCACATTATCAAGGGTGACTAATTCGCCAGTTTCCAAAATAACTTTTAGGTGAGCGCTCTCGCCACAAACTTCTTTAATTGCTTTGATCTCATCAAAAACTTCGCCAAGGCGCCCGGATAGAAATGCGCCACGATCAATCACCATATCAATTTCAGCCGCGCCATTTTCCAGCGCATCTTTCGTATCACGAATTTTGACTTCCATACTTGCTCGACCGGATGGGAACGCGGTTGAAACAGCAGCTACCGGAATGTTTTGGCCACCGTTATTGTCTAGTTCGGTTCGCGCAATCTTCACCATATCGTTGTAAACACAGATCGCACCAACGCTTGGAACAGTTGGGTCTGATGGATCTGGGCGAACCGCTTTTGCACAAAGTGCGCGAACTTTTCCTGGCGTATCTGCGCCTTCAAGAGTTGTTAGATCTACCATTCTGATAGCAAGATCAATAGCCCAATTTTTACTTGTAGTTTTAATGCTTCGAGTTGCGAGCATTGCTGCTCTGCCTTCCGCGCCAACCTGATCAACTGGTGGCAGCGTTCTCAGAAACTGCTTAAGCGAGCCCTCGCTACCATCAACGATCATGCGAGCAACTTTCTAAGTTCATTCTTCAATTTTAGTACTATTTCTTCGGCGGCGGATTTCTCTATTTCCGATCCAGTTGGCCGCACGGATTCGATGTAGCACTTGAGTTTAGGCTCAGTTCCACTTGGTCTAATGATTATTCGGATGTTATCGGCCAGCCAAAGGCGTAGCCCATTTGTTGGAAGTAAATCATCAGAGGGGCGCAATAAGTCATCAATTTTTTCGACCTTAACGCCGGCAATTTCTGCTGGGGGAGTTGATCGAATTTTGCCCAAAATATCTTCGGTCTGCGCAATATTCGCTACCCGAATCGAAATCGCCTCGGTTCGATGAAACCCAATTTCATTCCAAATTTCATCGAGGTATTCAAATAAGTTGCGGCCAGAGTGTTTGAGCGACCCAGCACATTCTGCGAGCACAAGCGCTGCAGATAACCCATCCTTATCGTTCACTGATTTGGAATCGACGCAATAACCGATCGCCTCCTCATAACCAAAGGCAAGATTTGGAATCTTTGCTAACCACTTGAAGCCAGTCAAGGTCTCGCTGAATGGAATTCCATATTTTCCAGCAATCTTCTTAAGCGCCGAAGAGGAAACAATTGAATTTCCAAATGCACCGTTCTTTATTAGGTCAGTGCGCACTGTTGCAATGTAATAACCCAAAATTATTCCGACCTCATCGCCACGCAGCATGCGCCAGCCGTGTATTGGATCTTGGGCTGCAATTGCACAACGGTCGGCATCTGGATCATTTGCAATTACTAAGTCGGCGCCGTGGTTAACTGCAACCTCAAGTGCCAGATCAATTGCACCGGGTTCTTCTGGATTGGGAAATGCAACAGTCGGAAAATCCGGGTCTGGTTCACATTGTGCGCTTACGAGAATTGGCTGCTGGTAGCCACTCTTTAAAAATAACGCCTGAAGAGTTTCGGTGCCGACACCATGCATCGCGGTGTAAACAACCTTTAGTTCCCGGGCTTCCTTTACAAGTCCTGCAGTTTCATTTAAATAACTAGTTATTAGACTTTCCGGAACAGTCACCCAAATTGAACCACGTGGTTGCTCGCTAACTATCTTGGTAATCTCAAGTGAAATACTCGCATCTGTAGGGGAAATTATTTGGGAACCACGGTAATTAATCCCATCCACCGTTTGGCCAAGGTAAACCTTGTAACCATTATCTGCGGCTGGGTTGTGGCTGGCCGTAACCATGACGCCGCAATCAACACCCAATTTATTTACGGCATATGCAAGCAAAGGCGTTGGTAGTTGACGAGGCAATAAATGCACTTCTAAACCCGCACCAGAAAATATCTCGGCGCTCTCTTGCATAAACTCGGCCGAGCCATGCCGGGCATCGCGTCCGATAACAACTGATTTGAGGCCGCGTGATTTTAGATAGTTTGCAATTCCCGCCGCCGTTCTTCCAACAACAGCGCGATTCATTCCGGATGGGCCAGGGCGCACTGGGCCGCGCAAGCCAGCTGTTCCAAATTCGAGAAAGCCATTGAAGGATTTTCGAAGCTCTAATTCATTTCCAGTGTCGAGCCAACCTTGAAGCACTGCTGCAGTTTTTGGATCAGGGTCTAACGCGATCCAAGCCTGCACTTCTGCGATTAGATCGGAATCGATCACAGTTTATGCAAGACCTTTCCTAGCAATTCACCCATGCGTCCAGCGGCAGCCTTGCCAGCTTCCATAACTTCGGTATGACTTAATTTTTCGCCAGTTACTCCAGCAGCAGCATTTGTTACAAGTGAGATGCCAAGAATCTCGGCGCCAAGAGCATGTGCTGCAATTGCCTCGGGAACGGTCGACATACCAACAAGATCAGCGCCCATTGTTCGCAACATATTTATTTCAGCAGGAGTTTCATATGCAGGGCCACGCCAATGAACATAGACACCTTCAGAAAGCGAAGGATCTTCTTTCTTCACAAGTTCACGGATGCGCTTGCTATAAAGATCGGTCAGATCAACGAAGTTAGCGCCGATTAGTGGGCTAGTAGCCGTCATTGAGATGTGATCACGAATAATTACGGGTTGACCGACTTTATAACCACGATTTATGCCACCACAGGCATTGGTTAGAACAACAACTTTGCAACCAGCCTTAACGGCAGTGCGAACACCATGAACAACGGGTTCAATACCTTTGCCTTCATAAAGGTGCGTACGTCCAAGAAATACCAGGGCGTTGATGGTGCCATTGGCACCTTGAATTTCATATGATCGAATTACCCCGCCGTGTCCTTCAACAGTTGGCGCCGGAAAACCAGGCAGATCTGTAACTGGAAATTCATGAGACGGTTTTCCAAAAGCTTCGGTCGCAGAAATCCAACCTGAGCCCATAACAAGTGCCACGTCATGAGATTTTTTGCCAGTGAGTGCGGCGATCTTTGCAGCTGCTTTTTCTGCTGTTGCAATTGGGTCTTGGTAAAGATCTTCCATATTCGACTTATCGCTCATAGGAGAAACTTACCGCGCAATTAGGCCGGTTGGAATCGGTTCTTAATCCTCGATGACGCAGAGAGTGGTACCGCTCGCAACACTTTGGCCAACGCTGACGTGGAGTTGCGC
>Ga0194058_10000232_pt1 | contig 25246 bp, 20 predicted proteins | sample SepL4417m_MetaG_FD_155490 | JGI IMG/M metagenome (GOLD analysis project Ga0194058, IMG submission 155490) | Anoxic zone freshwater microbial communities from boreal shield lake in IISD Experimental Lakes Area, Ontario, Canada - Sep2016-L442-17m | ecosystem: Environmental > Aquatic > Freshwater... | reverse complement strand
GTATTTCTTTGGTGGCAATCAACTCTGTCAGGCATGAGATCATTGGTATCAACAGTCGGCAGTTTCCATGTACTGCCGCCCGTAATATGGCTTTGAGCTGTGTTTTGAAAATGTCTGTACGGCTTAAACATAATCGAATAGCCCTCAACCCCATGGCTGGGTTGGTTTCATGAGAAAACTGCAGGTGGGCGGATATCTTGTCTCCCCCTATGTCCAGGGTACGTATCGTGACCGGATTGGGTTTGTTGTGTTCCAGTGCCTGGCGATAAACTTCATATTGTTCATCCTCTGAGGGGAGATCTTTTCTGCCCAGGAAGAGGTACTCGGTCCTGAAAAGCCCTATTCCTTCCGCACCGTGACTGGCTGCTATTTCAATTTCGTCCACAAGCTCTATGTTGGCTGTGATTCTTACCGTCCGGCTTCCGTCCCGGGTAACTGCAGGCAGGCGGCCGAATGTCATGAGAGATTGTTGATACTTACGGTAAACTTCCTGCCTCTCGCGGTACCGGAAGATAGTTTCAGGATCAGGATTTACAATAACAATCCCGGTGCTCCCATCGACTATGATGTTCTCCCCGGTCTGCACCAACCGGCTCACCTTCTCAAGGCCGGTCACTGCAGGGATTTTGAGTGAACGAGCCATAATGGCAGTGTGGGAAGTTTTTCCTCCCATATCTATGGCGAATCCGAACACGTTTTCCTTCTTGATTTGAGCAGTGTCGCTCGGCGAGAGATCATGGGCTACAATCACCGAATTTGGTGGTAGTTGGTGAACTTTGCTCCGCGAAGTGATCCCCATCAGGAGTTTGAGCACCCGTTCCCCTATGAAATGTATATCTCTCGCCCTCTCCTTCAGGTACTCGTCCTCGATGGTATCAAAGGCCGAGGTAATCTTCATCATGATATCGGAAAGAGCCCATTCAGCGTTCCGTCTCTCGGAGGCAATGGCAGCTTTTGTCCCTTCGAAGAACATCCTGTCCTGGAGGAGCAATATATGAGTGTCTAGGATATATGCGTGATCACACAGAGGGTGATCCTGGTCAATGCTGTTTCGGATATCCCTCAAGCGCTGAGCAGCAGCCTTCACTGCCGACTCGAATCGCTGAATTTCAGCAGGAACTTCCTCGGGCTTGATCATTCGCCGGGGACAAATCTCGGTCGTCAGTCGCTCGATAACTACGATTTGTCCGATGCCCACCCCCCCGGAGACACCCACGCCTTTGATGAAAAAATTTAATTGCTTGTCGCTCGATCCGCGCACTTTATAAGCCCTTCCCTTGTCAATTTTCCTCGATGGCGTTTTCCTGAATCAGTCTGTCAATTTCCTTGATAGCGGCAAGGGAATCCGGTCCCTGAGCCCTGACCAAAATCTCGGTTCCAGGCGTGGCGGCTAAAAGTAATAATTCCAAAACACTTCTGGCATCAACCTCCAAATCATCTTTCACCAGCGTGACCTGGCAGGTATAATTCTTCATCGCCTGAACCATCATGGTGGCCACCCTTGCGTGTAAACCAAGTGGATTTCCTACCACAACCGTCCTCTCAACCGCTTCGTGTCCGTTAGTCATGGGAACAATATACCCATATCAATTAAAATGAATACGATCACCGAGGCCAAAACGACCAAATGAATAACAACTCCCAGGGGGACCTGTTTCCTCAGTAAGAGAAAACCCGTTCCGCCCAGCATGATAACTGATGCTGCCACAATAAACCGAGGGAGGTTAATTGTGGCACACTGCCGCACGTTCATAGCAGCAAAGACCAACAATCCGGCTGCAACTCCTAAAGCTGTGGACAGCGTCATGCGAACCCAGGTAATCACATTGTCCAAAGCAGATGAATTTAGCATCTGAAGACAGTTCAAGCCTTGTCCCCAGCCTATTTGAAAACCCTGGGAACGAACCAACATGTTCGGGGTGTTATAAATCACGAGTGCGGCTAAACTCCCAGCCACAGTCCCGAAAAAAAACAAGGTGAGAATCACACCGAAAACCCCTGCCAAGGGTTTGATGAGTCCCCAAAACAAGTGGTCCCCGTGAGCTGCCAATACCGACATTATCCGCTTTCGATAGGAAATCACCGTAGCAGGATCCAGATCATGTTCCAGACGAGCAGTGAGTCCCGCCAACAAGGGTCCCATAGAAGGATGAGTGTTTACAGTGTCAAGATTTCGTATGACCGCTGCATTTCTCTCTTCAGAATCGCGAAAAAGCCTAAAAAGTGCAGGATACATACAAAACACGAAACCTACGTTTTGCATCTTTTCATAATTCCAAAGAGTCTCTAGAAAGAAAGATCGCAGGAAGACGCGGTGGTTCACCCCTTTCATCAGAGTCGAGTCAACACTTTGTCGAGGTGCCTTAATCAATTAAACCACACAGCCTGCCATGTCAATAAGGGAGACACCGGCCCAGCTCCAAGAGGATCAGATGGGAGAAATTCTCTCCGTCACGATGGTTTTTTATTCTGCATGTGATTCATACATCGTGGGAATACTCTTAAAAAACACTAGTTTTTGGGCTCAAAATCGTTCACTGTGGGCGGAAGCGGGATTCTCTTGTCGGATCGTGCTTCCCCGGCAGGCTCAGCGGAAGATAAGTCCGAATCAAAAAACTTGGTCACTGCCGTGCAGGACATAAGGCAACAGACGACCGCTATGGAACCAATGACGAGGAGTTTCCCGACCGTGATATGATCCATGAAAAGCTTTCAATGCCGTACCAGTAGAAATTCGATGAACGCTCAGGTCCTCTCTCATACGGTGGGATCAAATTAAATCCGTCCCAAACCGACCTATAGATTATGAATTATACCCCGAATCGCAACCTAAATTCAAGTCTAAGACAGCATGGCTTTTCTACCCGTTAAACCAAGTTCATCTTTTTTTTCAAAAGGTGTTCAAGCCTCCCCTAATGGCTTGCCATACTCCTCAAACTCTCGTAATAGAAAGATGGTTGTCTTAAGATCCTCACAGGGTGAGAGGAGGTTTTTAGGAAATGAGCGACAGACCAAATTTGAGGGACAAGGTGGCAATCGTCACTGGAGGTGGAAAGGGTATCGGAAAGGCAATTGCTCTGGGACTTGCCGAGTCACACGCCAAGATCGTTGTCGCGGCTAGAACGGCGGCAGAGATCGAAGCCGTTGCCGACGAGATTCTCTCACACGGCGGACAGGCTATTGCCAAGGTAACCGATGTGACCAAAAACGACCAGATCGAAGCCCTGGTGGATTCGACCGTAAAATCCTTTGGCAGGATCGATATATTGGTGAACAATGCTGCCCGGAGTTTTTTCAGGCCGCTCATCGATCTCCGGGAGGACGGCTTTGACAAGATTTTCAACACGAACGTGAAGGGTGTTTTTCTCTTGAGTCGGGCAGTCGCCAAAGTGATGATGCAACACGGAGGCGGCCGTATAGTGAACATCACCACTGTGGGAGCAGAACGGGGCGGGCCCATGATGGGTATTTACCACGCCAGCAAGGCTGCCTTGAAGATGCTTACCATGTGTATGGCCACGGAGTGGGCTCCGTCAAACATCCTGGTAAACGCTGTAGGCCCGGGCATGACCCGGACCCATTTTAGTGAACCTATCTGGGCCAACCCCGAAATTGAGCGGCAACTCGTATCCAGAATACCCCAAGGTCGGCTCGCGCAACCGGAAGACATCGTCGGCGCTGTGCTCTTCCTCTGTTCCAACTCAGCGAGTTTCATTTCAGGCCAGAGCATCTATGTGGACGGCGGCACCCTGGCAAATACTTGACCAATTTTAGTTTAATGGAGGCGTACATGAGTATTGAAGACCCCTGGCGGCCGTTTCAAGAAATCATGGAGGCTCCTTGGGAATGGGCTCGCTCATGGAAACAGAAAACCGGCTGCAAGGTGATCGGCCATTTGCTTCCCGACGTGCCGGAAGAGATAATTCATGCAGCAGGTGCTCTCCCCATGGCTGTAGAGGGTGCTGGAGTTCAGATAGGGCAAGCCCAGGCCCACATTCCAGGCTATACCTGCAGCCATGCGATGGGTGCAATCGAGATGGGGATGACAGGCAAACTCGACGTGCTGGATGGTATGGTCATCCCCTATGTCTGCGATACGACCCGCAATCTCTTCCATATCTGGAACCGCTGTTTCCCCCACATGTCAAACGAGTTCCTCCGTCTTCCCAAGCGGATTGATTATCCTGGAGCACGGGATTACCTTTGTGTCGAGTTTACTCGCCTTCTCTCCTCCATTGCAGAGATCACCGGGAAAAAAGCCGGACCTGATGAGGTGGCAAGAAGTTCTCTACTCTACGACAAGAGTCGTAAACTCCTACGCGATGCATACCGGATGCAACAAGAAAGGCCCGCTCTCTGGACTCAGGAAAAAGTTCAGTTACTTTTCGCATCCGCCCTCAGGGCCCCGCGAGAAGAACACCTGACTTGGATGGAAGCCCTCCCTTGGGACCAAGAGGAAGTAGATTGTCAGGTGCGCATACCCATATACGTAAAGGGTAAAGTGTGGGACCCTCCAGGGATTTTGTCCCTGTTCGACAAGTTGGGATTGCTCGTTGTATCTGATGAGATTGTTACGGGGTTTCGTTTGGCTGAAAAAGACGTCGGTTTGAACGGCAACCCTATCGAGTCCCTGGCTCAACGTTACATTTCTTTGACGCCCTACCCCGGGTACCACATGGAACCGGACAGGCTGATCCAAGGCTTCTTGGATCGGGTCGGCAAGAGTGGCGCTGCCGGTGTGGTTTTTATCAACCCGAAATTCTGCGAGGCAGCCGGTTTCGAAATGCCTGATTTTCAGAAGGCCCTAGGAGAGACCAGTATACCCAGCCTGATACTAGAGACTTCTTCCCGAAGCGCTTCAATGGAGCAAATCCGCTTGCGATTGGAAGCATTCAGGGAACTACTCAGCGGAGACTTGCCTTAAATCGGAGAGTTAAATCTGGTAATCCACGGAGACTTACCGGCGATAAGTTCTCCTCTAACCACTGCTATTAAAAAGCATTGACCTGATTACGAAACCGTGGTGCTTCGATTTTCATGGAGGATGTTTCACTATGCGCCCCATCGAGTCCCTGAGACAGCTCAAGCAGATTAACATCGATTATTACACGGCAGCCCACACCGCAAAACAGGGAGGAAAATTCATTGCTTACGTAAATGCCTTCACGCCTGTGGAGCTTCTCTATGCCATGGACATGTTCCCTATTTATCCGGAAAACCACGCGGTGATATTGGGGGCACGAAAGTTATCCTCTGAGACGGCAGCAGCGGCCGAGGGAATGGGTTATTCCATGGATTTGTGCTCCTATGCCAGGTGTGATCTTGGGTCTATCAAAACAGGCCTCAGCCCTACCTGGGGGCTGCCGAAACCCGACCTGCTCCTGATTTCCAACAGCCAGTGCGGGACCCTTACAAAATGGTTTGAGATCCTCAGCCGAATGTATCATGCACCAATGTTTCTTATAGACGTCCCACACTCAGGAAAAGGCGAGAAGGACGGCGCGGGAGAAAAATATGTCAGGCTTCAGTTAGAGGATTTGATATCGGTTATTAAGGGCATAACCGGGAAATCACTGGATCCGGCCAGACTGGCAGAGAATATCCGGTTATCGCAGGAGGCCTCGAATCTCTGGGCCAGGATTCTTGAGACAGGCCGGAGCATCCCTTCGCCTATCTCCGTATTCGATCAGTTTATCTCTATGTCTCCGATTGTGGCCCAGAGAGGAACGAGAGTCCCGGTGGATTTCTACAGTTCCTTGCTTCAAGAGCTTGAGCAGCGCGTGAAAGACGGAATAGGGGCAGTTGAAAATGAACGGTTCAGGCTGTTTTGGGATAATCTGCCAATTTGGCCCGAACTTCGTCGATTGTCACTGTTCTTGGAAGCACGAGGGGCCTGCCTCGTGACATCGCTCTACACTTGGGCGTGGGCAAAACTCTCCGTGGGGGAACAAGACCCTCTAGGGGATTGGACTGAACAATACCTCTACACGGCAAACCTCCACATAGAAAGGAGGATTGAGGATTACGCGGATCTGGCGGATAAGTACAGCCTCAATGGCTTCCTGTATCATTCCAACCGTAGCTGTAAATTCGTCTCCCAAGACATCCCTGAAGTGAGATCAGCCGTGACGCAAAAGACCGGTATCCCGGGCATCATCCTGGAGGCGGATCACAATGATCCTCGACTCTATGACGTGGAAGCGCTGGAAAAGCAAATAGATACCTTCCTAGATCTTTTGACTTCCAGGCAGGGCATCAAGTGAAACTTTGGCAACGAGTAAAAGTGGTAGCGGTCGTCCCTGCTCGCAAAAGTTGCCGAAACAAAAGAGAAATAGTATCACTCCTCCAGTTTGGTGTGATCCCCGCTGGGAACCCCCAAGTCACGTGCTTCGAGGACTCGGCGCAGCAGAATTCCCGATCGGGTTTTGGGCAACTCATCCAGAAATACGACCTCCGATAGAGGGATTTCCGGGGTAAAGTTTGCTTTGACGAAGTTTTTGATCTCCAGGTTAAGTCTTTTGGATGCAGTGAATCCCTTCTTAATACGCACGAATGCCTTGAACATGGGATTCTCGGTTCCGGACCGTACTGATATAGCGACGGCTTCTGCTACTGCCTGGTGTAAAGAGAGGACTTGTTCGACTTCATAGGGCCCGGTATCTCTCTGACCAAGCTTGATCAGGTCGTCGTTTCTACCCTGGTGATAGTAGTACCCGTGTTCATCCTTTGTCACCATATCGCCGGTGAGAAACCAGTTATTCGGGCTGAAATATTCTTGATATCGAACGGCATCCTGCCAGAGCCCCGACATCATGGCAGGCCAGCCAGGTCTCAGAGCCAGTTCACCCATTGAGAATTCAGGGAGCGGCTCCCCTTGTTCGTCAAGAGCTGAGGCCTCAATGCCTGGGACTGGTTTTCCCATGCTCCCAGGCCTTATGCTCATAGACGGGAAATTGGCCATGCAAATCATGCCTGTCTCCGTCATCCACCAGGTATCATGAGGAGCATGCTTCAATGTGTCCTTAGCCCAGTAGAATTGTTCAGGACTCAGTGTCTCACCGACCGTGGCAAGGTGTTTCAAATGGGAAAAATCGTACCTGACCGCCAGATCCTCGCCTGCTTCAATGAGCCTCGTGATGGTCCGAGGCGTGGTATACCAGACTGAGATACGGTGCCTCTCCAAAGTTCTGTACCAAGTTGACGCCGAAAACCGATCGCCCTGTACAACAGAGGTGACGCAGTGTAAAAAAGGAGCAAACATTCCGTAAACGATGCCGGTAACCCACCCAGGGTCACCTCCGTCGGTCCAAATTATGGAATCGTCTTTCAGGTCAAGCACATAGCTTCCGGTAAGCAGATGTCCCACCATGTCTCCATGGCAGTGAACAACCCCTTTTGGAGGTCCAGTGGACCCTGAAGTCGTGTAAAGCAGGTAGAGAGGCGTAGATTTACTCACCCACCTCGTAGCGCTTCTCTTGGGCATTTCTTGCAATGTTTTCTGGACAACTATTTCACTGGGAAAAAGATTAAGCAGGGGACCCTCGGTCAAAAAAACATGCTCTACCGTACTCATGGCATGGAGAGGAAGCCGTTCGAACATGTCCGGGTGAGTAATAATTCCCCTCGGTTTTGCATTTTGAATGCGACTTTCGATTTCGTCGTAACCCAAGGTAGGGAAGAGTGCACAAAAAATTATGCCCAGTCGGGCACAAGCAAGCATGGAAAAGTACACTTCAGGACATGAAGGCAAGAAAACGAAAATGCGATCTCCAAAGGCAAAACCATACTCTGTAAGGAGGTTTGCCCATTGGCAAGTGATGTCCCTCAACTCCGAATAGGTGAATTCTCGAATCTTTCCGCCCTTCTCGAATATTAGGGCTTTCCGTTTGCTCTTCTCTTCGTCTCCAGCCCACCGGTCAATCGCCTCGTGAACAATATTGATGTTACCCGTTTCGTACCAGGTGAACTTCTTCTCTACGTCACTCCAGGAAAAATTCTTATATACTTCGGCGTACGACTGGAGATTGGCATCGGAATTTTCCGGTGGTATCCTAGCCTTAATCATTGTCCTCGTCTCCCTGTGCGCTGGTCATTGAGCACCGACCCAATCGACCATCCTGAATTTCCTCTGTCTAACCTTATATTTAGACCGCAATGGACACCTACGGTTTTTCGATATTAATCGGTCCAAACGTGGTATCCCCTATGAATTTGATAAGCTTTTTCCAAAAGTTCCGCGCCCAGTTCCGTAGGTGGAAAAGTGGCGCGATGATTACTCCTCTTCCCTGATAAGACATTGATAACGGTTCGGACGGAACTCACGAGTGACGGCAAGTGATATCCTCCCTCCAGTGCAAGTAGCACCGGTAGATTACCGCCGGCTTCTTGGAGATCCAGCATCAACTCTGTAAGTCCTTGATAGGCCATCTCGGTGAGATGGGTCCTGCCCATGGGGTCGTCGCAATGGCCATCGAAACCAGCGGCCACAAGGATCAGTTCAGGTCTATAGTTCTTCATCACAAGACCAAGCACCTGAGAGTACAGATAGAGAAGATCGTTGTCTTGAATATTCTTGGGTAAAGGCAGGTTGACTGTATAGCCTAACCCCTCTCCAGTTCCTGTTTCCCCCCAGTCCCCAGTATGGGGATACCAGCCTCGGTAGTGGGTAGATACATAAAAAACGTCCTTCTCTCCGTAAAATAAATTCTGAATCCCGTTCCCGTGATGAATATCCCAATCTACTATGAGTATACGGCTAAATCCATAGCGCTCGTTCGAAAAACGGGCGGTGACTCCAAGATTATTAAAAATGCAAAAACCCTCTCCCCTATCACGCTGGGCATGATGTCCGGGGGGTCTTACCAAAGCAAAACAAACATCGCAGCGGCCTGAAAGCATAGCCTGGAGACCCTTAATGCATCCTCCTACTGCCAGGAGGGCCGCAATGTACGACTTTGAACACACGGGAGTGTCGGGGGCCAGGTTAGTAAAATCTCTGTCAGCAGTCCTCAAAACCTTTCTGACATATGTAGGAGTGTGAACGAGTTCGATCTGTTCCAGTGTTGCAAGTTCCGGCTGAATGTTTGTAACAGTTGAAGCGAAATCCTTGTCCAACATCTTATAAATGGCCTTGAGACGGTCGGGGCGCTCCGGGTGCACAAGCCCTGGTCGATGAAGCATGTATCTGTCATCGCGCACTATGCCGACCTTGATATTTTTCCCTTGATCCATTATGCCACGATCCCGGTTGTCCTCTTTCAGGTCACCCGGTATTCACTTACCCTCTGTCGCTTGATTAAAGTATAACACATCACCGCCATGAAGAGGTCAGGATGCTGGAGTTTCCAAAACGACCTTTCTCATTCGTAGATTTTTTCTCCCTCAACGAAAGCTTCGGCCGCGTCGTTCTCCGAGTCGCGTACGCTCGAATCTGTCTTGAGAACTTCCTTATAGTATTCATGTTGGATGATGAGATCCATGATTTCTGTTGTTCCTGTCCAAATCATCATAAGCCTCGAATCTCTGAGCAGCCTCTCGACAGGATAAACGGTCGTGTATCCTATCCCTCCCAGAATCTGCATGGAATCGTTTATGATTTGCCATGCAGCGTCCGAGGAGAATTTTTTTGACTCCGACACCAGCCTCCTCGTATAACCCGTACTACCGAAACTGTCTACGGCAGAAGCTGCTGCAAAGGCCAGAGCCCTTGCAGCATCCAGTTTAGTGATACTATCCGAGACCTTGAAGTTCACGCCTTGAAATTCGCGAATTTTCTGTCCGAAAGCCTTTCTTCTGTCACTATATCTTGCAGCGATCTCAAGCGCTGCCCTTGCGGACCCGACAGAGGCAGCAGCCGTAGTTAAACGTTCCGGGATCATCATCTGGTGAAAGACGTCTCCACCCCTGCTCTCTTCAAGTAAAAGGTTTTCCGCAGGAACTCTCGTGTCCTTGAAGATAAGCCTGCCTGCTCCCCCGCCTCTGGTGCCCATCAACCCGTACACGTATTTTGCGTCAACACCCATATCTCTTTCAACGATAAACGCGCTTAAAGATTTCGACGTCGATCCTTCACCAGTTTTTGCGTAAACCAGAAAAATATCAGCTCCTTGGGCTCCTACCACAAAGCGCTTCTGTCCATTTAGGATGTAGTAATTACCATCTTTTCTCGCAGTGGTAGTCGCTCCGAAGAAATCTGACCCTCCTCGAGGCTCTGTCAGGGCTTCTGCACAGAAAAGTTTCCCTTTGAGCACCGGCTCCAGATATTTTTGTTTCTGCAACGGCGTCCCAAAAAAGTGAATGGCTTCACCAACTATTGTGACAAGAGAATAGAGGCAAGCTAAAGAAGCCCCCAGGACCCCTATTTCTTCAAGAGCAATTATCTCATCGGTCCATTTTAAGCCTCGTCCACCGTGATCTTTAGAGAACCTCAATCCGAGCAGATTCAGCTTTGCAGCCTCAACAAGATATTCTTTTGGAAAGAGAACCTTTTCAGAATCCATGTCAAGTAACAACTGCCTGGGAACCGATTTCACGAAGCTTCTCACTTCATCTCTCAGTTGCCTTTGTTGTGGTGTCAAGAAAGCTTGGAACATTTTTCACCTCTCCGAAGTATCGAAGTCAAAAAATAACAGGCATCTGTTTAGCCGTGCAAAGAATCTCCGAGGTTTTGCCGTGAGCCTCACAGGCTCAATGGTCGGGACCATAAAGAATGCTGGGCCGCCCTTTGCAAGCCGCATCAGGAGCATGTTGCAAATTTTGGTTTTGCAACTACGTATAATCTGAACCGGTAAACAGGATTTTACAATCTATTTTTCCTGACAAACCGGAACAAAAAAAAAGACCGGAAACCTTCTGGTTCCCGATCTTTATGCGTGTTTTCGGCGTTAAACAGTTTATTCAATAATCGGAAACTTCACCGTCTTCCCGCCTTCCTTTTCCTCCATTTCGGAGCCCTATGTCACGAACAGATCATGTGGATTGTTTTCTCAAGGTTTAGTCGTCACGACGATCTTCGTTTCAAGAGCCTGCGTCAGTAAAGCTCACGCCTGCCCTACCATATAGGTGTTTGGAACAACACCGCTATGCTCTAACTTGATTTCTTCGATAATTGAAGCGATTTCAGCGTGTAGAATCTCTAGCTGCCAATTGAAGTAAATATCCTCTCCGAAGTCGCGGATCAACTGTTTCTGGGCGCTAACATAGTCCTTCGATGAGACGGCACCGGAGAAAACGTGTATCGGGTTTATGAGGGTGGCAATAACTTCTTCTTGCCGGTCCTGGTTTTTTTCGAGTTTATCGTTGCTCTCGCTCATGCTGCCTTCCTTTATGTTTTTCATACCCTCTCACTATGCAACAGAAGTGCCAACCCATGGCAAGACACAATTAACATTATGATATTAGATAGTTATCAAACAGGCAAACAACGCAACCACGTCACAGAGTGTTCAGAATCGGACAGTGTCCGTGGAGCGCAGCTAAACTTCTCTTTGCTTGTTAAGGCATTGGACAAGTGTACGAAATCAGACATAACTGTCGTATTCCGCGCGACCTGTGTGCTAAAATGAATGTTGACGACTATAACTATATTATTTATACTGACTCTGGGGAAACCCGAAAGTTCTTAAAAAAAATATACCCTTCGAGAGGGTTGTGGAGGATGCCCCATGATGCCGGGCCCTTGGGAATTGATACTTATACTTCTTATTGTGGTTATGGTTTTCGGTGCTAAAAGAATTCCGGAAATCATGGGTGGTTTAGGAAAGGGGATCAGATCTTTTAAAAAAAGTATGGAAATGGATGACGCTCCCCCGCCCCCAACTCAGACAGGGCCTACAGAAATTCCTAAAGAGAAGATCGAACCCAAATGATATCGCCTTTCAGGGTTTGAAATGGAACATTTTTTACTGTTTTGAGTTTCCTTTGTCTGATGTGCAGATTTTCGTCAAACATGAGATGCCGTCAGTTATTTACAACTAATAATCCCGTACGTTTCTCTGCGATCTCTCGGCCGGCAGAAGATTAACGAATTAAAAGGCATCCCTGCTCTTGAAATGAGTAAAAAAGTACCTGATGAATCCCGGATAGAAGGTCACGCCTCCCTGTATCTCTTTTATGGTGACGAGTTCCTGGTCAAGGAACGAGTACATGAAATTGTTTCACATATCCTAAATGATAAGCTTCGCGAGACCAATCTGATCGTCCTTGACGGAAACAGCTTGGAATTGTCTGATCTGTTTTCTCTCGTTTTCACGCCATCCCTTTTTGGCGGCCCTCATGTGATAGTGGTAGATCAAACCACAATTTTCATGGGTCGAACCGACCAAAAAAAACTGGCCGGCAAGGTTGTAGAAGCATGGAAGGCAGGGGAACGGAAAACTGCATTGAGGGCCGTGGGGCAGTTTGTGAGCCTTGCCGGGGTGGACCGGGATGAGGTCCGGAGTGGCTTGGATTGGATCAATGATGTGATAGGTGATGCAGTTCCTCCTGAAGATAGAGAGGTAATTTGGCTTGCCTCGCAAGCCTTAGTGGACGAAGGAGGGGCCTTTACGTCGAGCGCGAACGAAACCCTCGTGATGGAATTGGTTCAGTCCTCATTTCCTCAGGGAACCGTCCTCATCTTTACAGCACTTGCCGTAGACAAGAGAAAAAAGGTGTTCAAGGTGCTCGAGCAGCGAGGAAACGTAGTTGAGTGTTCAGTTCGAGAGGAAAAGTATGGCTCAGGTTTGGACAGGTCTTTTTTCGACAGTCGAGTCCGGGACACTCTGGCCCTTGCAGGAAAGAAGATTTCGCAGGAAGCTCTCGACAGAATGTATGCGGTTTCTGGAAAGGAACTCAGAAAGCTCCACAGTGAACTGGACAAGTTGGTTGCTTACCTTGGGGATCGGCAGCAGGCGGGCGCGCAGGACGTGGAATTGCTTTTCATCGACTCACACCAAGGGGCATTTTTCGATTTGACCAATGCCATTAGGACTGCCGACTTGGCCAAATGCCTCCCTGCTCTTCACTACAATCTGAGAATTGTAGCTCATCCGCTCCAAACCCTCGCGGCCATTGCAACCGAGTTTCGTAGATTAATAGTGGCTCGAGAAATCCTTTTCACTGCTTTCCGGTCATCGTGGAAGCGAGGCATGTCTTATGATGGATTTAGTTCAGCACTCAAGAAAGTGCGTGAGAATACCCCTAAATCTGATAAAAGTGCAAAATTCGATCTCCTGTCCATGAAGGACTACCCTCTCTATCTCTATCTTAGAGATGCGCAGAAATTCACTATGGAAAAGCTGGTCAGCATCATGGAGGAAGTACTGGAGGCTGATATTATGATGAAATCTTCCAGTCTAGGCTATTATTCTCCTCAAACAATTCTTGAAAACCTTATTCTTACGATTTGCAGCCCACGTGGTAACGAGAGGCTCAACCGATCAAAGGATCAGATCAAAGGATCAGCGTTGACAAACATCGTAGTTCCTTTTAGTATTCAACACTAATCTAACTACTATTACGATCAATCCTTCTTTCAACAACCAAGAGGCTGCCATGAACTTCAAGATCGGCATAGACGTAGGAGGGACTTTTACCGATTTCCTATTAACCGGTTCCGACGGACAGTCGCGTACCTACAAGGTACTTTCAACTCCGAAGGATCCGTCAAATGCGACCATGCAAGGTATTTCGGAGATGGCACAGGATGAGGCCATATCCTTGAAGGATTTCCTGGCTTCAGTGGATGTGATAGTTCACGGCACCACGGTGACCACCAACGCTGTCTTGACCTATAGCGGGGCAAGAACAGGATTGGTAACTACCAAAGGAGTCCGAGACGCTCTCGAGATGAGGCGTGGAATTAGGGAAGAGCAGTACAATAACCGCTATACAAATGTAGTTCCGCTTGTTCCCCGCAATATGCGACGCCCTATCTCAGGGCGACTTGACTATGCAGGTAAAGAGGTCATACCACTTGAGGAACATGAAATAAGGGCCGAAGCGCAATTTTTTGTCAAAGAAGGCGTGGAAGCAGTTGCAATCTGCTTCATGAATTCCTTTGCAAATCGCGATCACGAAGAGCGGGCTGCCCGGATCGTGCGCGAAATGATGCCCGATGCATACCTATCGGTTTCCGCTGAAGTTCTTCCTTCAATACGCTTTTACGACCGGGTTTCTACAACAGTTCTGAATGCTTACGTAGGTCCCATTCTTAGGAAGTACTTGGCTAGTCTGGTCAAGAAACTGGACGATGCCGGTTTTCCGAACATTCTCTTGATAATGCAGTCTAACGGGGGTGTGATTTCACCAAAGTTCGCGATGGACCACGCTGCCGTTACCTTGCTCTCCGGACCAGCAGGAGGGCCGGTAGCCGGTATAGTATATGCCGGTATCCAGGATTACCGCGATTGTATCACGATGGATATGGGCGGCACTTCTTTTGACTGCGCTTTGATTAAAGATGCGGTTCCTTTCACAACATCAGTCGGAGAGATCAATCGGTTGAGGTTAGCTCTCCCCATGCTGAACGTAGTTACAATCGGGGCGGGTGGAGGTTCGATAGGGTGGATAGATGAGGGAGGCCTGTTGAGGATGGGCCCCCAGAGTGCTTCCTCGGATCCCGGCCCTGCATGTTACGGGCTGGGTGGCAAGGAACCCACGTGCACTGATGCGGACCTTGTCCTGGGATACCTGGACCCTGATTTTTTCGCGGGAGGGCGCATGCCTCTCCATCGGAATCTCGCGGAGAAGGCTATTGAGGAAAAGATCGCAAAGCGAATGGGTTACGACCTTTTTGAGGCTGCCGCTGGAATGTATCACGTGATCAATGTAAACATGGCCGCGGCTGTAAGGGAAGTGGCGGTGAAGCACGGTCAAGACCCGAGAGATTTCCCTTTGGTGGTAGCAGGCGGAGCAGGCCCGAATCACTCTTGCATGATCGCCCTGGAACTAGAAAACCCTGTACTTATAGTCCCGAGAGAGTCGTCAATTTTCTGTGCAGCGGGAATGCTGATGTCTGATCTGAAACACAACTTTGTGCGTACTTACGCTGTCAATCTCAATGATGCGGATCCACAAATTTTTGGCCGTTTATTCGACGAGATGAAGCGTGAAGGCAAACAACTCCTCATATCCGAGGGTATGCGAGAGTCCGATGTGGAATACCGTTACTCTCTGGATCTACGGTATGTCAAACAGTACCACGAGGTTGAGGTGGAAGTGACTGCCCAGGAGGTGGACCGATTCGATATCGAGGCGATGGCACGCAGATTTCATCCGGCTCACAATGCTCTTTACGGTTACTCGCTCGAAGACCAAGGCACCCCAGTGGAACTTATCAACATGAGACTTGTATGCATAGGGAAGACGGAAAAACCCGAATTCCAGCGACAAGAATATTCCGGCGAAGATCCCTCCCGTGCTTACAAGAGAGATCGTAGGATCTATCTTCCTCTCCAGAAAACATTTCGAGAAGTTGGGGTCTTTGACGGGCCGGCCCTACAGTTCGGAAACCGTGTCGAGGGACCGGCAATTATCGAACAGGTCAACACCACGACCTTTGTTGCTCCGGAATTCAATGTACTCACTGATCGTTACGGCAGCTTCACCATGTACCTGAAGAGCCTTGAGGATGATGTAAAAAGGAGGATCCTCTCGTGAAACACAAGATTGATAAAGTACTGGTCTCCATCCTTCAGCGGCGCCTTAAGTCAATCACAGAAGAGATGAGTATTGCTCTCACCATGACGACCCGTTCCCCGATCCTCTGTGAAGCCAAAGACTTCGTCACGGGCCTCTACGATACGAAAGGTAAAATGTTGGAACAGACGGAAAACCTGCCGATCCTGTCCTTTTCCTTGGGACCCGTGTGTGAATACATAGTGAATTACTTCGGAGATGAAATCTACCCAGGGGACGTAATCTTTCACAATGACGTTTTTTCCATGGGAAACCAGAACAACGATGTCGCAGCTTACAAGCCGATTTTCTGGGATGGAGTTCTCGTGGGATGGGCTGCTTGCAAAGGACACCAGGCCGATATCGGAGGCGCGGTACAGGGCGGTTACAATCCCAATGCAACGGAAGTATGGCAAGAGGCTCTCCGTATCCCTCCGGTTAAGGTCTACGAGAAAGGCAAGCTCAGAAAGGATGTCTGGGACTTGATCTTCGCCAACATCAGGTTGGACATAGTGGCCGAAGACATGCGCGCCGAAATAGGTTCCTGCGTAGTGGGGGAACGAGGCTTGCTCAGGATCATAGAACGCTACGGCCTCGAATCCTTCGAAGCCCATAAACAATATCTATTTGATTCTACCGAAAAAATGATGCGCAACGAGATACGAACAATACCTCAAGGGGTATATTATGGAGAGTCCACCTGTTATTTCGACGGTAAACACCCAGGATCAAAGTACCAGATCAGGGTAAAAATTACGGTAGCTGATGATGAGATATGTTTCGATTATTCCGAGACCGATCCTCAGACCACCGGTTTCGTCAACGGGACATACACATCAAGTGCTTCGGCTACCATTCTTACGTTTCTCCAGATGGTCAACCCGGACATGCCCCACAACGACGGTATGATACGGCCCGTAAAGATTATCATCCCCCAGGGGACGGTGCTCAACGCTGCCTATCCTGCGGCGACCACTTACGGCAACCATCTTTGCCCCAATAATGCAGACGCTATAATGAGAGCCCTGGGACCTGTAATTCCCGACAGGGTAACAGCAGAATGGAACGAACTGCTTTGCTCGCTTACCACGGGCATAGATCCTCGCAAGAAAACCCCCTACGTGGACATTGGGTTCATGGGCCTTAAAGGTGGATCAGGCGCCATCAAGGGAGTTGATGGATATGACCACATAGGCATGATCGATGCATCCGGCGGTGTCCTGGACCAGGATTACGAGATGTTTGAACAGCAGACTCCTCATTTGCTTATAAGGCATGAATACTGGATCGACTCAGCAGGACCGGGGCAGTGGCGGGGAGGTTTAGGTGTCGAGACCGAATTCGCAATCGGTTCAGACCACACCAAGGTGGTTACCTTCGGCGATGGAGATGTGGAGCCTTCACGCGGTGCACAAGGAGGAAAACCTGGAACCTTGAACAAGATCGAACTCACCTACCCGGACACAAGGATGTATCTGTGTACTACAAAAGATCTGATCGAAGACGTTCCCAAGGGTACGGTATATTTTCAGCAGGCGGGTGGTGGTGGTGGATACGGCAATCCTGTTCTCAGGCCGATGGAAAAGGTAGCTCAAGAAGTTCGGAACGGTATTATTTCTCTCGAGTCTGCGGAAATGGATTACGGGGTTTCAATAGATCCTGAGACCTTTGCGGTTAACGAGGCCAAGACACTGAAACTCCGTGCCTCAGTATTTGACGGAGTCCCAAAATGAAAACATTCATGCCTAGTTGTAATTCTGCGGAAGAGCTTGCTGAAATTCAGCTCAAAGGTCTTCAGTGGACAGTAAACCACGCCTATAGAGGCTCAGAGGTGTACCGAGCCAAATTAGACGCCGCGGGCGCCAAATCCCAGGAAATAAAGAGCCTTGACGATTTGAAGAAACTTCCGTTCACCACTTCCAAGGACCTAGCTGAAGGTTATCCCTTTCCGCTGCTCAGTGTGCCGATGAAGGACGTTGTGCGATTGCATGCCTCTTCGGGGACCACCGGTAAACGAAAGGTACTTTGCTACACCCAGAAAGATATTGATGACTGGACACACATGTTTGCACGATGTTACGAGATGGCAGAACTGACTTCAGAGGATCGGGTGCAGATATGTGTAGGCTACGGGGTATGGACCGCGGGAGCAGGTTTTCAACTCGGTTGTGAAAAATTTGGTGCCTTGGCCGTTCCTGCAGGGCCGGGCAATCTCGATATGCAGATGGAATTCCTTATGGATTTTCAGAGCACGGTCATGTGCTGCACGGCTTCGATGGGGCTTCTGTTGGCAGAGGAAGTTGAGCGTCGAGGCTATAAAGAAAAAATAAATCTTAAGAAGATGATATTCGGGTCCGAACGCTCGTCAGACGCCATGAGGGACAGAATACGAACGTTGCTGAACCTTTCCGACATGTACGACATCCCTGGAATGACCGAACTCTACGGTCCGGGTACAGGCCTGGAATGCTGTGCCCACAACGGCATTCATTACTGGGCTGATTATTATATTGTTGAGATCCTTGACCCAGACACACTGGAACCCGTCCCAGACGGAGAGGTAGGGGAGATGGTAGTTACTACGCTTTGTAAAGAAGCAGTGCCTCTCATCCGTTACAGGACGCGGGACTTGACCGCTCTCAAACCCGGCGCCTGTTCCTGCGGAAGCCTCCTGCCCAGGCACGACAGGATTCTCGGCCGGTCCGACGACATGTTCATAGTGAGAGCCGTCAATATTTACCCAGGCCAGATTGACAGTGTCCTGAGCAATCTCAAGGGGATCGGGAGCGAATACCAGGTAATTATCAATCGAAGCAGCGGAAAGGATATGATGACTCTCAGAGTCGAATGTGAACTGGGCGCCGATCCGGCTATTCATAATCAAAAGGCCGCAATGGTCAAGGATGCCGTTAAGAAGAAACTTCTCGTCACTCCTGAAGTAGAAATTATTCCGTATGGTTCGCTGCCGAGGAGTGAACGCAAGACGAAAAGGATTATTGATAATAGGAATGAATAGGCGCAAAGTGAAGAATCTTTTTGCGCAGTGATGCAACAACAAGGGCCTGCCGTAACAAAAGGAAAATAGTTCTTGACGCAGGAACAACGCTTTACTATTCTCAACAAAACATTTGTTGAAGCGTGTTTTTGATCACGCGGGGCTATGTGCTCCGGGGAAGCTGTTCCTGGTTTCCTCTCGGCGGTTGGTGTTAGATCCGGGTCAGTTCCACCCGAAACATATTTTCTTTGAATCCAGGGTTCACTTGACCCGGCTAAAGACAATTCTAAAGTGGGTACAATGGTCTGAGGGCTGAAATCCTAGTAGTCCAAGACCTGAGAAAAGTAAATCTAGGAGAAAGGGTCGGAGGATGAATTCAATATTCGTACTGATTTTAGGGTTTGTTGTGGCCTTCATCGGCTACCGGTTCTACGCCAAGTACATTGACTCAAAAATCATCCAAGCGGACCCGAAGAGGGCTACACCGGCGAAGATGTACATGGACGGCGTGGAGTTCATGCCGACGAGCAGGAATATCCTTTACGGTTACCAGTTCAAGTCCATAGCCGGGGCAGGACCTATAATTGGGCCGATAATAGCCATTCAGTGGGGATGGCTCCCCGCAATCCTATGGATATTGCTTGGAACATTTTTCATAGGTTGGGTCCATGACTATGGCAGCGCTATGATCAGCATGAGGAATGAGGGTGCTTCCTTCGGCGGTTTGAGCCACAGGCTGATCTCGCCTCGGGCGAGAGTGTTACTGCTCTCGTTTATCTATTTCTATCTTCTGCTCATTGTCGGAGCGTTCGGAAACGTCGTAGTGAGTACTGCGGTGGGGCTTAAAGCGGCTCCCATGGCATGGCTGTTTTTGACCATTGCCGGTGTTCTGGCCGGACAAATGATCTATCGGTGGAAGAAGGATATTATTCTTACTACCGTAGTCACGGTGGGCATTGCCATGCTCGGGATAGTTTTGGGCACACAGATCCCTTCGGACAGCATCCTTGGTGCTTCTGTGGCAAACAGCAGGTGGGTATGGGCGATTGCAGCGTTTGTGTTCTGTTACTTTGCGTCGGTGTTGCCGATATGGCGATTTTCGCTCCCCATCAATTATGTGGCATCGTACATTGTGTTCTTGGGGCTCTTTTTCGGCATTATCGGCATTTTCATTCTTCATCCCGATTTTACCTTACCCGCTGTTACCCAGTTCTCGATTCCGATTGGTCCCGTCTGGCCCATCATGTTTGTGACCATAGCTTGTGGGGCCATTTCGGGATGGCACAGTATAGTATCCAGTTCAGGGACTGCACGGCAATTGGAAAGTGAGATGGATGCCAGGCCGGTCGGCGCAGGAATCATGTTTCTGGAAATGATGCTTGCTCTGTTTGCGTTGATCATAGCGGGAACCATTTTTTCGTCAGCGGGTGAATATAGCGCTGCTTTGGCAAAGGGGCCAGGCGCAGTTTTTGCAGCCGGCGTAGGCAAGTTCCTTTCAGCCGTAGGCATGCCTCTTGAGTATGGAAGGGCTTACGGAAGCGTTATGATGATTATCCTAGCCGTTACCATAATGCAGTTGGTCGTGCGTTTCATGAGGGTGGCTACTGCTGAGTTGTTAAGCGATGTAAGTCCTGTTTTCAAGAATCCGCACATCGGGACCATAGTGGCCAGTATTCTCGGCCTCATCCTCGTCATGACCGGCTGGTGGCAATACCTTTGGGTGTTGTTCGGCGGCGCCAACCAGTTAATGGCTTCTCTGGCGTTGTTGCTCATTTCCGCTTGGCTGGTCTCTGATGGCAGGTCGGCCGCTTGGGCCTTCTATCCAATGATATTTATGTTCGTGACGACTATCGCCGCGCTTCTCTACACATCTTACAACTTGCTGGTGGTTAAAGTCCTTTCCGGCGCAGTAAAAGGCGAGGCCTTAATAGGTAACACGCTCATGGGGTTGGTGGCGTTGTTCCTGGTCGTGGCAGCCTTGATTCTGGCGTGGGAAGGTTACAAGGCTTTTCGAAGGTTCCGGGCCATCAGGGCCCAGGCAGCTCCATCAAAAGCCTAGTCTCGATTTATGAAGCCGGGGCTCATAAAAATTAGGCCCCGGCAATGTCACCAATATGTTACGGAGTTAGTAATGTCTGAGAAAGATAAAATCGGATTCTTCCAGTCCGTCAAAGAGTTTGTCTACGGAGTGGCAGCCCATGATTCGGCCAGATTTGCTCTAAAGACCCGGGCCAGTATGGAGCACCTCTTCATCCTCATAACCATGGGGGATATGCTTGGAGTTCCGATCCTTCCACCCTACTATTCTTTGCGACTTTTGCCTTATGTGGTGCCTCAAATCTCAACCTGGAAGCGGAGAATGATGAGGGAGAAGGATTTAACGGACGCCCTCGCATAAGAAGAACCGGCACGGTTGAAAGCGTGCAAATTCAATAGGTGAACGATAACAAGAGAGTAAATTCAGAAGGGGCGAACCGCATGTCTTTAACGAAGATATTTGAACAATACCCTGACCGGCGATACATTATGTTCGGAGGTAAAGGCGGATTGGGCAAAACAACCTTTTCTGCAGCTACCTCGTATTATCTGGCCAAAACTGGGAAAAAGGTGTTGGTCTTTTCCGTCGATCCACAGGCATCACTTACGGACATATTTCAGAGGGACATTTTTGGCAAAGGCCCCACTGAAATAATGCCCAACCTCTATGCACAGGAGATCGATGCGGACCACCGGGTCAAGGAGTACCAGCAGGAGATTCGTCAGAAAATCTTGGACATGTACGGCATGGACAAAATCCCGGAGGAAATAGAGAGTTATATTCAAGCGGCAGCGGCCGAGCCGGCCATGGAAGAGAGCGCCATCTTCGATGAAGTGGTCGACATCGTGGTGACAGGAGGATATGACTACTATATCTACGATTTGGTGCCATTGGGTCACGCACTGTATTACCTCAGTATGGCTTCGGTCTATGATGCGTGGATAGACAAGATAACTGGCCTCAGGGAACAAATGCGTGAGTATGATCAGGTAGCTGCCGTTATGCGTCGAGAGAAGGAACTCGATGAAGACGCGATCTTGAACGAACTGCTCTTCATAAAGGACAGAATCAATAAATCATCGAGCATCTTGACCGACAAACTGAAAACGGCTTTTTTCTTCGTGCTTACGGCCGAAGAAATGGTGATCAAAGACACTATGAAAGCGGCGGGACTGTTTGCGAAATTTGACGTCCCCCTGAGCGGTTACATAATTAACAGAGTGTTGCCCGCGGACCTCAAGGACAAAAATATTCCGGAGTACCTGAAGAATCGTTTCCTCATGCAGGAGCATTATCTCCAGGTCATAGACAAGGATTTTGCGGGTCAGATTCTAGCCTCCGTTCCCGAGATGGAACGGGATGTCACCGGATTGCCCATGATCGAGAAAATGGCCAAGGCCATGTTCGGCGATTTTTGAGGCGGCAGGGGTATGCTATGAACAATATTACGATCAATATGAACAATTTTATGACGAATCATCCCCAACTGAAATATATCTTTTTCGGCGGTAAGGGGGGCGTAGGAAAGACCGTTATGGCTGGAGCTGCGGCCCTCTGGTCCGCCAAACAGGGTAGAAAAACATTGCTGGCTTCCACAAATCCAGTCCACAGTCTTTCCAACCTTTTTGGGCAAAATGTTTTCGGTAAACCAGTGATGGTTTGCGATGAACAAAACTGTTATGCATTCGAAATCGATACTCGCGAAACAATCGAGCGTTCCAAGAAGGAAATTCGTGAGAAGATCAACTGGTTCTTAAAGTTCGCGGATATAACGACAAAAGCAGAGGATTTTATAGAATCGGCTACAATGAACCCGGCGTTCGAAGAGTCGGCGATGTTTGAAAACATGATAGATCTCATGTTCAAAGACGAATATGACTTCTACGTTTTCGATACTGCGCCTACTGCGAATGCAAGACGCCTTCTGGGCATGTCCAAGGTCTACTCCCTGTGGGTTGAGAAGATGCTTAAGAGCAAGGAAGAAGCCAAGTCTCTCCGAGAGTTGCTGTCCTTCTCCAAGAAGAAGGAAAAGGACCCTTTGCTTGACTATTTGTTGAACTTCAAGGACAGGATGGCTCACGCTAAGGATCTTTTGACCGATGATGCTCTTACCGCGTTTTTCTTTGTCACCCTACCGGAGAGCTTGCCTATAGCCGTCATCACGAGGTTCATCAATTGGTTCTACGAGTTCGGCATTCCGGTCGGCGGAGTGGTTGTGAATATGGTTATTCCGAAGGATCAGGTTCACAAGGATTCAGCAGAGTTTGTACGCAATCGTGTCTCGATGCAAAACGAGCACATGGAACAGATTTGGAAAATCTTCGGTGACAAAGTCAGGGCTGTTGTACCTTTATTCGAGACTGAGGTCAAAGGTGATGCCATGCTAAATCGGTTGGCCGACCAACTTGTCAGATCTTAGGCTCTCGGTTCTTGAAAGTTGAAATATATGGTCTTGTGGGAATTCTGATCATGGTATCCCCACAAGACGGGCATTGTTGAACCACTTGTTCTAATATCCCACCCTGTTTTGCACTTCCCTGTTTATTAGCCTCGATGCTTCCTGAATTTGCAGGTCAATAAACGATTCGAGTTTTTCTGAATCGTATCCATAACAGAGGTGTTTTCGGTCAACGATGAAAGCCGGCAATTGGGAGATACGATACCGTATTTGCTTCCAAAGGCCGAGTGGGGATTGAGCGTCTATCAATTTGAACCTTAACCTATGTTTGTAAAGGCTGGAGAGCCTTCGTACGGCATCCAAGATTGCGGCAGCCTCCTGTTTCCACTCTTCCGGATACTCTTCGCAGCAGTCACTGTAGTAATCCTTCTGTATATCAAGTTGATTAAAGAGGATGCCGCATCTGCTACAGCCGAACTCGAGCGTGGTGAGCATCGGCATAATAATTTCAATATTTATGGGGGTCATGATCGATATCTCACGTTAACATGCTTTTGTCCTCGAAGCCTTCCGCAATAATATAGTACGATACAGGCCTCTGATCAACAAGTTATCACTTAAATCCATCCATCAGGGCAAATAAATATCCGACCATCGGGCAATCTTGGCCTAGAAACCGTCCAGGGCTGATCAATTTTGGTTCTGCGCGATTTTTCGGATTTGTTCTCGGCGTCGCACTAGACTGATACCAGCCAGGCACTAATCACTTGCACTCCTTGCAGTCCTTGACCACCTTTCCCCCTTCCTTTTCACATTCAGCTTTAATATGGAGCTTGTCGCATTTGCCTTTGTCATGACAGCAGTAGACTTTCGGTTCTTTGACCGGCTTCTGGTCCTGTGCAAGTATGGGAACTGCGACCAGAACACCCAGAATAGACAGTAACAATAAAACTTTTTTCATAAGTACCTCCACAAAAATGATGAAAGCATCCCAACTAAGAAAGTTGGCGACGGGGAACCGTTCTTGATCCCTTGACGGTCATGAATTCAATCCCACGGGGAATTCGTTCTGAGTGAACCGGCTCTCAATCAGAGCATAAAGTGCCGGGAGCACCATCAGTGTGAGAAGTGTGCTCGAGATAAGGCCGCCTATGACGACTGTGGCCAGTGGCTTTTGGACCTCTGCGCCTGTTCCGGTTGCAATTGCCATAGGTACAAAGCCAACCGAGGCAACAAGCGCCGTCATAAGTACAGGCCGAAGCCTCGTCAACGCACCCTGGATTATCGCCTCTTCCAAGGGTCTTCCTTCCTCTCGCAGTTTGTTGATGAACGTGATCATTACCAATCCGTTCAAAACAGCGACACCGGATAAGGCTATGAATCCGACAGCAGCAGAAATGGAAAGGGGAATATCCCTGAGCCACAATGCCGCGACTCCTCCGGTCAGAGCAAGCGGAACGCCGGTGAATACCAGCAAGGCGTACCTTATTGATCGAAATGCAGCGAAGAGAAGTGCCAATATGAGAAACAGGGCAAAGGGGACCACTATTTGAAGGCGTTTGGCAGCAGATATGAGCTGCTCGAATTCTCCGCCCCAGGCGATCCAGTAACCGGGAGGAACACTTATTTTCTCACGAACCGCCTTCTGAGCTTCCTCTACAAACGAACCCAGGTCGCGATCTCTCACGTTGGTGGTAACCACCACACGTCGCTTACCATCCTCCCTGCTGATTTGATTGGGTCCCGGCGTGACCACGAGATCAGCCACCGAGCCCAACGTTACAAAGAAACGTTGCTTGCGATCTTCAGATATGGCCGCGGATGAAACAAAGGACCTGGAATTGTTTTCTTGACGAGGCAAGGGGATTGGAAGCCGTTTGAGAGCCTCAACATCAGTTCGCAACCTTTCCGGGAGACGAACGACTATGTCGAAGCGACGATCTCCCTCGAAAACCTGACCTGCATTCTTCCCTCCCACGGCTATTTCGACGACCTCCTGAACGTCAGATACATTGAGACCATATCGAGCCATATCTTCCCGTTTCATCCGTACGGTGAGTATCGGCAAACCTGTCACTTGCTCGACTTTTCCATGGGTGGCTCCTGGTATCTGCTTCACTACGTCGGCAATTTCCTCTGCCTTGTGAAGCATCACATC